>Ga0111539_10011955_pt1 | contig 10885 bp, 9 predicted proteins | sample RhiMethybrSRZTD1_FD_79667 | JGI IMG/M metagenome (GOLD analysis project Ga0111539, IMG submission 79667) | Populus rhizosphere microbial communities from Tennessee, USA - Rhizosphere MetaG P. TD hybrid SRZTD1 (version 2) (version 2) | ecosystem: Host-associated > Plants > Roots > Rhizosphere >... | reverse complement strand
TACCGCGAGGTGAAGCACTACAAGCGCCGTAAACGCTGGCTCAGCTGATCATCCGGAGGGGATGCGAATGAGACGAGTGCTGGGGTGGGGAGTCCTGCTGCTCTTCGTGGCCGTGAACCTGGGTGCCTGCGCCAGCATGGGCGGCGACACCCCCGCCGCTCCCTCGCTCTACAAGCGCCTCGGCGGGCGAGAAGGCATCGCCCTCGTCGTGGGTGACTTCACCGCCAACATGGCGGCCGACCCGCGGGTCAACGCGCGCTTCAAGGACATGAAGGCGCCCGAGCTCGAGAAGTTCAAGTCGAACCTGGCCGACCAGATCTGCGATGCCACCGGCGGCCCCTGCTCGTACCTGGGCAAGGACATGAAGGCCACCCACCAGGGCATGAAGATCACGGATGCGGAGTGGAACGCCACGGTGGAGAATCTGGTCAAGGCGCTCGACAAGAACAACGTGGATGCGAAGTCCAAGGGCGAGCTGCTGGCGGCGCTGGGTCCGATGAAGAAGGACATCGTCGGCCAGTAATGTCCCTCGGGTGGTGAGATGACGCTGCATGGACTCACGGTCTACGATCTGATCGCGCGCGGGGCGGACGTCTACGGCCGCGCGCCCGCGGTCATCCACGGCGAGCGGGCGCTCTCCTTCCGCGAGTTCCGGGACCGCGTCGACGCGCTGGCCGGCGGACTGGCCGCGCTGGGGATCGCCCGCGGCGATCGCGTGTGCATCCTCGCGCAGAACGATCCGGCCTACCTCGAGCTCTACGGCGCCTGCGCCCGCCAGGGGATCGTGGCCTACCCGATCAACTGGCGGCTCACCGGGCCCGAGATCGAGCGCGTGATCGAGCGGGCGGCGCCGAAGATGTTCGTGGCCGACGCGTCCACCCTGCCGGTCGTCACCGGCTGGCCCCAGACCCAGACCGCGGTCGCACACTGGTATCTGTTCGGCGAGGCGACGGCGTCCGGCTTCCACCCCGTCGCCTCGCTCTATCGATCCGGCGAGCCCCCGCCGCCGGCCGACGTGGCGTCCGACGACGCCTTCGCGGTGATCTCCACGGCCGCGGTCGACGTCGTCCCGCGCGGCGCCGCGCTCACTCACGCCAACGTGCTGGCGGCCAACCTCACGGCCATCGCCGGCTTCGGCTACACGCCGGCCGATCGCTATCTCCTCGCGCTCCCGCTGTTCCACATCACCGCGCTGGGGACTGCGCTGGCGCACATGCATGCCGGCGGCGCCAGCGTGGTGGTGTCGCGCTATGACCCCGAGGAGGCGGTGCGGCTGATCGATCGTCACCGCGTCACGCACCTCTCGGACTTTCCGCCGGTCCTGGCCACGCTCCTGGACGCGGCCGAGAAGGCCGGCAGCCGGCTGCCGAGCCTGCGCGACGTCGCGGGGCTCGATGCGCCGCCGACGATCGAGCGGCTGCACACGCAGACCGGTGCGGCGTTCTGGACCGGCTTCGGCCAGTCGGAGACCAGCGGCTTCGTGTGTCTGCAGCGGGTGAAGGACAGGCCCGGCGCGGCGGGCCGGCCGGTGGCCGCGGCCCAGGTGACGCTCGTCGACGACTACGACCGCGAGGTGCCGGTGGGCACGCCCGGCGAGATTCTCGTGCGGGGCCCGCTGGTGTTCCAGGGCTACTTCGGCCAGCCCGACGTCACGGCCCACACGTTCCGCAACGGCTGGCACCACACCGGTGACGTGGGCCGCTTCGACGACGAGGGCTATCTCTACTACGTGCGCCGCAAGCCGGAGAAAGAGCTCATCAAGCCCGGCGGGGAGAACGTGTACCCCGCGGAGGTCGAGACGATCATCGTGCAGATGGAGGGCGTGACCGGCGCGTGCGTGTTCGGCATTCCCGACGTGAAGTGGGGCGAGGCGATCAAGGCGGTGGTCGAGGTCAAGACGGCCGGCCGTTACACGGGCGAGCAGGTGAGCGACTTCGTCGGCTCGAAGATCGCTCGTTTCAAGCGCCCGCACGTGGTGGCGTTCACCGATGCGCTGCCCCGGACGGCGGAGGGTGCGGTGGACCGCGAGAGCGTCAAGACCCGCTGGGGGAGCACGTCGTGAAGATGGCGGCTGGCACAGACCGATGAAGATCTTCAACGAGCAGCACGAGATGTTCAGGGGGACGGTGCGGAGCTTCGTCGAGAAGGAGATCGCGCCGCACATCGAGGAGTGGGAGGCGGCGGGACGGATGCCGCGCTGGATCTGGCCGCGCATGGGCGAGCTGGGGCTGCTGGGCGTGGAGTACGACGAAAAGTACGGCGGGGCGGGCGCCGATGTGCTGACCTCGGCGGTGCTGCACGAGGAGTGCGCGCGCTCGCGGTCCGGCTCCTTCGCCATGGCCGTCGGCGTGCACTGCGACATGGCCTCGCCCCATCTCTACTGGACCGGCAGCGAGGCTCTGAAGGAGAAGTACCTGCCGGCCATCTGCCGGGGTGAGGCCCTGACCGCCATCGCGGTCACCGAGCCGGGCGGCGGCAGCGACGTGGCGGCCATCCGCACCCGGGCGGTCCGCGACGGCGGTGACTACGTCATCAACGGATCCAAGATCTTCATCACCAACGGCGCCACCGCCGATGTGTTCTTCGTGGCGGCCCGGGTCGAGACCGGCGACACCGGCAAGCGGCATCGCGGCATCTCGATGTTTCTCGTCGAGCGGACGACGCCCGGGTTCACCGTGAGCCGCACCCTCGACAAGATGGGCATGCGCGCCTCGGACACCGCCGAGCTCAGCTTTGCCGACATGCGGGTGCCGGCCGAGCATCTCCTGGGCCGCGAGGGCGTGGGCTTCTACGAGGTCATGCGCGTCTTCCAGCGCGAGCGGATGGTGGCCGGCCTGCACGCGGTGGCCATGGCCCAGCGCGCGCTGGAGGACACCATCGCCTACGTGCGCGAGCGGCACGCCTTCGGCGGCCCGCTCAGCGACAAGCAGGTGATCCGCCACAAGCTGGCCGACCTGGCCACCCAGATCGAGGCCGGCCGCTGGCTGACCTACGCCGCGTGCGCCAAGTTCGCCGCCGGCGAGGAGTGCGTGCGCGAGATCTCGATGGTCAAGCTCTTCACCGCCGAGATGGTCAACCGCGTGGCCTACGACTGCGTGCAGCTGCACGGCGGCTACGGCTACATGCGGGAGTTCGCGGTCGAGCGCTTCGCCCGCGACGCGCGGCTCATGACGATCGGCGGCGGCACCAGCGAGATCATGCGCGACATCATCGCCAAGGCCGTGCTGCCGTGAGGCTGGCGGACAAGGTCGCCATCGTCACCGGCGCCGCCAGCGGCATCGGTCGCGCCATCGCGCAGGCGATGGCCAGAGAGGGCGCGCGGGTGGCGGTGCTCGACCTCAACGCCGCCGGCGCCACCACCGTGGCCGGCGAGATCGGCGGCGCCGGCGGTCAGGCCCAGGCCTGGACCGCCGACGTCGCCGACACTGCACGGGTGAACGCGGTCGTCGCCGAGGTGGTGGCCCGCTGGGGCACCGTCCACATCCTGGTCAACTGCGCGGGCTGGGACAAGCCGCTGCCGTTCGTGGAGACGACGCCGGACTTCTGGGACAAGATCCTGGCCATCAATCTGAAGGGCCCCATCGCCTGCACCCACGCCGTGCTGCCGTCGATGATCAAGCAGAGCTACGGCAAGATCGTCACGATCGCCTCCGACGCCGGCCGGGTGGGATCCACCGGCGAGGCGGTCTACTCGGCCGCCAAGGGCGGACTCATCGCGTTCACCAAGACGATCGCGCGCGAGACGGCGCGCCACCGCATCAACGTCAACTGCGTGTGCCCGGGGCCGTCCGACACCCCGCTGTTCCAGAACGAGTTCGCCGCCGCCAGCCCCAAGCTCGCCGAGAGCCTCAAGCGCGTGATCCCGTGGGGCCGTCTTGGCGTCCCCGACGACATCGCGCCGGCCGTCGTCTTTCTCGCCTCCGATGAGGCCGGCTTCATCACCGGCCAGACGCTCAGCGTGTCCGGCGGCCTCACCATGGTGTGAGCGCCCCAGACTTCGTCGCCATCGGCCACGTCACCCTCGATCGCTTCGGCGACGAGGTGCGGCCCGGTGGGGCGGCCCTGTACTCGGCAGTGACGGCCCACCGGCTGGGGCTGAGCGCGGGCATCCTCACCAGCCACGCCGCCGACTATCCCCTCGAGGCGATTCCCTCGCGGATCGAGGTCGTGACGCTGGAGGCGCCGGCGACCACGGTGTTCGAGTACGACGCGGTCAGCGGTGATCGCCAGCAGAAGCTGGTGTCGACGGCGCGACCGCTGGCCGTCCGCGACCTCCCCGACGACTGGCGGGACGCGCCGCTGGCGCTGCTGGCGCCGGTCGCCCAGGAAGTGGATCTGCGCCTGTCCGCCGCGTTCGAAGACGGCTCGGTGGGCGCCGCCGCCCAGGGATGGCTCCGCGCCCTCGATGATGAACGCCGAATCGTGACCCAGCCGTGGGGTGGGGCGCGGGAAGTGCTGAACCGGGTGCTGGCCCTGTTCGTCAGCGCCGAGGATCTCCGGGGCCACGAGTCTCAGCTGACCGAGTGGGTCCAGCGCGTGCCCGTCGCGGTGGTGACGGCCGGGGCCGCCGGCGCCCTGCTCTACGTGAACGGCGAGCGCTACGAGGTCCGCCCGCGTCGCACCCGCGAGGTCGATCCCACCGGCGCCGGCGACGTGTTCGCCGCCGCCTTTCTCGTGCACTACCAGCGCCACCCGGATCCCTGGGACGCCGCCGAGGCCGCCACCTGCGCGGCGTCGCTGTCGGTGGAAGGTGAAGGCTGGTCCACGGTTCCCGATGCCGCCCAGCTGGAAGAAGCGCTCTCCGTGTATCGTGCCCGATCCTGAAGCACGGCCCGGCGCCGACGGTCCTTGACGTCGTGCGTTCCTGCCTTCAGACTGACTCGCGCGCCGGCGGTGTGCGCGGGAGGCCAGGTAGATGCCCAACGCTTTAAAAGATTTGCAGCGCTACGGCCAGTCGGTGTGGCTCGATTACATCCGCCGGAGCCTCATCACCGGCGGCGAGCTGCGGCGGCTCCTCGACGAGGACGGGCTGCGCGGCGTGACGTCCAATCCGGCGATCTTCGAGAAGGCCATCGCGGGCTCCGCCGACTACGAGGACCAGCTCTCCGAGCTGACGAAGCGCCGCGACCTCGACGCCAAGGCCGCCTACGAGATCCTGGCCGTCCGCGACATCCAGGACGTCGCCGACATCCTGAAGCCGATCTACACCGAAACTGGACGGCGCGACGGCTACGTCAGCCTGGAGGTCTCGCCCGATCTGGCCAACGACACGCAGGGCACGCTCGACGAGGCGCGGCGCCTGTGGAAGACGGTGGCGCGCGAGAACGTCATGATCAAGGTGCCGGCCACGCCCGCCGGCATCCCGGCCATCCGCGCGCTCATCGGCGACGGTATCAACGTCAACGTGACGCTGCTCTTCGCGCTGGAAGCCTACGAGGCGGTGGCCGAGGCGTACATCACCGGGCTGGAGGCCTTCGCGTCCAAGGGCGGTGATCCCAGCCGCGTCGAGAGCGTGGCCAGCTTCTTCATCAGCCGCATCGACAGCCTGGTCGACAGCTTGATCGGCGAACGGCTCAAGAGCTCGGAGAACGCGCTGGAGCAGGCCCAGCTCAAGGGACTCATGGGCCGGGTGGCCATCGCCAACGCCAAGCTCACCTATCAGCGCTACAAGGAGATCTACCGCGAGCCGCGCTGGGCCGCGCTGTCCGCCCGGGGCGCCCGCACCCAGCGTCTGCTGTGGGCGAGTACCAGCACCAAGAACCCCAACTACCGTGACGTCATCTACGTCGAGGAGCTGATCGGGCCCGATACCGTCGACACCATCCCGCCCGCCACCTACGACGCCTTCCGCGACCACGGCACGGCCAGCGCCAGCCTCGAGGACGATCTCGAAGACGCCCAGCACACGATGGATTCGCTGGCCGACAGCGGCATCGAGATGAAGGCGGTGACCGATCAGCTGCTGGCCGAAGGCGTGAAGATCTTCGTCGACGCGTTCGTCAAGCTGCTCGAGGCGGTCAACAAGCGGCTGCGGGCCGCCGGCGGCGGCGGCAGCCGGCAGAGCATGAAGCTGCCGCCCAATCTGGCCTCGGGGCTGAAGGCCTCGCTGGACGAGTGGGCGCGTGCCGGCAAGGTCCGTCGCATGTGGGCTCGCGACGCCAGCCTGTGGACCGGCGCCGACGAGGGCCGGCGGCTCGGCTGGCTCGCGGTGACCGACGACCAGCTCGCGCAGATCGATCACCTGCGCCTGGCCGCCGACGACGTGCGCGCCGGGGGCTTCACCCACGCCGTCCTGCTCGGCATGGGGGGCACCGTGCTGGGCGCGGAGGCCCTGGCGCGCACCTTCGGGCGCGTGTCGGGCTTCCCCGAATTGCATGTGCTCGATTCCATCGATCCCGCGCGCATCCACACCGTCGAGCGCGCCATCGACCCCGATCACACGCTGGTCATCCTGGCCAGCAAGTCGGGCAGCACGCTGGAGCCGAACATCCTCAAGCAGCACTTCTTCGAGCGCATCCGCGGTGTCGTCGGCCCCATCGAGATCGGCCGACGGTTCATCGCGATCACCGATCCCGGGTCGAAGATGCAGCACCTCTCCGAGGCCGACGGCTTCCGGCGGATCTTCTACGGCCAGCCGACCATCGGCGGCCGCTTCTCCGTGCTCAGCGACTTCGGCATGGTCCCGGCCGCCATCATGGGTCTGGACGTCGGGCGCCTGCTGGGCCAGGCCGAGCAGATGGCGCACAGCTGTGCGGCCAGCGTGCCGGTCGCCGAGAATCCCGGCGTCGCGCTCGGCGTGCTGCTGGCCGTGGCCGCGCGTTCGGGCCACACCAAGGTCACGCTGATCGCCTCGCCCGGAGTGCAGGCGCTGGGCGCCTGGATCGAGCAGCTGATGAGTGCGTCGCTCGGCAAGACCGGTGGCCTGCTGGTCATCGAGGGTGAGCCGGTCGGGACGCCGGCGTCATACGGAAGCGACCGCCTCTTCGTGTACCTGCGATTCGACCCGGCCCCTGACAGTGCTCAGGATGCGGCGGTGGCGGCGCTGGAAGCGGCCGGCATGCCGGTGGTGCGCATCACGCTGGCCGATCCCTACGAGCTGGGCGGAGAGTTCTTCCGCTGGCAATTCGCCACGGCGGTGGCCGGGGCGGTGCTCGGCCTCAATCCGTTCGATCAGCCGGACATCGAGGCCAGCAAGATGGCCTCGCGGCGTCACACCAACGAGTTCTCACGGACCGGCGCGCTGGCGCCGGAGACCCCACTGCGCGAGGGCGACGGCCTCAGCCTCTTCGCCGACGCGGCCAACGCGGTGGAGCTCGGTCGCGATCGGACGGTGGCGGGCGCCCTCGGCGTCCACCTGCGCCGCGCCCGGGCCGGTGACTACGTCGCGCTGCTCGCCTTCCTGGAGCCGAACGCGGGCACCGAGGCCGAGCTGCAGGCCATCCGCGGCGTGATCCGCGATCGGCTCCGCGTCGCGACCTCGCTGGGGCTGGGGCCGCGCTATCTGCACTCCACGGGTCAGGCCTACAAGGGCGGCCCGAACACCGGCGTGTTCCTGATGCTGACGGCCGACGACTTGGCCGACGTGCCGGTCCCGACCCAGAAGTACAGCTTCGGGGTCGTGAAGGCCGCCCAGGCCCGGGGCGATCTGCAGGTCCTCGGCGAGCGCGGTCGGCGCGCGGTCCGCGTGCACCTGGGCCGCAACGTCAAGGCCGGCCTGGTCGCCCTCCGCACCGCCCTCGAACGTGTTCTGTAGTTCATGGGGGGCCCCGAAATGGCCCCCCATACCCCCCACGCTACGCGCCCCGGGGAACCCGGGGCGCTCCGCGACCGTGGCAGTCAAGTGTGGAACCCCATCTCGGGGCCCCCGGCCCGAATGAAAGCGATCAAGATCACCGCCGGCGCCGTGTCCGTCGCGGCCGAGCTGAATGACTCGCGCACGGCGGCTGCCATCGCGGCGGCGCTGCCGATCCAGGCGCGCGGCCAGACGTGGGGCGACGAGATCTACTTCGACATCGGCTTGGCTCTGGCCGCGGAGGCGCCCCGCGAGGTCGTGGAGCTGGGCGACCTCGGCTACTGGCCGCCCGGCCAGGCCTTCTGCATCTTCTTCGGACCCACGCCCATGAGCCGCGGCAACGAGATCCGGCCGGCCAGCGCCGTCAACGTCATCGGCCGCGTCGTCGGCGACCCCCGATCGTTGAAGAGTGTCCGCTCGGGCGCCCGCGTTACGATAGAGGCGAGCTGAGAGACAGTCCAGGGAGGACCCGATGAAAATCTTTCTCGACACCGCAAACGTGAACGAGATCCGCGAAGGTATCGCGCTCGGCGTGGTGGACGGCGTCACCACCAACCCGTCGCTGGCGGCCAAGGAGAAGCGGCCGTTCCGCCCGCTCGTCGAGGAGATCTGCTCGATCGTCCCCGGCGACGTCAGCCTCGAGGTGGTGGCCACCGACTTCGACGGCATGGTGAAAGAGGGCGAGGAGCTGGCCCAGGTGGCGCCCAACGTGGTCGTGAAGGTCCCGATGACCGCCGACGGGCTCAAGGCGGTGAAGTATCTCTCGGGCAAGGGCATCCGCCTGAACCAGACGCTCTGCTTCTCGGCCCCCCAGGCGCTGCTCTCTGCCAAGGCCGGGTCCACCTACATCAGCCCGTTCCTCGGCCGACTCGACGACATCGGAGCCGTCGGGATGGACCTGATCCGCGACATCTGCGAGATCTACCGCAACTACGGCTTCAAGACCCAGGTGCTGGCCGCCTCCATCCGCAACCCGCTGCACGTCATCGACGCGGCCAAGGCCGGCGCGCACGTGTGCACGATGCCGTACTCGGTGCTGCAGTCGCTGCTCAAGCACCCGCTCACGGACATCGGGCTCAAGCGGTTTCTGGAGGATTGGCAGAAGTCGGGCGCGAAAATCTAGCTCCCTCCTTGCGGTACCCCTGGCGCGCCGTGGGGGCGTGCGGACGCGGTGGGGGGTTCCGGAACCACGGGGCGGGTGGCCGCTTCGGGCCGGTTGTGGCTGGGCTCCATCGTCAGTTTGGCGTACGTGGATAGGTGGCGGGAAACGGGTTCCGGTACCCCCCACCGCGTCCACACGCCCCCACGGCGGCAACCGTGGGCGACCCACAGGAAGCAGATCCACGCGGGCCGGGCAGAGTTTCGTCAACGAGTAGACCTTCAGTTGACCGAGCAGTCAGTTGGTCGACCATTCCTTCAGGTGACCGCGCAGAGCCTCGTTGATTGGACCGCGGCTCTGCTGACCGGACGGAGCCCTCGTTGCCCGAGTTGAGCTTCGCGAGTTCGAGGCGGTCTAGTAGTTGGTTGTGATGTTCGTGGCGGTGTCGGTGGTCGAGTCTGACGTGGTGTCGGGGGGCGGAGTGGGGTCGTTCGGGGCGCTTTGACCGATGCCGCTCAGGCCGATGATGGCGCCGGCCGCGGCGGCAGCGGCTCCCGCGGCGGCGGCGGTGCCGACGATGCGACCGGCGGTGTCGACGCCGGGGGGGCGGGTTGGCTCTGGGTCCCAGCCGCCGGTGGCGCCGGCGCCCCCAAATCGACCGCCGGCGGCCTCGAAGGTCGTGGTGGTTCCCGCCGAGCGCGTCTGCGATGACGGGGAGTCGCTGCTGGTCGTCGGTGATGGATCACGCCAGGTCTCGGTGTCGGGGTCGTATCGGCGCAGGCGGCGGCGCCGGCCGTGTCGCAGGACGTGCTCGGCCATCGCCGCTTCGTCCAGCGGAGGCGTGACCAGTTGCGGCGGATCGGCTGACAGCGGCCGGACGTTCGGCGGGCGGGGTCGCCAGAACGCCCACCACGGAGGCCGCGTGAGCGAGAGCGGCTCGACCCGCAGACGCAGCTCCGTGTCCGGCGTGATGTGCGACACGATCGCACTGACCATCGCCACCGTGAGGCGTAGCCCGCCCTGGGTCCGGCGCAAGCGCAGCTCACGGCCGAAGGGTCCCGAGTACGCGAGCAGCACGAGACGACCGAACGATTCGGCCTCCAGCGCGGGGCCGGACTGCGGCTCGAAGGCCAGCAGGTGCGAGCCGTACTCGACGACGGCATCCGCCGGGGTCGGCGCCAGCGCGACCAGCGAATAGTCGCCGTGGGGCACCGGTCCGAAGGGGCGGAGCGGGTCCCCCGTCGGGTTGCCGTGCTGCATGCCGAGTCCCGCCAGCGGAACGGTCGCGGCGATGTCCTGTCGCAGCAGGTGTAGGCCGTCTCGCAGCGTGGCCATACCCGTTCGGTTGTAGCCGTCGGGAACCCGGACGACGAGGATCAGCATCGGCCCTGCACCTCGGTCAACAGCGTCTGGTAGGCGGCGGCCATCGTGGCCATCGAGAACGCGCGCGCGACGTGAGCACGGCCGGCCGCGGACAGCCGGGCGGCGAGCGCGGGGTCCAGCAGGAGCCGCGTCACCGCCGCCGCGACGGCGGCCGGATCGCGCCCGCGAAGCAGGAGCCCGGTGCGCCCGTGGATGATCAGCTCTCGCGTGCCTCCCGAGTCGTTCGCGACGACGACAACGCCCGCGGCGAGCGCTTCGAGCACGGCGTTCGGACATCCTTGCGACTCACCGAGCACGACGGCCACGTCGTAGTCGGCCAGCCGCGCCGGCGCGTCGGGCGCGGCGCCGTGAACGAAGACGCCCGCGTCGAGATCATCACCCACGACGGCGAGCAGCCGCTCGGCATAGGCGCGATGGCGGGCCTCGGCGGTCCCCAGCACGTGCAGCTCGGTCCCGAGCACCGCCGTCCGCACCAGGCGCCACGCGGCGACGATCTCGAGCAAGAACTTCGTCGGCGCGATGCGACCGCTGACCACGATGCGCGGCGGGACGGCGCCACCGCGCTCCTTCGACCGGTGCCGGACCGGGACGCCATTGGGAATCACAACGGT
>Ga0111539_10011954_pt1 | contig 10885 bp, 13 predicted proteins | sample RhiMethybrSRZTD1_FD_79667 | JGI IMG/M metagenome (GOLD analysis project Ga0111539, IMG submission 79667) | Populus rhizosphere microbial communities from Tennessee, USA - Rhizosphere MetaG P. TD hybrid SRZTD1 (version 2) (version 2) | ecosystem: Host-associated > Plants > Roots > Rhizosphere >... | reverse complement strand
CGTCAGTAATCGAATTTGAATATCAGGCTACCGGATCATATGCAACAGCATTTTTTATTTGTAATGATTGCCGAAAAAAATTTATGGTTAAAATTCAAGATTTAGGAAAAATTAGAAAATAAACGCCAACATAAGAATAAGATATGTTAATTTCAGCACCGAGTTATGAATGAAACCCCACCCTCTAAAGTACTTCCTATATTAAATCCTCACAATTCTAATTCACATTATGACCTTAGAACAAACACTCCAAGACGAAATCAAAGATTCTCAAAGATGGATTGACATAGTACTAACGGTATCGAGTTGCAAATAAACTCGACTTACAATTTGAAGAGTTACTGGTAAATAAGTATTTTTTAGTGTTCCTTCTGTGAGTCACGTGAACATAAAATAAAAATTCACATAATGAGCGTAATGTGAGCCTTATACCGTACGATACGCTAACTACTTTTTCTTATTCTATTATTTTTTCTCTTAAAATATTTAGAAACTTGTTGTGGTTATCATTAAATAATGCAGTGAAATTCCAATTGCAATTGAGTGGAAACATTAAGAGTTGATGAAAATGAGTTAATTTATACAAATTGATTGGTACGCTTGACTAAATGTCAATTAATTTTTATATGTGATCAGTTGTCAGATTATTAATGCAACACAACAAAACACTATATTTAGTTGTAATAACTGCTGCACTTTTATCGTTGCTACTAGTCTCAACCACATACTCGAATTCTGTCTACGCCCAGAACAAATTTAGAGCGAAACTTGATGCAAATAACGAAGTTCCGCCCGTTGATTCAACGGCAGAAGGGGTGGCTTCGTTCAAAATAAAAGATGACGTCATAAAATCCAAGATCAATGTAACTGGAATAGCAGATGTTTCAGGAGCTCAAATATTTATGGGAAAAATCGGGCAAAATGGAGAACCAATAGTTGATTTGGTAAAAACAGGCGAGAAGACTGAAGGGTCGGACGGAGTCGTTATTAAAGGAAACTTTACTGCTTCTGACTTTGAAGGCTCCATGCAAGGAAAAGATCTATCCGCTCTTCAATCCGCAATGGCCGGAAACCAGACGTATGTTAACATTATGACAAGTGCCCATCCGGACGGAGAGGTAACTGGACATATCTACGCCAAAGGGAGCACAACTGGAACACAGGATACAGCAGGATCTTCTGATACCGTAAAAGAGGATGATACTGGACTCTCTGAGAAAGGAACCGGAGAAAATCAAGATGAATCAGGAGATATTGAAGTTGGTAAATGAAGAGGACTAATTTAGGCCAACAAGTATGTGCCTCTTGAATAATTAACATGATGGACTAACAAAAGAATTTCCCAATTTTCATAACACCTCCACTTTTATTTGACGTTTTATTTCTTAAAATTATCATTTTGTTAACCTTTTCAAGTTAACTTTAAAGAATACAAAAAATCATCTTAACTTGTTCGTTCTTTATCTAGTGAGATTCTTTAATTAACCAGAAAGTAATCACTTTTGTAACAATTAAATGTACCAAAATACGCCAACTCTTCAGGTTGACAGACCTTATCGGTCTTCTTGGAACTGGGATTGCGGCATTTATCGCTTCTAATATTGATGACACTTTTATCTTGATATTATTATTTGCAAATCCCAGACTACTTGCACGAAATGTAATCATTGGACAGTATTTGGGAATCTTATTACTAGTGTTAATATCGTCTACTGCCGCATTCATTGTATTGGCGATACCTAAATTTGCAATTGGTCTGATGGGAGTAATTCCGATTATCATGGGAATCAAGAACCTATTAGAATTACGCGAAAAGCCCAAAAGAAAAGAACAAAATGCTAAAAAAGATTATTTATCATCTCTTGCCGTTACGGCCATAACTGTTTCAAATGGCGGCGATGATATAGGAGTATTCACTCCTCTTTTTGCTAAATATAACGGATTGTTAGAATTTACATTACTTATTACACTTTTAATGATAATGACAGGCATATGGTGCGTGGTAACTTATTATTTTCTTAAAAATACTTTCATGGCATCTCGTATCAATTCCCTAACCAGGATCGTCAGTCCCTTTGCTCTTATCGCAATAGGAGTTTATATATTATTGGATACATTTTATTTTCAATTCTAGATGCTTAATTTTGTCAAACATATGACAGTTAGACAAACGTACCACTAAATTTTTTAAATCCAAAAACAGATTACTGAATATGAAATGCAAAATTGTTTTATCCTTCATTTTATCTGCGATCTTAGTTTTAGAAATGGTAAACATATCGTTTAATATTGCGTGGTCTGATTCAGATAGAGATAAAGATTATTGCTATGATCAAGTTGGAGACGGTCATTTTTGTTTTGACAGTAAACAGAAATGTAGACATGAGCAAAAAAGCGACAACATAGCAGAATCTCCATGCTATAATAAGGACCGAGCGTGATTTTATAAGTACATTTGGACGGTTGTATTACTAACTAGTGAAACATTACAATATAGAATATCAATTACAAACTAATTATTTAGTTGTTTGTATCAGATCACTTATCTAGACAGCAAATAAATAATTGACAATGCAGAGAGGCACGTTTATTGTTCTAGTTATATGCTTAACGTTAAGCATTTTAATGATAATCCTTAGCAAGCCGACGGACCCAGCATCTTTCCAACATATGGCCAGTGGAAGCGATGTTCAACTAAACTATACATTTGTTGGAAAATGGGGATCTAATGGAACAGGCCCTGGTCAGTTTGTAAGGCCACATGATGTAGATTTTGATTCAAAAGGGAACGTCTATGTCAGTGATAGGGAATTAGACAATGTCCAAAAATTTACACATAATGGTACCTTCATAAAAAGATGGGGCTCCGGAGGTTCGGGAGATGGTCAATTTCGCGTTCCATACAGTATAGGTATCGATTCGAAAGATGACATCTATGTCGTAGACAGAGAAAATCACCGAATTCAGAAGTTTGATACGAATGGCAATTTTCTCGCTAAAGGAGGGAATGGAAGGGGTAGTGCGGACGATCAGTTGGATAGACCAGAAGATATAGCATTTTCACCCTTTGGTATATTTGTAACCGATACAGGGAATGACAGAATATTGAAGTTTAATAGTAGTTTTATTTTGGTGAATAAGTGGGGCACAAAGGGCACAGGTGATGGACAATTTATTCACCCGCATGCAATAGATGTGGATTCAAAGGGAAATGTATATGTAGGTGAATTAAACAGACCCGGAGTACAAGTCTTTGACAACAATGGAAAATTTTTGAGAAAATGGGGCTCTGCAGGGACAAAGGATGGACAATTCTCTATACCTCAGGAGCACATAGCAGTAGATTCTCGTGACAGGGTCTATATTGTGGATGGAGCATCAAATCCCAGAGTGCAAATCTTTGATACTAATGGTACCTTTTTGGGTAAGATTGGCACCGCCTGCAAAATATTGACCGGTAGAGGCTGTATAGATCCAGATGGAAATGGCCCTCTCGCATTGGGAGACGGTCAGTTTTCGAAACCCGAGCACGTTTCTATAGATGCTGAAGGCAATGTGTTCGTAGTCGATAGAGGTAACAAAAGAATTCAAGTTTTTGCTCCGAACGTGACCGGATAAAGATAAAATAGTTACTCCTGCGAGTATAATAACAAAGTACAGTCAAGATTTCCTAGTCACTGCAATGAAGAAAAATACAAGAATAGCTAGTCCTGTAGATGGAATAATAATATCTGTAAATGGGTTATCAATTGCAAAAAAATGCTCTAAATTTTCGTATATCAGAAAAGCACAAAACAAGGAGAATGCAATAATAGCGTATTTTAGACTCTTTAAACCGTTCTTCCGGTATGCAGAAATCGAGAGAGCGATCAATACTCCAGATAATACTGAGCCTATAATATACAGTACCATTTCTAAAAGGTCGCTAATTAGTATCTGATGAACTAAAGGTTCGATCATGTGCATATACCTACATGACATTAAACATACACACGAGTTTAAGCGTTCTAGTACTATTGCCTAAGTTAAATCCAACCCAGCTAAATTACTACTACATTTAGAGGCTTGTATCAGTGTCTTTATTTTTACCTAAGGAAGAATTAAACTCTATGACATCACATGTACTGTTAACTATCGTGTCATTTGTTCTAAGTATAGTGATAGCAAGTCCAAATAGTACACTTGCTCAAGAATCTGAAACGCAAAGTGTATTTGGTAAAATTTCTAATCAGACGAAATCTGATGAGATATCGCATGATGATTCTAAAATACTTACAAGTAAATATACGCCTGATCAACTAGATGAAATAATATATAGGCTCTATCAAGAAATTCAAAAATCTAATAACACTGAAATTGGACAGAATCAGGACATTGCTCTTTTAATAGATTTTATTTGTAGCAACGAATTTTATGAAAACATTGTTGAAGCGTGTGACATTGTTACGGAGTTACCTATTGAAGATCAGATCGAATAGCCAACCTTAATTGTTTAAAATTCTCAGGCATTTCAGAAATATATATAATAATTTCCATTATGGGTATCGGTTTTCTGAGCCAGCGCTAAATTATAACAATAAGAATAGAAAAATAAAAGTATAATGAAGTTTGTAATCAAGGACCTTATACAAAAGAAAAGAGGATATCAACTCTCTGAATTACACATAGGTCAATTTAACACTTTACTTGTCAAAACAATCTACGATAAATACAATATACAATTTTAGTTAATTGTACCACAAGCTTTTTTAGTGTTCTGAGAAACGAACTAGTGATGACATATTACAATCTCTTACTTCTTTCAATTGGTATCATTCTTGGTACTTTGGTCTTAAACATTTCTGAGTTAAACATATCCCATGGCCTTGGCAACATGACATCTAGTCTATCAAACATTACGAGCCAAGATGGAATAGCCCAGAACATTTATCAAAATAAAATTATGCCTTTTGCTAATAATGTGAAAAATATCGTGCTGCTAATTCCTAACGAGGGTCACGAATCGCCTACTCTACCTCAAGAACAGAGGATTATTAATCAGCCTTACGTACCTGTAAATATTATTGTTGGTCCGAATACCAAAATTGCTTGGATCAATGGGGACGTTGGTCATAAACATTCGGTTACCGTTGTAGATAAAAACTCCCGACAGGTTTATTCAAGCGGAAAATTTGATTTTAACAACATAACTAATCCCCTGGTACTAAACGATTCTGGAAAGTATACATATTCAGAGTCGAACGTGAATAAAGATGATCCCAAATTTATTATGAAGGGCACCATAGTTATCCAAGATAACCTGTCAAAGACAAGTCAACTCCCGGAAACTGTCGGCTTTTTAATGGTACCTACAAAGGACTTGGATAAACATCTTTCAGGGCTAAAGGGTAAAGGAATTGACATAATAGACAAGTACACATTCAAGGACTTGCGAGGTGGACAAAAAGGAACTGGGTCGCAACAAACGGTTCTCATATTGGGTAGCCCAAATAGCCGGGATAAACTAGTATCGGCTTTGGAAAGCATCACTCCAACTCTACCATACAGTTAGGTGAAACTATATTAGAAATTTTATATGAAGTTTCAACGATTAGATCATTACCAATCTTAGACTTTTTGTCCATGAGGGATTCGTTGTTTAGGATAGATTGGTCAAATACTTGGTTGGTGCCTCGTCTCACCGTATAGGCACCAATCAAATTACTATTATCATAAAATTCTAATTGGTAGGACCGAATTTTTTTCATTTCATTAGAATATTATTAATCATTTCTGTCCTTTGAAATTGTAGCCAGATCCCTAGTCACACCAGTATTGTCATAAAATTTCGCTAATAGTTTTGAGCCATTATCATCTACATCTACATTTAAAAAACCATGTTGCAAAAGTTGTTTTACAACATATGGCGCCTGACCTGTGAAATTATAGAAATCTACCCCACCAGTACCTACTGTAAAGAATATTTGTCCTTTCTTTATATTATTATAATATTCAGGATTTTTATCTGTAATTATAGGCGTATACTGTTTGGTCACATTGTATGAAAGTGGATATGTCCGCTGATAATTATGATTGTGAGCTTGTAGTACTAGATCCACATTGTACTTTTCAAATAAAGGATGGTATGCGTCCTGCAGTTCATCCAAACCTGGATGAGTCGTATTCGAAGAATAAAACGTCCTGAAAGTATATACTATTATCCAATTAATATTCTTATTTTTGCTGGCTTGGATAAGATCATTCTTTATAAATTGATACTGCTCTGAGGTTTTATTATATGGTATCAATTTATTTTTTGCTGTGGCCATGGCTATGAAATGGACCTTATTGTAGTCAAAAGAATAAAATGGTTTGATAAGATTAAAATGATTTAGGTATTTACCATAGGTAACATTACCATGAGAAACATCATGTTCACCAAAAGAAATTTTAAATATATTATGGCTTTCTAGCGGAGATATCAGTTTGAACCAACAATCAGGGTTCTTCTTATATGCTAGGTCTCCTAATGCTATTACTAATTCTGGTTGCTTACTAGACATCATTTCTATAGTTTTTTTTGCCTCGTCACCACAGCCAAAATCTCCTGCAACCACAAAATTAAATTTCTCTACCTTTGATGTACCTTGACTTTTATCTGTGGCGTAGGAGTAATTTATTAGGAAGATTAATGAAAATGAGAACAAAAACAAGAGTATAAAAGGTTTAATTGAATAGGAAGAAACCGAAAGGTCTCTTGACAGAGAATCTAAGCTGTTATGAATTCTCTTATCAATGATACCAAAAAACAAGATCTAGTCATCTATTGTTAATACTTAAGTCAGACACAATTGATTGTATGTAAATAAGAAAAACTTTAAAATATACTATTTCTTCCAAATGTAAAGATATATCTCTTTATTATAAATATATACGATGTGGTACGAGCGTCTAATCCAAAAAATCAAATAAATAAATCATAGGAACACCAGAGTTGATGAGGGCGCTCTACTTTTAATTTATTCTGAACTTACTGGGGCAAATTTTTCTATTTCATCATTCTTTCTATCCGATACATAGACATTTCCGTCATTATCTACGGCTAAATGTTCCGGATCTTTGAATTGTCCGGGCCCATTACCAACAGATCCAAATTTAGTGATAAAATTACCTTCGCTATCAAATTTGAGAACGCGAGGTTGATTGCTGCATCCGGGATCTGACTGTGGATCTGTAACATATACATTATCATTTTTATCCACCGCTATGTGTTCCATATGACAGAACTGAGCATTTCCACTCCCTTTAGATCCCCACATGAGAATAGGCTTCCAATTACTATCGAATTTCTGAACTCGCTCATTACCTCGCTCATTTACATAAAAATTACCTTTTGAATCCGACTCAATTGTTGTAGGAAGATTAAATTGCCCCTTCTGTGTTCCAGACCCACCTATAACTTTAACAAAATTTCCATTTACGTCAAATTGTTGAACACGGTTATTTTTAGAATCTGCAACGTATACATATTTTAGTTGCTTATCTACTTCTACATGTCTTGGATTGTCGAATTTACCGGGTTCACTACTGGGACTCGTGCCGTTATTACCAAATTTTAAAATGAAATTTCCATTACTATCGAACTTCTGTATTCTGTGGTTACCTCTGTCAGCAACCCAGACATTCCCAACATTGTCCACATCTATTCCATAGGGTACAAGAAACTGCCCATCACCCTGGCCCTTTTCACCAAATTTGAATAGAAACTTTCCATCCTTATCAAACACTTGTATGCGGTTTCCGTCTCTATCAACGGCATACAACCATTCGTGGTTGTTATCAAATTCTAAATCATGAGGACGCAGAAATTGTCCATCTAATGTACCTCTCGAACCCCATTCCTTTACAAAACTATAATTTTCAGAAACCTGATTCACTGAAGCATTTGTTGATGATAACGCGGTGACAGCACTTGTTTCAATTATTGTCAAAAAGGCTAATATCACAAAAAATCCAATTGCGATCGGTAATAGATGGCATTTTGCTACCAATATATAAGGTGTTTCTATCAGAGAATATAAAGAATGTCGTACAAGTATCTAAACTTGAAGAAAAAATAGCAATAAATTGATAGATGATTTCTACGTAATTATTATTTCATTTCCTCTAAGAGTTAAATAATTCGATTTTATTCACAGTGCATAGTCATAATATGGTCGTGATAGGAATGTTGCAGCATTTTTTTACCACAATACTTACAATTTATTTCTTGGTAAATGATTTTGTAGCAATCTTCGCAGTATCTTTCCTTTGCGTTCGCATTATTGAAACTAACTTTTTTTTGAATTTGATTTTTTCGGCCACATGAACTACAGGTGCTATTAGAAATTTTTATTTCATTCTCCTATGTGTTAATAGAAAAGAAATAATAAAATGCAATTACTTCCAGAATCTAATTGTCATATGCGTAATCTGAATTTTCAAAACAGCGAAGTACTTCATAGTCTGCTAGATTATTTGAAAGATCCTGTCTATTTTTTATACACTCCTGCGTCTCTGTGTCTTCTTGTTTGAAAATTTTCGAATTTTTGAAATTATGCCAGTTCATAGAGTCGTCTTCATCTTTACCATTGTCGATATCTTTCACTAATTCCTTCATAGTGCCATCATCATCCCAGATATTTTTGGCAGAAACTGGGCGACCTATGGCAAGAGTTAAGGTTCCAAATATCAATAAAGGAATTGACGCCAACAAAAAGATAGTTCTCATCGGTTGTTTCTTGTTCATCGTATTAACCTTCTTTAAAATTATATTTAAGAACATTGATACACTTCTCTAAGTGCTACCAAACTGTCACTTAGAGCAAGCCTGTACATACAGTTATACACTAAATGATGCAGGTTAAGAAAGTCTTTAAAAAAGTATCAATATGTGTCCACAATCTGCGTTTAATGAAGTATCAAGAGAAATATCTCTTTCGAGGCCTTAAAAATTGTACCAACAATGACATCGACAAATTTGAAACGAATTTCATAGTTGATAATATTAATATCAATCAACCAACAAACCAGGTGTATCTTTAGAATACGATGGAAAAAATTCAAAATTATTTATTCTAAAACCACAATAGTTAGAATAAAGGGCTTTATTTGAGGTAGATGTCTCAAGCATTAATTGCAACTGTATATTGGTTGTTCAGGATGGAGTTATTCTTCGTGGCAAGGACCTTTTTATCCTCAGAATATGGAAAATAGGGCTTGGTTGCCATATTACTCTCAAATATTCAACTATGTAGAAATAGATTCTACTTTTTACAATATCCCCAGTGAAATAATGGTAAAAAACTGGAATAGAAGAACATCAGATAATTTTAGATTTACAGCAAAGTTTCTTAAAATAATAACACATGATAAAAAATTTCAGAATGTAGAAAAGGATTTAGAATTGTTCTACGAAAGAATGGAACCACTTAAAGAAAAGATATTAGCGTTACTAATACAGTTACCTCCATCTTACAAACTTAAAGAAGGATTGGAAGATTTCAGTAGTCATGATTTTTTCTTTGAAGGAGATTTTAGATATGCTGTGGAAGTTAGGCATTCATCATGGTTTAATGATTTAGCATACAATTTTTTTAGAAATAATAATATTGCGATGGTCTGGAGTCAGATGGATAGATTACGAACTCCTTCAGTAGTAACATCTGATTTTGTATATCTTAGATTGATAGGAGATAGAAGGTTGAGTGAAAATCAATTTGGTAAAATTCAGATTGATAGGTCTGAAGAGATCAGAGATTGGGCTAATAAAATGAAAGAAGTAAATCAGAGTGAAAAAGATGTCAAAGCAGCAATAGTGGCAGCAAATAACCATTATGGTGGTTATGGACCTGGAACTGTTGATATATTTCTACAGTATATGGATATGAGTAAGTTATCCTTTGAAAATGTAGATTTTGCTAAAATAAATCGAGAATTAGCACTGGAGTCTAGGATTAACCTCAGGGAAAGAACACAAGACAATAAAGGCAAGCAAACAAGCATATCAGACTTTGTTAATTGATTTGGCGTTCGGAATTTTTATTAACTCGCAACTCTAAACAGCGTATCATTGAGCCAATTTGATAAGTTCTTCAACTGCGTTCTGTGACCTATTATCGATGTATTGCCTTGCACCTAATTTCTTCATCAATTCTTCTTCCTTTTCACTTGAGACCGCGAATAACAATTTATGTCAGAAATAATAGATACCTTATGTTCTTAATAGTCGAGCCTATTGGGGAATGTGTTTTACTTGAGTGTATAAGGTTCAAGCGGTTGGAAAACATTAATGTTGTAAATTGGATATATACCTCCTATTGGCATAGGCGCATTAATTTTTTCCAATGCTGGATTTAGTTTATTGTCGAGAAAGTTATTAAAATCCTGTTCAGATTCCCATATATCAGTAACATGAATGTCCCCAGATTTGTCAAAACCAACAGCGTGAAAAATTTCTCCTGTAGGATGATTATGTTCCCAGTCAATTTCTTTGCGAATTTGTTCGTACATTTGTTTAGTAAAGCCCTTTCCAGCAAATATGCACAGTATTGCCATGCTATTTTTCTAAAATAGGAAGTATTTGATTTTTCTCCTAATAGAACTCAATATCTATAGGGATTATTTTTAAAATCCCCTAGACCACTTTGATCGCTAAATATAATGCTAGTGGTCATAATCAATCGATTGATAAATGGTTCGATGGGCCCATTTCGGAGTGGAGATACGGGCCCATCTTATGGCCTCAAAGGTACACTGTCGCACAATGAAAGATTGTAAACTAATTAAAACACAATCACGATTAAAGTTTATACTAAAGAATCTAAGTGATCTATATTATTCTATTTTCATTTTTGCAGATTACTCG
>Ga0111539_10011952_pt1 | contig 10885 bp, 9 predicted proteins | sample RhiMethybrSRZTD1_FD_79667 | JGI IMG/M metagenome (GOLD analysis project Ga0111539, IMG submission 79667) | Populus rhizosphere microbial communities from Tennessee, USA - Rhizosphere MetaG P. TD hybrid SRZTD1 (version 2) (version 2) | ecosystem: Host-associated > Plants > Roots > Rhizosphere >... | reverse complement strand
GAATGAATGAAGCCAGGCCGTGAAACGCCACCATGCCCAGCAGGCCGATACCCAGCACGCTGAGGAGTTGATCGTCGCCGTGCGGGATCACACGATCCACGAGCATGCCTGTCAGCATAGGCACCGCAAGGGCGAAAAGCTGGAGGAGCAGCGAGAGGACTCCGAGGCGCACGACAAGTCCCGACTGCCCGACCATGTGTCTCAGATACCTCCACACGACGCGCCGTCGGTCCGCAGCCGGCTGGAAGTCAGCGGCCGGCTCAAACGTCAGGGCCACACCCGTGAACGAGCGACTGAACTGCTCCATGGGCACCCACCGCCGTCCACCCGCTGGATCAACGATTTCTACGCCATCTTTGCGCCAGCGCTCAAAGACCACAAAATGCGCAAACTCCCAATGCAGGATGGTCCCCTTGTCCAGATACGGCAACGCCTCCAGCTCAACGCGCACGCCGCGTCCACGCAATCCATAGTGCCGAGCCGCCTGCAAAAGGGTCCGGGCAGACACACCATCGCGCTGCGCACCTGTCATATCGCGTACGTCGCTCAGTGGGACATGCTTGCCATACGATGCCAGGACCATGACGAGGCAGGCGGCACCGCATTCCGTAGCAGACAATTGCTGAATGAATGGGATCTGCCGCGCGGCGCCCTGAGCGGCGAGCTTGCGCAACGCGGGGAAGCGTTCAACGAGCGTCTTGGGGATAGCCTTCTTTTTCATGCTTGCCCTCAAATACAGCTCTCAGACCTGGCACCAGTGCGAAGACTATGCGTTCCGAGTGGACGCGCACTTCGGCTGTGCCATGCATACCATCGTGGTAGGTGTGCCAGCGCCCCTGGGCGTGAAATGTGCGGGCTGGTACATGCGCCTGCACAATGACCTGCGAGCCTTGCAGCATCACAGCATCTGCGACGTCCTGTCCCAGAAAACGGCGCACTTCTTGCGGGCCGACGACTTCGTTGCTGACGGTAGCAATGGTGAGGTGCTGATAGGCATAGCGAAAGCCCGTCAACTCCAGTCGTACTGGACTCCCCTGGGTGAGCAAGGGGCGATACTGTCCCGGAAAGATGGCCAGGACTGACAGCACATCATCAGCGCCGACCAGCGTGACGAGTAACTCACCCGGTGCCACAAGCTGCTGCGGACGTATACGCAGGTCGCGTACGATCCCAGCGCAGGGGGCGAGCACAGTACGCTCTGCGAGGCGTTTTTCGGCCGTTTCCACCTGGGCGCGTACCGTTGCAAGCTGCTGCTGTGCGCCCGGATCGTGTGGATTTTTGAGTCGATTGATTTGCTGGATATGCCATTCCTTGTGCAGACGTTCCAACTCAATCTTTTCCTGCATATCATTGAGCGAGAGGAGCATCTGACCGGCCTCCACGCGTTGCCCTGGCTGGACCGCGATAGCCGTAATCGTGCCACTGGTGATGGCCGTCACCATCGTACGTCCTTCATCACGGATAACGGCAATCCCGGTGGCGTATGCATGGATACGGCCGAAGACGATATAGAGAGCACCGGCCACACTCACCAGCACCAGAAACCAATAGGTCCATTGGGTCCAGCGCGGCGACAGGTGCAGCACATCGCCTTGCGCACGGCTGCTGCGCAGGTAGTACGCTAACGCTTCGTCACGAAAAAGCGTGGACTGGCTTTCCACGACTGCTACCCCCTGCTCTACCGGCTGCCACCGCCGGGCGTACTCAGCGCCCCCGCGCCGCCGCTTTCAGTAATCGCTCTGGTCCAGCCTCATGACGCTGGCCACTCGTCGCCACGACATAACCACTGAGCCCTGGCTGCATCTGGCCTCTCCACACTGCCGGCACCTGTAATTTCGCCTCGACCACCACCTCACGCGACATGCTGTCCACGCCTGGAGCCAGATGCGCAATCGTGCCAGGAATCACCCCAGGGATCCCCTGAAGATACACACCGACATTGGCGCCAACGGACAGGCTGACGCGTCTGTTCTCAGGAGCAGCGAACCGGACCCACAGATCCTCTGACCGCATCAAGTTAATGACCGGACTCCCAGGGTGGACCAGGGCTCCTGGATCCAGGTAGCGCACCGCTACCGTGCCCTCAAACGTCGCGGTGATCACAGTATTGGCCAGCAATTCTTTCGTTTGTTTGACCCGCGCCAGCTGTTCCGCCACGCGCGCTTGCGCGACCTCCAGATTCGTGCGGGTCCGTTCGACTTGCACTGCAGCGGTCGCTAACTCTTCGGTGGAGACCAGGCCAGCTTTGACCAAGCCCTCGCGCCGCTTGTGCCGCACCTCAGCATCTTTGAGTTCAACATTGGCACTGCGTGTCTCAGCTTTGGCAGAGCGCAAGGACGCCTCGGCCATGTCCAGTTGCTGCCTGATGGCAGCGGATTCAATCTGGGCGATGACATCGCCAGGTTTCAGATGATCGCCAAGATGCACGTATACGGCTTCCAGGCGCCCGTCAGAGCGTGCCGCAATGTCTACCAATTGGCGTGCGAAGATGACACCAACATACAGCTCAGGAGTTGGGGACGTTGGCTCCTCTGGTGCTAGGGGCTCAGGTATAGGCCTGACGGCTGGGTTTGGTACCGGAGCCGCTGCAGCCTGGGAAGCCTCAACGACGGTATGGACAGAGGCGTCACGGCTGGTCATAAGGAGCATACCCAGCCCTACTCCCATAAGGAGCACACACAGCATAGCGATGAGAGAATTGCATGATGGTACGGTCATCTGTAGCTTACCTTCCCTTGCGCCGGGAGCATATTGCCACCGTGCTCTCCTTGCCTAGTGCAGTCTCAAGTGACCTTCTTAGCCAGGCTCCCCTTTTCCCTCTCCCGTGGGGAGAGGGAGCTCTAAAACAATGGTCTAGAAGACTACGCTGCCTGGGGAGTTTTCCGTGAGTACGTGGATGCAGGTGGGCTCCAGTGACAGGATCTGGCAGACTCGTATCAAGACGGTCGGTGGATTGTTAAGGTTTATGCGTCCGCCTGCGACATGGTCCAGGTCAGTATCCGTCAGCTCGATGTGCCCCGCAGGATGTGGGGGCAGTAGCGCCTGCTCAGCTTCGTTCAGGCTCTGCCGATACTCGGGATCTTTCCAGGCGCGGATGATGTGTTGCTGTGACATGAGCTTCACCTCTTCTTACAGGCATTACACCGGCTACAGCAGGCTCTGCCATAAGAGACGGTAACCACGCCTCTTGCAGGCATCGTGTTACAGCGTTGTCGCGTTATCCTAGAGGCGTGACACGAGTGTGCCGTCTCGTGGCACACCCGCTGACATAAGCAGGACACAGCCCTGTATTTATAGGCCAACCTCGCCTGTGTGACCGTTTCGACATAGAATTCGTGTCCTTTATCACAGAATTATGCGGCCATGACCGTTATAAATCCCTCAAAGCGTGGGTTTCACGATATCTGGGAAGTTTTCTTGTTCGGATACGTGGGTACGTGGGACCAGGTACACAGAGGAAACAGTCGTTGGCTACCAGGCAATCTAGCCCTTTGCTTCCCCAGTTCTCTTTGCGGGATGAACAATACGTTTGCTCTTGGAGGACCCCTATGGACCGTAGTGCTGCCGCACTGCGTTACCCAAAAAACGTGACGCAGATCTATGGCGAGACAGAACAGCCGGAGGTGAGCCAGGACGCCCAGCACCGGCGGGGCAGACACTCCCTCGTTGAACCACCGTTTGTCGGACGGACGCGTGAATTCCGCCAGTTAATGCAGCTCCTTGGCGCCGCTAGACGGGGCTATGGGCAGGTCGTGATGATCAGCGGTCCAGCCGGGATCGGGAAAACCCGGCTGGCCGAGGAGGTGGCGCTGCGGGCCCGGCGCCGCGGGGTCCGTGGCGCTGTCGGTCGGTGCTGGCGCGATGGTGAAGCCCCGCCCCTGTGGCCATGGCACATGGTGCTCCGCGACCTGGACGCCCCCGAGGATCTGCTCGCAGCCCACGTGGCAGATACCACATATGGACGGTTCGCGCGCTTCGTGGCGGTACTCGATTATCTACGCCATGTCTCTCCCATAACCTCCCATGTACTCGTGCTCGATGATGCCCATGTGGCAGATCCCGCGACACTCCTCCTGGCACGTTTTCTGGCGCGCGAGCGACGTGGCCTGCGTCTACTCATGCTCCTGACCTGCCGCGATGACCTCAAAGACGTGTCCGTTGAGGGTCGAGAGTTATTAACAGAACTAGAACGCGATACCACGCCACTGCGGCTCTCTGGCCTGAGTGAGAAGGCCGTGCACGCCTACCTCTCTGCCTATGATCGGCGCGAGGTGAGTCCGGAGCTCTCACACGCTGTCAGCACCATCACCCAGGGCAACCCGCTGCATCTCCGCAGCGTTCTCGGACGTGGCACCTTCAGAGTCGAGACGGTACTGGGAGGCCTGGAGCAGGAGATCGCCCGCATTATTACGCAACTAGCCGAGCCAGACCAACGACTTCTTGGCTATGCGGCGCTTCTGGGAGTGGACGTCTCCGTCCACGAGGTGGCTCGTGTGGCCGAGACGGAACCGAGTGTGACGGCGGCGGCGCTGGCGCGTGCCGAGGCCCTCAGCATCATGACAGCGTGCTCAGGCGATCGGCTGCGCTTCGTACACGAGCGGATCCGCGATGCCGCCCTGACCGTCCTGACTCTGCCCGAGCGTCTGGAGGCGCATGCGCGCGCTGCGACCCTGTGGGCCGGACCAGAGCCAGAGCGCCTGCTGCGTCGGGCGCACCACGCCTTCATCGCTGCCAGCCGTTCGACGGCAGACGCCATGATTGCTGTGCATACAGCCCGTGAGGCGGCAGCAGCGCTGCACATGGTGGACGGCTTTGAGCCAGCGGCCGCATTGCTCGGTCAGGCTGTTGAGCTGCACAACGCGGCGGCCCTCCCTGGGCCAGTGGCTACCCTGGAAGTCGCCTGGGCTGAGGCCGTCCTGGCCTGTGGTCGCCTGGCCGAGGCGCGCCCCCTCTTTCACCGTGCCGCGCACGTGGCGGAGGCGGAAGGTGACGCAGTGGCCTGCGCCCATGCCGCGCTCGGTCTTGGGGGCGTGTGGGTGCGAGAGCATCGACTGCTGGCAGAGGCCGAACGGGTAGCCGCGCTGCAGCGCCGTGCGCTCGACGGGCTCCCGCCAGAGGCCACTGTGCTGCGCACACGCCTGGCCATACGCCTGGCTGCTGAGGAAGCATACCGGAGTGGACCGCTACTACCAGTGCTTGAGGGAGTCGACGCCGCCAGGCGTACTGGCGATGCGAGGACTCTGGCCGAGGCCCTGTCGCTCTGCCATCACGTGCTCCTGGCTCCCGCACATACCTGGCGTCGGCTGGCCATGGCCAACGAGCTGGTGGCGACAGCAGCCACAGCCGGTGATGGGATGCTCACCCTGATCGGCCTGTGCTGGCGCGCCGCAGATTTATTTCTCCTCGGAGAGCCTACCGCCGAGGCAGCACTCGCAGAGCTACGCCTGCGTGCCGACGCCTTACAATGTCGCAGCATCTTGTTCATTGTGCGCGCTATAGAGGTCATGCTGAGCATCAGGACAGGCCAGTTCGCCCAGGCAGAGGCGGCGGCGTCCGCCTGCTTCGCCCTGGGCAACGAGGTAGGAGATGCGGATACGCTGGCCTACTACGGGGCTCATCTCGTGGCCATTCGGACGTTCCAGGGACGCGAAGCGGAACTGGCTGATCTCGCGGCATCGATCGCTACGTCGCCAACCTTGATCGAGCGCGAATGCGCTTTTGGGTTTGCCGCAGCACTATTTGCGCTACGCGCCGGCCAACCGCAACAGGCGCAAGCCTTACTTGAGAGACTAAAACGTGACGGCCTGGACACAATTCCGCCCTCCAGCTCGTGGCTGCTCGCCATGCTTGCCGTTGTCGAACTCGCCGCCACCCTGGAGGATAGCAGCATCGCGCAAGCGGCATATGACACGCTGTTGCCATACGCTGAGTTGCCTATTATGGCATCACTGGCGGTTGTCTGTTTTGGCTCTGTGCATCGCGCCCTGGGAGTCGCAGCCCTGACGTGTGGCCAACTCGATCTCGCCGTGACACACTTGCAGGCTGCAGTGGTAGCAAGTGCACGCCTCGGTCACCGCCCTGCTGCGCTCCAGGCACGGGCCGAACTGGGACTCGCCTATGTACAACGAGGTGAGGCTGGCGACGCACAGCGTGGGCGTGCTCTCCTCCAGGAAGCCATGACTGAGGCCGATATCCTGGGCATGACGGGCCTTGTCGCCCGCTGGCAGGATGCTTTTGCGAAAGTAGAGAGGACAGGTGCTGCCGGCGAAAGCCACCTCGTCAGTGTCACCCCGGCGCCGCATGGGGGCTGGCGCGTCGCCCTGGGCGTTCACGTGGCCACGACTCCAGACCTGGTTGGCATACGCTATCTGGCCCGCTTAGTGGCCGTCCCAAATCAGGAGGTCGCGGCGCTGGCCCTGGTTGTGGACCAGGGAAGCGCGCCCGCTGTGCCAGGCCATCAAGAGGTGCTGGATGCCTCCGCCATGACGGCGCTACGCCGGCGAATTTGCGAACTCAGGCAGGAACCTGTGCTCTCAGCAGACGAACAAGAAGAACTCGAGACATTGACGCACGAACTCGCCACGGCGAGTGGCCTTGGGGGCCGAAGTCGGGCCTTTGACGATGTGCCAGAACGGGCGCGCACCGCCGTACGCAAAGCGCTGAAACGGGCTATCGAGCAGATCACGGCCGCCAATCCGATTATCGGGCAGCATCTGGCGCAGGTGATCGAGACTGGCACGAGCTGTCGTTATCGGGTGCAAGGCAGCGGGCATTGTCATAGACGGATGGGTGGACTCATTAGTTGAACAGACCGAGCCGACCGACGAGATCGAGCCCGATGCAGTGTACGACCGTCCGGAGCCCCAGGTGCTGGGTCTGCCGCAACGGTCGGGGGTGTAGGCTCGGGAGGTCGCGCTGGAGAATGCTACGATACCAGGGGCATAGCCCACGCGGCAGCCGGTGCAGGGGAAAGTAGCGCACCTGCACAGTATCAGTGTCCTGTGCCTGCGGCGGCCCGCTCTGGGGACGACAGACGTAGACAGGCGACAGATGAGCCCGAAAACCGGTGCGCTCATACCAGCCCAGTAACTCGATAATTTCCACCTGTACCCCCGTCTCTTCCTGGACTTCGCGGACCACAGTCGCTTCTGGAGTCTCACCAGAAATCATACCGCCTCCTGGTAGTTCCCAGAACCGCGGGTTATCGCGTTTGACCAGGAGAACCTGCTGGTCCTGTAAGACAATGGCCTGTGGGACGGTTGGCGGTCTGTCCTGTCGCAGCACAGGCATGAGCAGATCATACCAGTATTTATGGAACTGGAAATGCATCATGGACCCCGCAGCATAATGCTGGCACTTCACAAGAAGAGCAGCCCACCTAAGGCAGCAAGCACCCAGTATAAGACACGCTGGAATTTCTCCATAGGCATGTAGCGCCCCAGCTTCCGGCCCACGACCACTGCTACAAGAATACACGGCAGCGCCATGAGGTAGAGCTTGGCAACGGCGACAGTCCAGAAGCCAGACAGCGCATGCCCTGTACAAATAAGTAGGGCGGCCGGCAGAAAATAGCCCTGCAGCGTGGCCCGAAAGCGCTCAGGCGCCCAGTGTTGCATGACCCCGTATAGCACCACCGGAGGCGCGTTGGCATTGTAGGCGCCGCCGAGCACTCCCGCCGCAAAGCCGAAGCCATACACGCACCGCGTACGCCTGAGGCGCGGCAGAGCGGGGCGGGTAAGGCTATACAGGCTAAAGGATACCAGGAGTATGCCCAGGGCGATCTTTAATGTCGTTTCAGGAGCAAGCCTGACAACGAGCACCCCGACTGGAATACCCACAGCGGACGAGAGCAACAGCCGCCAGGCCGACCAGACATGCAGGTCGCGCCATTCGGTAGAGAGCAGGGCAGCAATGGTGGTAAGCATCACTAAACCGACGAGAGCCGTCGCGGCCTGGAAGCCGAGGGTCATGACCAGCAGCGGCATCGCTATTGACGCCGTACCAAAGCCAAAGGTCGCGTGCGTGAGACTCGCCACAAACAGTATGGCAAGCGTCGGTAGAACTGCCAGTTCAGGGATGGCAATGTCCTCCCAAAGGTTGGATGACCGGGATATTGTCTCCGTCATCTAGCGCGCTCAAGACCTCACTCGATCCGGGCGACGAGCAGTGTTAGAGTGTATCACTGCGGAAGAAGGGGGTGGTCCATTTTCACGTTTGACTCATCCGGAGGACATGTCCATGCCAGGACTCTTGGAAGGAAAAGTGGCCCTTGTTACTGGTGGCAGCTCAGGTATTGGCAGGGCCTCAGCACGCGTTTTTGCCAGGGAAGGCGCCAGAGTGATGGTCGCCGATGTCGCTGTGGAAGGAGGGCAAGAGAGCGTTCGTCTGATTCAGGAGGCCGGTGGTGAGGCGACGTTTATGCAAGTTGATGTGACCCAGGCTACCGAGGTCGCAGCTTTGATTGCCAAGATTATTGCGGTGTATGGCCGGCTCGACTGTGCCCATAACAATGCCGGCATTGAAGGCGCGATTGGACCCACTGCCGACTGCACGGAAGACAACTGGGACCGTGTGATGAGCGTCAACCTCAAAGGTGTATGGTTGTGTATGAAATATGAAATTCCCCAGATGCTCCAGCAGGACCGTGGCACCATTGTCAATACGGCCTCAGCGGCCGGCTTAGTGGGAGCTCGGGGGATACCAGCCTATGTGGCCAGCAAGCACGGGGTCGTCGGCTTGACCAGAACTGCGGCCTTGGAATATGCCAGAGCCGGTATTCGCGTCAATGCCGTGTGTCCTGGGGTCATTCGTACTCCGATGGTCGAGCGCCTGGTCGGCGACCGCCCGCGGGCTGAGGCACGGCTCAGAGAACTGGAGCCGGTAGGCCGTCTGGGCACGCCAGAAGAAGTGGCTGAGGCAGTAATCTGGCTGTGCTCGGATGCTGCATCGTTTGTCACCGGGCACGCCATGTCAGTGGACGGTGGCATGGTGACACAGTAGCATTTCTGCCTATATCATACAGTGGGGACCAGGCAGAGTGGCTCATTTCACAGGGCGGCGCTGACACTGTGCCTAGTAGAGTTGACCACACGCCAGATGTTCAGTACAATAGCGGTGTTTGAGGGTAGAGAAAGCGCTCAGGACGGAAGTTATAGGGCTGTCCTTCAGTCAGGAAGGCCAAGTGGCTATGCAGGATGAGATTAGCGTCTTCGAAGATTTTCTCCGCAAGCAACGGCTGAAACACTCAAAGCCACGGCGCGATATTGTGGATGTCTTTCTGGCCTCCGACGGGCATCTCACGGCTCACGAGCTCTACCACGAGGTTAAAGAGCGGAATACCAGTATTGGCTTTGCCACCGTCTACCGTACACTGCGGCTTCTGGCTGAGTGCGGCCTGGCACGCACCATGGATTATGGGGATGGTACTCTACGGTACGAGCCGAATCGCTTCCAGCATCACCACATTATCTGCACCGCTTGCAATCGTACCATTGAATTTCTCAGCCCTGAACTCGAAGCGCTGATCCATAAAGTGCAGCAAGATCACGACTTCACACCACAGCAGCATGCGGTGCGCATCCTCAGCATGTGCGCCGATTGCACGCAGGTCACGCCGCGTCGCAGTCGCCATAGCACTGACCTGGAGGCCATTCTGTCGCGTGACGCGCTCCAGGTCGCCATCGCCAACGAACAACGTGGGCTGCACTTTTACAGTCGGGCTCTGGAAGCGACGCATGACGAGGCGACGCGTGAGGTGTTTGTCCGCCTGGTGGAAGAGGAAAAGCGTCACCTGGCAGCGTTGCAGAAGGAGTTCGAGGCGTTACACCAGGCCCATCCGTCGTTGGACGACGAACCGCCCATGCTCTATTTCGACTATGACCGTCTCGATGAGATTTTTCCCCAAAATCAGCCGAATGTGGTGCAGACTGTGCAGTCGTTCAGTCCGGCGGAAGCGTTGTACATTGCCATGGCGGCGGAGCGGCGCTCGTACGAGTTTTTTAGCGATTATGCAGATAAAGTGGAGTATCCTCGTGGGCGGGCTATTTTTAAGAAATTCGCCAACGAAGAACAGCGCCATCTCATCATGATTCGCCACGCCTATGACGCGCTGCAGGACAAAGCCTAGGCCCATAGAATATCAGTAGGCTCAGTCTCAAGCCTGGCGCTTGATGTATAGGCAATACACCCAACAGCGGGCGTTACAGCCAGATTTAGTAACGTGCTCGGCAGCCATGCATTCCTTGCATCACGTACACCGTCCACAAGCCAAACCATTTGACCCCTTCCTGAGACCAGGGTGTACTCTTTTGTGAGAGTGACCGTCGATAGGTCGCACTAGCCCTGCGTGCCCAATGCGTTTACAATTCCTGGCCACTGACGGCAAGCGCTGGTGCATATCCTACTAGACTATCTGGAGCAGTGGTGCCCAACAGGAGTGTACACTGACGTGTTTACTGGCAGACAGAAGCTGGCTTTTGCTCGACGCCTAGGGGACAACTGGCAGGATCTGGCGGATTATTTTGACATGCCAGTCGACCAACGGCACAGCTTCACGCCAGGCCGCGAGCCGCAGGGTATCTGGGAATGGCTCGCAGCGCGCCAACGCCTCCCGGAGCTGCTCGACGCGCTGCGCTATATCGACCGGACAGACATTGTGGTCGAGGTGCTTGCCCCGCCAGCAACGCCCACCTCTACTCCTGGGGTGACCTGGCAGGGCTCACCCTTTCCGGGCTTGCGCCATTTTACGCCAGATGACGTGGCGATCTTCTTTGGCCGGAACCAGGAAAGCACTGAACTGCTGGCGCGCGTGCAGCGCGAGCGCTTCGTTACTGTGGTGGGCGCCTCGGGGTCTGGCAAATCGTCCCTGGTGGCGGCGGGCATGCTG
>Ga0111539_10011951_pt1 | contig 10886 bp, 8 predicted proteins | sample RhiMethybrSRZTD1_FD_79667 | JGI IMG/M metagenome (GOLD analysis project Ga0111539, IMG submission 79667) | Populus rhizosphere microbial communities from Tennessee, USA - Rhizosphere MetaG P. TD hybrid SRZTD1 (version 2) (version 2) | ecosystem: Host-associated > Plants > Roots > Rhizosphere >... | reverse complement strand
GACTTCGCGGCGCGCGCGCAGGCGAACGAGCGCGAGCTGGCGACGCTGGCCGAGGTCGGCGCGCTGGCGGCGCTGGGCGGATCGCGCCGGCAGGCGCTGTGGCAGGTCGACGCGCTCGGGCGCTCGGGCGCGCTGTTCGCCAGGGTCAGTCCACAGGCAGCGGAACAGCCCGCCGACGCGCCATTGCCCGAGATGACCGGCACGGAGGAGATGGAGGCCGATTTTCACGCCGGCAGCATCTCGACCGGGCCGCATCCGATCTCGTTCGCGCGCGCCGAGCTCGATCGCCGCGGCGTGACGCGCGCGGCCGACCTGGCCCGCGTCGCGAACGGCCGGCGCGCCGCGATCGCCGGCGTCGTGATCGTCCGCCAGCGTCCCGGCACAGCCAAGGGCTTCGTGTTCATAACGCTCGAGGACGAGACCGGGTTCGCCAACGCCATCGTCACACCGCAGCGCTTCGCGGGGCACAAGCACGTGATCGTCGCGTCGAGCGCGCTGATCATCGAAGGGGTGGTGCAGAACCAGGAGGGCGTCGTGTCAATCAAGGCCGACCGTTTCTCGGCGCTCGAAGGTCATGCGGGCACGGTCGACATCTCACACGACTTTCACTAAGGGAAATCCCCGGCTGGCTCCAAGAATCGGCACGTCAGCCGGGGAATGGTGATAGCAGTCCGTGGGCTGCGTGATACACACCCAAAGCACCGCGCGTCTCGGAGGCACCCCGGATGGCCAAGCCTAACGGCAAAGGGAGCACCGCAAGATTGACCAAGGCTCCCACCGGGATCCAGGGGCTGGATGAGATCACCGTCGGCGGTCTTCCGAAGGGCAGGCCGACACTCGTCTGTGGCGCCGCCGGCTGCGGCAAGACGCTGCTCGCCATGGAATTCCTGGTACGCGGCGCGCTCGAGCAGGGCGAGCCCGGGGTGTTCATGGCCTTCGAGGAGACGGCCGAGGAGCTGACCGCGAACGTCAGGTCGCTGGGCTTCGACCTCGACAAGCTGGTCGCGCAGAAGAAGCTCCTCCTCGACCACGTGGTCCTGGACAGCGCCCAGATCGACGAGAACGGCGAGTTCGACCTCTCCGGCCTGTTCATCCGCCTGGGCTATGCGATCGACACCATCGGCGCCAAGCGCGTCGTCCTGGACACCATCGAGGCGTTGTTCGGCGGCTTCTCGAACCAGGCGATCCTGCGCGCCGAGCTGCGCCGCCTGTTTCGCTGGCTGAAGGACAAGGGCGTCACCGCGATCATCACGGCCGAGCGCGGCGACGGCACGCTCACGCGCCAGGGCCTGGAGGAGTACGTGTCCGACTGCGTGCTCTTGCTCGATCATCGCGTGATCGATCAGGTGTCGACCCGCCGGCTGCGCATCGTCAAGTACCGGGGCAGCGCGCACGGGACGAACGAGTACCCGTTCCTGATCGACGAGGATGGATTCTCGGTCCTGCCCATCACCTCGACGGCGCTCAATCACGTGACCTCGGACGAGCGGCTCTCCACCGGCGTCCCCCACCTGGATGCGATGCTCGGCGGCAAGGGCGTCTACCGGGGGAGCAGCATTCTCGTCAGCGGGACGGCCGGCACGGGCAAGAGCAGCCTCGCCGCCCACTTCGCCCGGGCGTCCTGCGCGCGGGGCGAGCGCTGCCTCTACTTCGCGTTCGAGGAGTCGGAAAGCCAGATCGTCCGCAACATGTCGTCGGTCGGGATCGACCTGCGTCCCTGGATCAAGAAGGGCCTGCTCCGCTTCGTCCCGGGGCGGCCGACCTCGACGGGAATGGAGATGCACCTGGCCCTCATGCACCGCGCGGTCCGGCACTTTCAGCCGCGCCTGGTGATCGTCGATCCGATCAGCAACCTCGCCGCGGCGGGAGCCCTGCGGGATGCGACCGCGATGCTCACCCGCATGATCGATTTCTTGAAGACCGAGCAGATCACGGCCGTGCTGACTTCGCTGACGGGCGGCGGTGAGGCGAAGGAAGAGACGGACGTCGGCATCTCGTCGCTGGTCGACACCTGGTTCATGGTCCGGAACAGCGAGCGCGGCGTCGAGCGAACCCGGTGGCTCTACGTGCTGAAGTCGCGCGGGATGGCGCATTCCAACCAGATCCGCGAATTCCTGCTGACGTCGCGGGGCATCGAGCTGCGGGACGTGCCCCCACAGCCGGGGTCGATCAGCGGCCGCGGCGGCGCGCGGACGGGAGCACGAAATTGAGCGCTGCAGTCAAGAAGAAGAAGGCGGCGGCGAACCAGGCGTCCGACGACTTCTGGAACCTTCGCCTGTACGTGGCCGGCCACTCCGCCAAGTGCGTGGCGGCTGTGCGCAACCTGAACGCGTTCTGCGAGACCCATCTGGCGGGACGCTATCGCATCGAGATCATCGACCTGCTGGAGAACCCCAAGCTGGCGCGCGACGACCAGATCCTCGCGATTCCGACGCTGGTGCGCAAGGTGCCCGAACCGCTGCGCAAGATCGTCGGCGACCTGTCCAGCGCGGAGCGGATGCTGGTTGGATTCGATCTACGTCCGGCAAGCCCGTAATCCGAGGCACGAGGAAGGCGATCATGGAAGAGCACGAGCGAGCCGAAGCGGAGGACATCGTCCGCGCCATTCGCCAGGGCGAGGTCGATGCCTTCGTCGTGAAGGAGGCGGCGGAGGAGCGGATCTACAGCCTGCGCAGCGCCGACCTGCTGTATCGGGCGATGATCGAGGAGATGAAAGACGGGGCGGTCGCGCTCGACGCGTCCGGGCTGATCGTCTACTGCAACGCCTACTTCGCGCAGCTCGTGAACGCCGAGCGCGGGGCCCTCGTCGGAACGAAGATCTTCCCGTTCGCGCCCGGCGACGGCGATGAGTTCTTCGGCGCGTTGCGGGAGCACGCCCGCAACGGCACCATCCGGCGCGAGCTCGAGCTGCGGGCGACGGATGGGACGACGGTGCCGGTCCTCGCGGCGATGAACCGCATCCGCCTCGACGCCGACAACGACGTGTATTGCTTGATCGTGACCGACCTGCGCGAGCAAAAGCTGCGGGAAGAGCTGCTCGTGGAGGGGCGCCGCAAGGACGAGTTCCTGGCGATGCTCGCTCACGAGCTGCGCAATCCCATCGCGCCGATCCGCTATGCCTCCGAGCGCCTGGGTATGGGCGTGCCGACGCACGAGCGCCTGCAATGGGCGCGCAACGTCATCGAGCGCCAGGTCGACCAGCTGACCCGCCTCGTCGATGACCTGCTGGATGTGTCACGCATATCGAGGGGGAAGGTGAGACTCGACGCGGAGCCGGTTGACGTCGACGCGGTCGTATCCCGCGCCCTCGATACGGCCCGGCCGCTGATCGAGGCGCGCAAGCAGGACTTGAAGCTGACCCGGCCGGGCGAACGGCTCCGTGTCAGGGGCGATGCGACGCGGCTCGCCCAGGTGGTCTCGAACCTGCTCAACAACGCCGCCAAGTTCACCCCGGAACGCGGGCAGATCACGGTCAGCATCGAGGCGGAGGCGGAGGCGGAGGCGGACCGGCGGCGCTGGGTTCGCATCTCGGTGACCGACAACGGCGTCGGGATTGCGCCCGGCGTGTTGCCCGAGATCTTCAACCTGTTTGCCCAGGCAGACTCGACCCCGGGGCGCGCGCAGGGTGGGCTTGGCATCGGCCTGACCCTGGTTCGCAGCTTCGTCGAGATGCACAGGGGGACGGTCACCGGTTCCAGCGCGGGCGTGGGCCGGGGCAGCACCTTCGTGGTGCGCCTGCCGTTGCTCACGGATGCGGAGGCGCGCCAGACGGCCGCGACGACGGCCGAGACGCTGGCCGCGGGCACCGGTGTCGCGGCGAGAAAGATTCTGGTGGTCGACGACGACCGGGACGTGGCCGAGAGCCTGTCGCTTTGGCTGCAAGACTGGGGTCACGACGTCCACGTCGCCCACACCGGCGAACAGGCGCTCGCGGAAGCGCGGGCGTTTCGACCGGAGCTGCTGCTCGTCGATGTCGGCCTGCCCGGCATGAATGGGCACGAGGCGGCGCGAAAGCTGCGCGCGCTGCCCGAGATCGACGGTGCGATGCTGGTCGCCGTGACGGGCTACGGCCAGGATGACGACCGCCGTCTGTCACGCGAGGCGGGATTCGATCGCCACTGCGTCAAGCCGCTCACGCCACAGGATCTGACCAGCCTCCTGGCGGCCCTGAAGCGCCGCTGAGGAAATCAACTCCGTGTCTCCCTTCCTCCCTGTCAATTCTGTCCGGGGCCGAGCACCGAGATCACCGCGCTTTGTCGGCAGGCGTCGAGCGCCGCCGCCACGTCTTTGTGCGTGACGCTCGCGAGATCGCGCGGGTAGTCGTCCAGCACTGCCGGCTCCCAGCCCATGTTCCAGGCGTAGAAGAGCGAGCGTGCCAGCCCCAGCCCGGTGGCGTGTCTGAGGCCGCTTCGCTGCGCCATGTTCCGGCGCTGCTTCTGGAAGCGCTTCTCGTTGATCGGCGAGCCGCGCCCGGCGTCCAGCCAGTCGCGCAGGACGTCGACCGCGTCCGATGTTGCCTTGGCGTCGACGTCGAGGTGCCCGAGCAGCGTCGCCGTCCCGCCCCGATCGAAGCTGGGGTCGACGTCCGCGCTGTAGGTCACGCCTTTGCCGAGACGCAGACGGCGGCGGAGGTTCGCCTCCATCAGGCCCGACAGCAGGTGATGAATGACGTCGTCGCGGAGCGCGCGCACCGGCGGCAGGAAGCAGCCGAAGTGGAGGTAGGACGACTGCCGGCGCGGATCGTTCGTGTGGAGGATCTGCAGGCCGGCCGCCTGGTCGGCGGTGCGCGCCGTGGGCGCTGGTGGCGCGGGCGGCTGGGGTGGCGGCGCGGTGTCCCCCTTCCATCCGTGCAGCATCTTCTCGGCGGCCTGAAGGGCGTTCTCGGGCACGATGTCGCCGACGATCACCAGCGCGCCGTTCGCGGGGCGGCGCACGCGTGAGAACCAGGTCTCCGCTTCGCGCTCGGTCAGCGTGCGGGCCGCCGCCGCCGTCGGGGTGAGATGGTAGGGATGGCTGCCGAACAGCGCGGCGCGAAACGCGCGCGTCGCCTGGTCGTGCGGATCGGCCGCCTGCACCGCCATCCGGTCGACCCAGCGGTTGTAACCGGGGTCGGAGAAGACGACGTGCAGCGTGTCCCCTTCCTCATTGATGAAGTCCAGCGCGGCGTTCAGGTTTCCGTTGAACGCCGTCAGGGTCTCCTGGCTGTGGTCGGCGTATAGCCCGCTGGTCCGCATCAGCCCGCGGTCGAGCGGGCCGGCTGACAGGTTCCAGTGCAGCAGGTGCTCGAACGCGTAGCGCGCCCCCGGCGCGTCGCCCGGCTGGGGGTCGGCGTGAAAGCCCAGCACCATCGACACGAACGGCAGGCCGGGCCGCCGCATGGCGATCACGGACAGCCCGTTCGAGAGTCGGCGCACCAGCGCGGCGCGCGCGCCCGGGGCCTGGACGATCGCCTGCAGCTCGGGCTCCGGCGCCGCGGCTGCGGGGACCGGCGCCGCTTTCGGCGCGCCCGCCGCTTCCGGCGACGCCGCGGCATCGGCATCCGCGTCGGCGTCAGCGTCGCCGTCGGCGTCGGGCTCCGGCGCGGGCGCATGGGCCGCTCGCGGCTGCTCCTTCGGCCGGAACCGGCCGTGCGTGACGTTGCGGACCTCCTCCGGCAGCAGCAACACGGCGCGCGCGTCGTCCGGCTTGAGATAGCGCCCGGCGAAGTCCGCGATGTCCTCGGTGGAGAGCTTCGCGAACGCGTCGATCACGCGCGCCGGCTCCGCGCCCGCCTCGAAGTGCACGAGCGCCGCTTCGGTCTGGGTGCGCTGCTTCAGACTGTCCAGCTCGAAGGCCGTCCGCAAGATCGCCTCGGTCAGCGCGCTCTGATAGTTCCAGCGCAGCCGGCTGATGTGGATCAGCGTGACGTCGGAGAGCGCCTCCAGCGCGCCCCGGGTCTCGTCCCGGATCCGCGTTGCGTCGTTCGCCGAGCGGAGCGTGAAGCGGCAGAGGATCGCGCTCGACAGGCGGCCGGGAGAGGCCCACGCGGCGACGTCGAGCACGTCGTTCGTTCCGTCGGGGTCGAGGCGCCTCGACAGCATGCGGCCCACGACGCGGGCGATGACCTCGAGGCGGCTGGCGGCAATTCCGGTGGCCGGCGGTACGCGCCAGGCCATCCAGAGCTCGGGCGCGGAGATGGCCATCGATTTGCGCGTCGGCAGACTGGGCGAAGCGGGCCCCGGTGGCTCGAACGCCGAGGCGGGACGGCGGATGGGGGGATGGGGCTCGGCGGCACGCCCCCTCCACGCCGGCGGCAGCTTCGCGGCGAGGTCCTTGTCCACGTCGATGGGGGTGGGACTGGAGATCACCAGCGTCATCCGTTCCGGGCGGTAGAAGATCTCGGCGAAGGTGCGAAGCTCTGCCAGCGACAGGGTCGGCGTTTCGTCGCGATCGGCCCACGCGCGCGCGTGCGGATGCCCGGGCGGCAGCAGCGCCGGCATCATCACCTGCCACCCGTGGGCGCCCTCCCGCCGGCGCACCTCCTCGTGGACCACGTGAGACTCCTTGGAGAACAGCTTTTCATTCATCCCGGCGAGCGGATCGGCCAGCCGTCCCAGGACGATCGCCAGCAGCTCGTCGAGCGTTTGCCGGGGTCCGACCGCCCAGTAGGTGGTCGTCTCGATGTCGGTCTCGCCGTTGAACGATGCGGCGCCCAGCCTGACCAGTCGCGAGAACATCGAGTCGCCGTTCGCGTCGGGAGCGCGGAAGACGAGGTGCTCCAGCGTGTGCGCCAGACCGTGTTTGCCCGGCGGATCATCGACGGAGCCGACGTCGACGGTCAACACCACGCCGGCGACACGCGCGCTCTCGTCCTGCTCGATGACGACCCGGAGGCCGCTCGGCAGCGTGTGCTCCTTGATGGGCAGCAGGTGCGTGGGCGGCGGCTGCCCGGCCGTCCCGCAGGTGAGGCTGGCGAGCGCGGCCAGCGCGAAGAGGAGGCGCTGGCCCGCCGTCACCGCCACCGGCGGCCCCCTACTTGATCGAGAGCAGCTCGATGTCGAATACCAGCATCCCCTTGGGCGCGCCGGGTCGGGGCGAGTTGTCGTACGCGAGGTTGCCCGGGATCCAGAAGCGGGTCTTCTCGCCGACGACCATCAGCTGCACGCCCTCGGTCCAGCCCGGAATCACGCCGTTGAGCGGGAAGGTCGCGGGCATTCCGCGCGCCACCGAGCTGTCGAACATCTTGCCGTCGGTGGTCCAGCCCGAGTAGTGCACCTCGACGTTGCTCTCCGCCTTCGGGTGCTCCTTGCCGGTTCCCTTCTTGAGCACGCGGTAGGCGATCCCGGACTTCGTCTTCTTGGCGTTCTTGGGCGCCGCCGCGACGTCTTCGGGGACCTTGGGCGCGCTGGTGATGCCGAGCAGCTCGACGTCGAACACCAGCATCCCCGACGGGCGGCCGCCGCCGGCGGTGTCACCGTAGGCCAGGTTGCCGGGGATCCAGAAGCGGCGCTTCTCGCCGACGACCATCAGCTGCAGGCCCTCCGTCCAGCCCTTGATGACGTTGCCCAGCGGGAACTTCGCCGGCTGTCCGCGCTTGACCGAGCTGTCGAACATGCGGCCGTCGCTCGACGTCCAGCCGGTGTAGTGCACCTCGACGCTGTCCGCGGCCGACGGCTTCTCCTTGCCCTTGCCGGGCGTCAGCACCTTCGACGCGAGCCCGCTCGGCGTCTTCGTCGCATCGGCAGGCGGCGCCTTCACGTCCGCCGGGGCGGGGATGTCGTCGGGCTTCGGCGGCGGCGGCGCGGGCGGCGGGGGAGGCGTCGGGGGCGTCGTCGCCGCGGAGGCAGGCGTCTCCTTCGGCGGCGCCTTGCTCTGGTTGCTGCGGTCGCATCCCGGGCTGCCCGCGAGCAGCAGCAGGAACAACGTGCCTGAAAGCCTCATCCCTCGGTGCAGCTCTGCGCTGGTCATGGCGCCGCTCTACCACGGACGCGCGTGACACGGAAGTCAGGGGCCGGGCGTCGGGATACACTGCGCGCCTGCCATGGGCCTCCTCGACGAGCCGGGACTGGATCGCTTGCTGGAGATCGGGTGCCCGAAGTGCGGCGCGCACCGGCTGACGTTCACCAGCTACGTCGACGGCATGTTGCCGATCATGGGCACCGAGCCGGTCGGCAAGATGACCTGGGTCTACGACGGCGAGAAGTTCGTCGATGGCGTGTATGAGGTGGCGTGCTTGGAGTGCAAGGAGATCGTGTTCGCGGCCGATCCTTGCCCGCGCTGTCACGCGCCCGGCGGATTGGCGCGCGCGCTCGCCACGCCCAACGGCTGGCCGGTGCCGCCCAGGTGTCCGTCGTGCGACGACGACCAGCTCCGCTACGTCGCCTTCGTTCCGGTACGCGTCGTCTACGAGGGCAAGCGCGCGGAGAAGGCGCGCAGCTCGACGGAGCTGCATGAAGCCGGCTTCCACGGCTACCGCGCCGACTGCCGCGACTGCGGCACGGTCGCCGAGCAAACCGCGGCGTGCCCGCTGTGCGACGCGCCCGCGCCGCTGCGCGTCCGCCCGGGGTAGCTGACGTTCGGTGGCGACGGGCCCCTCACCCTAACCCTCTCCCCGCTTCGCGGGGCGAGGGGATCTGATCTTTCTCCCTCTCCCGCTTGCGGGAGAGGGCCGGGGTGAGGGCAAGCCGCCTGAGGCGGCGTGCGCTAGGCCGTCTGCTTTGTCGCGCCGGCGCCGGCCCTCGCGTCGGCGGCGGGGGCGGCTGCGCGCCTGAGCGTCAGCACGAACCGTGTCTCGGGCGCGCCTGCGTCGAACACCAGGCGGCCCCCGTGCGCTTCCGCGATCCCTTTCGAGACGCTCAGGCCGAGGCCGGTCCCCTTGCCCAGCTCCTTGGTGGTGAAGAACGGCTCCATGATGCGCCCGTGCAGGTCGCCGGGGATGCCGGGCCCGCTGTCGCTGACCGCGATGCGCACCTCGCGTTCGTCGCCCTCGGCCATGATGCGCACGCGGCGCTGCACCGCGGACTCGACCGCGTCATGCGCGTTGCCCAGCAGGTTCAGCAACACCTGCGAGATCTGGACGCTGCGGCAGTCGGCGTAAAGGTCGCGCGCGATCGGTTCGACGATCAGCTCGATCGCGTGTTGCCGGAAGCGCTGCGCGCACAGCTCGATGCTCTCGGTGACGATCGCCTGGACGCTTTCGGGCCGCATCGGATCGGCCTCGGCGTCGCGGGCGAACGAGCGCAGGGCGTCGACGATGCGGCGGATCCGGTCGACCGTCGCCTGGATGTCGTGCGCCGCCCCGCGCACGACGTCGAGGTCCAGCTTGTCCTTCGCCGCCAGCCGTTGCAGGCGCTGCGCGCGCAGCAGGATGGCGGCCAGCGGGTTGTTGATCTCGTGGCCGATGTTGCCGCTCATCTCGCCCAGGGCGGCCATCTTCGCAGAATAAATCGACGCCTGGCGGCTCGCGGCCAGCTCACGCTCGGCGCGCAGGCGCTCCTCGATGTCACGCCGCAGTTGTTGCTCCGCCTGCGCGTTGGCCGCGCTGGTCATGTACAGGCTGAAGACCAGGGCCGCCAGGGTCACGATCGCCGAATACGGGTAGTAGCCGGCGGCGGAGGCGGTGGCGGACGGATCCTGGAGCCCGGCGAATGCGCCCACCTCGACGGCGCCGAAGCACGCGATCGAGAGGACGACGCACGACGCGAGCGGGATCCGATCGCTGAGATCGAACATCGCGAACGGCATGGCCACCAGCGCGATGAACACCAGCTGGGCGCCCGATTCGGGCCCCAGCAGCGCGGCGTTGCCGAGCACGATCAGGTTCGAGAGGGCGAGACAGAGGATCCGTGACGCCAGCAGCCGGCGCACGCGGTTGAGCAGCGGAAACACCAGGAAGGCGAGGGCGCCGGCGACGTCCTCGGCCAGCATCCAGCGTGGGGCGTGGGACCGGTCGAACGGGATGCTCGCCAGCATGACGAACGCGCCGAACAGCGACAGCCCGTTGGTGAGACGGATCCGCTTCTTGAGCGGATCGGGCAGGGCAGGGGTGATCCCCTGCTCGACGATGGGCGCGACGAAGCGCCAGGCGAAACGCCGGATGTCGCTAACGATTGATGACACGTGAGGCACGCTCTCCCCGAAGCGGTCTTACAAACCCTCCCCCCATTCCGCCGCAAACCTAGGGCTTGGGCAAGTCCTTACCGTGCTTGTGCTGATCCTTGTGATACTTGTGGTGCACCTCGGCCTCATCGATCGAGTGCGAGCGGAGCAGGTCGGCCTCGTGCTTCGCGATCTCGGCGAGCCGGCTGTAAAACTGGTGCAGCCTCATCAGTTCGTCCTCGTCCAGGTCCTCGACGTCGATCAGCCGGTTGCTGGCGCCCGGAATCGCCGCGACGATCTCGTTCAGCTTGAGCTGGATCGCGAGTGAGTCCTTGTTCTGCGTGCGCTGGATCAAGAACACCATCAGGAACGTCACGATGGTGGTGCCGGTGTTGATGACCAGCTGCCACGTGTCGGAGAAGTGAAACACCGGGCCGCTGATCAGCCACGCCAGGATGATCGCCGCGGCGATCGCGAATGCCCACGAACTGCCCGTCCAGGCGGTGACACCGTGGGAGAGACGCTCCAGTTTCTGACCGAGGGGCGACTTGGGCCGCAACGGACGCGTGAACATCGCGTGCATGATACGCTGCTTTCCGTCGATGGGCGTGCTGCTGCAGGCGTTCTACTGGGATTGCCCGCGCGAGGCGGGGGTCGAGCGCGGCTGGTGGCGGCACGTCGCGCAGCACCTCGACGGCCTGCGCGCCGACGGCTTCACGGCGCTGTGGCTCCCGCCGTGTAGCAAGGCCGCCAGCGCCACGTCGATGGGCTACGACCCGTTCGACTTCTTCGATCTGGGCGAGTTCGAT
>Ga0111539_10011950_pt1 | contig 10886 bp, 14 predicted proteins | sample RhiMethybrSRZTD1_FD_79667 | JGI IMG/M metagenome (GOLD analysis project Ga0111539, IMG submission 79667) | Populus rhizosphere microbial communities from Tennessee, USA - Rhizosphere MetaG P. TD hybrid SRZTD1 (version 2) (version 2) | ecosystem: Host-associated > Plants > Roots > Rhizosphere >... | reverse complement strand
CTCCGTCCATGATGCGTTCGTAACGTAAACTCCGTAAGGATTCTCGCGCGCCGTGCGGTCATCGGCGGGCGGCACGGTAGCGACCACAAAAGATCCGCGCCAGGTCTTTTTTGCTAACATTTTCCCGTAGCTGTCGCGGGTTTCTTCTTCCCATTCGACCTGTATGCTCCGATCAGTGATGGGCAAAACCGCCTTGACATTCACCGCTACGGTTTCCATGCGCGACCGAGTGAATGGATCAACGGATCGATACCAGTCGGAAATCGCCTGTTGCGCTTGCGTGCTTTGAGCGATATGCGTATAGACTCGACCGATAGCCCGCCTCTGCGCTTCGGGATCATTGGTCACCGTGCGGAGATCCTGTATCCAGGTAAAGAGCGCGGATGAGACGATCCGCTTATCGGCATCCGTTACCTGCTGTGCACGTCCCAAAGCTATAGGCTTGTCTCCATCAAGCGCGATCACGAAAGGCACGACGCGCGATTGACTGGCTATCCAGGTCAGACCGCCGACAGCGAGTAGAAATCCAGCACCACAAACGAAAGCCATACTGCGCCATTGCCGCGCCGTGCGAATGTGGCCGTTAGCCCGGTCATCCCAAGCCTTTCGTGCATTCAGGTATGAATTGTCTTCCATTTAACTGTTTCCTCCTTGCGGTTTATTTCCATTCGGTTCGATGGGCGGCGGCGGCATGATGACCGGAGCCCCATTAACCAAAGTGGGCGGTTGCACCGGCGATGAATTGCTGCCAGGAGCAGGCGGCGGCGATACTGGAGCCGCCGCTGGTGCTGATCCACCGAGGCCATGCGTAGAACTCGCGCCCGTCTTAGTGCTGCTTGCCGTAGTCGAGGATGATCCCTTCGAGAACCCGGCTGCCGCCGCGATCTTGGTTGTAGCCGTGGTGAACATCTGCGCGGTGTACGCCATATGCATAGCCGTGTGAGCCATCGAGGTGCCCATTTCTCCAGCAGAAAGAGATACAGATCCCGCCAGCCAGTTAGAGAATGATCGTGGGATGCGCCAGGAGAGCAGCATGAACAACAGCGCAGCGCCCGCTACCGTCCAACTGGACACACCCCCTTCGACCGAAGGGACCACATTATTAGCCCACTCCAGCCATTGCGCGGAGAGTTCCATCCCGATAGAGACAACGAGGTAGAGCACCATGATTTTGGCTCCACAGGCTACACAGAACTCCATGAAACGGCCCGTGAAGGGCCGCGTCCAGCGGCTTGCGCCGAACCCCAGAAACAGCAAGCCTCCGCTAACCGCGATCATTCCCTCAATAAGTGCGATCACGATCTCCCCGGTGATTACCAGGAAAGCGATGAACACAGAAAAGGCCGCAAACAATAGCGCCAATGACGGCCCGAATTTTAGAAACAGCGCATTGGAACCAGCCGATGAAAGTAACGCGCCGGATATGTTGATCCCTTGGGAAAAGACATCACCTGGAGACAGGGAGTTCATCCCTGTAGTTTGTTGCCCGATGGTCTGAAAACTGCGGATGATGGCAGGAATCCACTGAGAGCCTAATTGCAGCAGCGCGAAGAAAAATCCGGTTACCATCACCCATTTGATAAGGCCACCCACCCAAGCGCGCGGATCGTGTTTATCCATCATGAGCAGTGCCATGGCCCACGCACCCTCTATAAGAGCCAGTACGCCGAATAGCTTCGAAGCATGAGCTAACGCGCCGAATAACCAGGCATCCTGCGCAGCCTTGAACTGTCCAAGGATCTGGGACGTGATGTCGTCAGGCAGCGGGGCCTGTAGCAGCATCAGCAGCACGTATAACCCTTGCCTTTAAGCGGCCTTTGCTTAAACTCGAAGAATTTCTTTTCAACTTCTTCTTGATGCGTTTGCTCTCTACCGGAAGACCACAGAAGATACACGGCCAGCACCAGCAGCACAGACAGCACCCCAATAATCGCTTTTAGTTTTAGCAGCATACGTATCCGATTCCCTTCAATGGTCTAGGAGTGTACTGAAAAAACTTCTCCTCCGCAGCAGCGGCGCTTCCCTCTTGCTGCACCACGGCTGCCTGGTAAGCCTGTTTGCTCGATATGTCTGCCATAAGGAGCACGTTCAGCCGTTGCAGTTGCGCGACCTCTTCATGAGCTAACTGCCCCATCACCTGAAGCGATTGCAACCTTCCCTCGGCAGAGGACGCCTGACCGCGCAGCAACCCCAGGAGCGAGTCTACCCCTTGCAGTTGCCCATGCTGTGCATGGATTGCGCGCAACACGCCGCGCGAAGTGTCTAGCGCAGCCTGTAACCATCTTTTGCGGGAAGCATATCCAGCCGGAAGATAGCCCTGGTACGTATCCATGAATTGCTGCTCGACTCCTCCGAGCGCATACGTGAGGCCATAGCCGGTCTGCACCATCCCGGAAAGCTGATTGATATCCCCCAAGATCCCGCTGAAGTTATGATTTCCTACCTTTTTGGCCTGTATCACCATATCTTTGTACATGTTCACTTGCTCGGTTAACTGCTTGACCTGCGTAGCCAAAGTGCTCACCAATTCCGCATGGTTCATGATCTGCGTGGATTCTTTGGCGTTTCCGCTGATCATCCCGAGTAGCCAAGGCGGAATACCCGGTATCGGCGGGAATTGCGCCATCACAGGAGCCGCACTGAGCAGCGCCAAACACCAAATCATTCTCGACATAACGCCTCCATGTAATTCGCCCATTCGGGCAGTTTTTTTGACTCCAGCCACTTTGATTTCCAGCCATCCGGGTGGGCTGCAATCAACTGTTGCAGCGATTCCCTTTCTTCGCGGCCATTCACCCCAATAAAAGCCCGCGCCACGAACCCAATATCGAAATCCACCATGCGGCGACCCAGTGCTGACGTGATGTAATAGTGCTTCTTGGGCGTTGCCGCAGACAGCATATCGATCTCTCTCTCGTTCAATCCGACGCGACGGTAAAACCCGCTTGACACCGGAGTCTTTGCTTCTGGATTAGGCAACAAAATTTTAGTCGGGCAGCTCTCAAAGACCACATCCGCTACCGTGGACTCTGATAAATCGCTAATCTGCTGCGTAGCCAGAATAACCACGACGTTCTTCTTTCTCATGGTCTTCAGCCATTCGCGGAGCTTTTCACGGAATAAGCCGTGCGCCAAATATGCCCAGGCTTCATCGAGCACAATGAGCGTTGGCGATCCGTCCAACCTCTGCTCAATGCGGTGGAAAAGGAGAAGTAGAGTAGGAACTACGGCCCGCGCATCCAAAGACATCAGATGCTCTGTCTCAAACGTTGTGAGCCGTCGCAGATCACGCAACATATCCGTGGGTCTGTCAAAGATCGCACCAAGAGCACCATTCAACGTGTAATACTCAATCGCTTGGCGGATTTCTTCGTCCTGCACGTTTGCGTGAAATTCTGTCAGTGTACGTTCCGGCGAGAGCCGCGTTTGAATCAAGCCGCGCGTCAGTTCGTTGCGCTGCCGTGGCGTCAGTTCCATGTTGCCCAAGGCGCACAGTACCTCTGTCCATGTGGACGCCCACGTCAGGTCAGCATCGCTGTCGATATCCCGCAACGGACAGAAACCGAACTCACTGTCGGGGCCAGCTAAATCGTAGAATGCCCCGCCAGCACCTACCGTCAGCGCCCACATGGAATAGCCTTTGTCGAACACGAAGACCTGCGCCTTGGGATACCGAAACCACTGAGCACAGCACAGCCCCAGAAACGTAGACTTGCCCGCTCCAGGAGGCCCGACAACAAGCGCATGACCGAGATCCCCTACATGCGAGTGATACCGATAGGGCGTTCCGCCCCCAGTAGCAGCCAGGATATGAGGCGGTGAATGCTTGGGCATGAGCGGCGAGGGGTTCTCACGCAATCCGCTCCATACACTAGTCACCGGCAGCATGTCGGCCAGGTTCATCGTGTGCAGAATCACTCGCCGCACATTGCGGTAACCATCACCCGGTAAGGTGCCGCGCCATGCCTCAATCGCATTCACGGTTTCTTTACGGCACGAAAAGCCGCTGTTCTGTACGCTGCGCATTACCTCGCGCATTGCATTGTGCAGCCGATTCGCGTCCTCATCCAAGCAGACAACTGAAGTCGTGTAGTGGCAGAAGCGCACGGAACCGCCGCTTGCTAATGTTTTGGCTTCATCCGCATCCGCCGCCTGCGATACTGCATCTCCATCAATAGAACCGCCAGTTTCCGGGAACAGAGACCCAACGATTCCTCGCTTCTTCCCGCTCCATTTCTTGCTGATCTTTTCCAGCTTCTTGCGTGCCGGAGCGGTGTCAATCAGAATTGCCCTGGAGTGCCAACGATACTCACACCGCAACGAGTCAAGGTCCCTGAGAATGCCGGGATAACTGTTCTCTGGGAATCCATCGATGGCCACCACTCCGATGCGCTTGTCACCGATACGAGGCTCGATGCCACCAGTAAAGTCATTACAGGAAAGAATGTCGTACAGATGGTCTGGATGCTGCGGCAGCACAAACGGATAATCATCTCCTGTAATCGTGCGCCGGTAATACTGAAGCAACGTATCGACAGTAGCGGTTCGCCCAAGGTCATCCGTTACAGTATGCTTTCCAAGTCGATTCGCTCGAAACAGGTTCGCAAAGACATTCTCGAATAGCTCAACCCTTGCCTTAAAGCGATCCGCAGCAATTGATGCAGTACTTGGGCGAACGCCACCTTCAAACAACCACCCAATGGCTTTTTCCTCGATCTCTAAAGGGGGCAGATACGTGAGCGTCAGATAATACTGAGTCTCATAATGCGCGTCGGCCCGCGCGAATTGCCGGGCTCTCTCATCGTCAATGACTCTTGTCACTACATCAGGAAAGGCCCCCGAGGTAGGATAGCCAGGAGCTTGCGAACGAATCGCGTCACATTGCACCATCCATCCACTGCCCAGTATCAGAGCATCGTTTAAACGATGGCTCTGTGCTGCCAACTCTTCCTCAACGGCACTCATTAAGTCGGGTCCATGATAGGACCAGCCTGCCACCAAAGAACCATCCCGCTGCAACAGGACGCCATCATCAACCATGGCGTACGGTAGCAGCAGGTCAGCGAATCCTATCTCTGTTTGTGTCATATTTTCCAAGCAGACGGATCAGGATGAATCACCCGATCAACTGCGCTCTTTGCCGGGTAATACTCCTTGTAGGTACGGTGCCTCGCAAACACGTGGCGCATATGTGGGTCAGCCTTATACATCGCGCGCAAAATATAAACAGCACCCAACCAGAACGCGGCAGCAAGAGACACCCCCCACCACGTGAAAGCGGTAAAGGCTACCACTACCGCAATAAAAGAAGCGGAGAGGACCAGTTCACGGTCCCCCCCCAATATGTCAATCGAGCGGTTAAGTGACCGATGAATGACGATCTGACGCATTAGACAATGGCGCCAGCAATGCCGAAGATACCGCTCAGCAGAGTAGCAGTCGCTACCAAGCCAGCCCCGCCCAGTCCAACTACAGAACTGGTCCTGGCAAACTGATTCAGTTCCCCACCAAACATCAAAGTGCCGAAACTGAATCCACCAGCCAGCAGCGCAATAGCCCATGCGGTAGGCCCAGTGAGCGATGCAGCAATCGTTCCCAGGGCGGTATCCCACGGCAACGCCGCAGCTCCGCCCGCCAGTGCGCTGGATGCGGTTGCGAGTACGAAAGCGCTCAGCATAAATAACATCTGGCGCGTCCGGTAAAATTTCAACGTTTGATTCATATACACTCCTAGAGGTATTCCAGTTGATAGCGGCCGTCGCGGTATCCCGTTACGTACGCCAGTTGTTTGACTTTGCGGCGGGCCGGCAATGCCGGCTCCTCCGCGATAAAAACGACGAGATCAACCGTCTCCGCGATCAGGTGTTGCTGTGGAGCATTGGTTGCTTCGGCCACCAGGTGCTCAAGGCGCAGCAGACCAGCGTACGCATCGTCCGCGTGTGCCGTCGCTATCCCTCCTGGATGTCCGGTATTCCATGCCTTCAGTAAAGTCAAAGCTTCTTTGCCGCGCACTTCACCAACGATGATCCGGTTAGGCTTCAACCGCATCGCGGCCCGCAGGCAATCAATCATTTCGATAGAACCGCCAGAACGCAGAGCCACCACATTAGGAACCTCACACTGAAGCTCCACGGTGTCTTCTATGAGGACTACGCGGTCACTAGGGCACAGCCTTGCAAGCTCGGCCAGGATGCTGTTAGCGAAGGTTGTCTTTCCGCTGCCGGTTGACCCGACGAGCAAGATATTCTTTCGCTCAGTGATCGCGGCGGCCAGGATACCTGCATGGTCCATGCCTTTAACATGTTCAATAAAATCTGTTTGATTGCGGTGAACGTTCAACGGGTCATCCTTGCTTGATAGAATGCCGGAACTGACATAATCGGCAATCGTGTATATCTTCTTGGGGCGCAAGCGTATCGCAAACACCGGCGCACGAGTCACAGGGGGAATAATACCCTCGAAGCGGCTATCATCTCCTGGGAGTTCGGTTTCCATGAGGGGGTTGCTGTGATTGATGACCGTCTTACGGAATGCCGCAATGGTAGACAATGCTGCCATGGCTAAAGCGCTCGGCATAGTTCCTATACGAGTAAAGGACTGACCGAGCCGCTTTGACCATAGCGAGCCATCCGGGTTCAGTAATATATCTTCTGTCGTTTCATCTCTTAATGCTTCGTTTATCGCGCCTCCCAGTTCACGCGTGAGTTTGCTTTTTAGCCTTTGTTGATGCTCCGATTGATTATTTACGGCATCAGCTATTGCGTTTTTTTCTAAAGTGGCTGATAATGCCGTCATGACTTGTCCCTTGAGTGGCGTCCTATTAATAGATGGAACGAGAGCGCCATATTGGAGACAAGCGTTTGCTTCGCCGCATAACTTCAAGGGAAGAGTGAGCCTATGTCTTTAATCGTGATTCCGTGGGGGTATGAAGATTTACCCAAATCTCAACAGTCCGGTGTAATCCCTGTGTGCATCGATAGCCGTGATTCCAGCGGCTCAGAGATTGACCGCCGTTGGTTTACACAGGGTGTTGCTCCGGCTTATGGTCGCTTGCTGAATCTGTCGCGTAGTTTCCTGGGTGATGTTTTACGCGCTTCCGAAATCGCTGAGCGTGCCGTACATGCACTATGGCGCACTCACCGAGGCAATCTGTCACCTGACCCCAAAGCGCAAGTGGAAATAAGAGCGACTTGGGAAGCGCGCACCATGCGCTCTGATCGATCAAGGTATGAACAACGTGCCCTATTGCCGGTTGCGCCAGAGGTGTTGCGCGATAAAACAGATTACAGCCAGACGTACACAGCGAGCATTGACATAGATCGACTGCTGGAGCGTATGCGCCAGTATGGGTATGACATGGAGGCCATTGCCCATGGCCTCATGTTCGGGAAGTCTTACGAAGAGATTGCGGAGGAACTTGGCGTGAAAACAAAAACCATAAACAAACGGATACAACGCTGGAGACGAAAGGAACTATCAGCCATTGGCAGCCAAAGACGATGCAGACAAATTGCGGCAGGAGGTGATCAACACCCTCCTGACAGCCCATCCGAACCCTAATCGGGATGGGTGCCCCGGCAGCGGGGCGCTGCATAGTTTGTTAAAGGTCGGCATCAAAGACCTAAAAAATAATCCAGTATGGCTCCATGTTTTGAAATGCTCACCGTGCTACCGAGAGTTCCTCGTTATGCGAAACATTACCTCCCCAGTGACCGGCCCCGCGCCTTGCTGATCGTCCGCTCCACGTAAGCATCCTGTCGTATCGGTGGCCCTTTGTGGCTCAGATCGCGAGTATAGATAGCCCTCGCGATGTCCTCATCGGACAATCCACGAGATGCCGCATAGACTGCATAGGCGACATCTGCAACATGCATGTCACCGCGATAACGGGGATCGTTGCGAAACTTCTCAATATCCTTAATCGGCAAGCCCTGATTCTCCGATGCATATCTCTGCTTTTGCGCGATGCGTTGCGCTAACACCTGGAGCCACTCTACAGAGGCGGCCCCTATGAACTCCTGTGACCTCTCATAGACTTGCCCGCCGCTATTGCTCAGCTTCACGTAGGGGTAGAATCCATCCGGTTGCTGATACTTTGGCTTCCGGTTGGTAAAGCCTGCCAGGCGTCCGAAATGCCGCCAGTCCGCAGACGACATGTCACCATCAAACTGCTGTGACAATTTCCTTGATACGTAGGTGCTCAGTTCTTTTTCCAACGTCCGATCATGCTTTAGCCATGCCTGGAAGTTGCCGGGGGATGTTTCTACCACGAGCGCCGGCTTGAATCCCTTGGCAGTCATATCCTGAATCACCGAGGCTTTCAGGTCGTCAATCAGTGACATGTTGTGTTCGCCAGAAGGCCGGATGTAGATATTGCGTCCCTGTGCATTCTGGTGGCGCATCCACCCGATGGACTGCTCCAATGACTCAGCGCTCCAGATCCGCGGGATCATACTCCCACTCCCGTCAGGCAAGAACAGGCCAACCTCATACTTGCGCTGCTGCATGGCGTCGAGTTGCCGCTTAACGGCCTCCACTGTCGTCATTTACCGTTCCTTTGCGCAGCCTCTATCCTTTCGGATTCATCAAGCCAGCGCTCGATAATCTCGTTCACCACCAGGCTAGGGCCTCCCCTATCCCGGCAGTACAAATCAAACCGCCTGAGTAGAGGCTCCTTAATTCGCAAAGTACGGCTCTTGTGGGGAATCTTCTCTTGTTTCTCGATGAGTGTCTTCATATCAATATATGCAATGACGCCGCCATGTTGGAGACATCGAAAATAATTACAAAGGCGATTCACGCCGTGAATGCCCTATGCATTCAAAAAGCGGGACCCGTCGCCGCAAAGATCAACAACTTACGCGGGGCGCACGCAAGCGTTGCGGGACCCGGTGCACAAGACTGACGCACAATGTACTTAACTCAGGCTCCGCGCCGTAGCCGCGCCACCCCCTTTATCTTGCATTAAGAGTTATAGCCCCTCCTGTCTCCTATCGCTGTTCTGAATACGTATATAGGTAGAGGCTGCAAATGATGGCTGAGGAAGACAAATTGAGGCTTATAAGTTCAGTGTGCTTTATTGCTGCTGGATTCTTTGCTGGACTCGCGATTCAGATTGTTTACCGAGTCCTGTTTCAATGACGCGCACACGAGCACGGCAGATTCTAGCGTTAAGTTCAGTGCGGGAGGAGTCTGCGGATGAGGGAATCCGCCTTTTCCCGCGCAAGCCTTCGAGCGGTGGTATCCATCCGCTGGCTAAGGCTGTGTTGTGGAAAGCTGTAAAGGGCGTGGTGAGGAAGAGCCTGGGGCGGTATAAGACGCCGGGTTGGAGCCAGCAGTGCATGGTGCGGTTCCGGTATCACAGGAACGGCGGGAAGGGCAAGAAGAGCGGTGGTAAGATCTGGGCGGCCCATGCACGGTATATCACGAGAGTGTCGGCTACGGGGCGAAAGGATTGCGGCTTCGATGCGGAGCAGCGAAGGCTTTCTAATGTTCCTGCGACGGTGGAGGGCTGGCAGTTGGCTGGCGATCAGATGCACTGGCGGATGATCGTTTCGCCTGAGTTTGGCGAGAAGGCGAACCTGGAGAAATTGACCAGGGAGATCATGGAGTCGATGTCGAAGGATCTGGGAACCAACCTGCAATGGGTAGCGGTCGAGCACCGGAATACCGACAATCCTCATGTGCACGTTGTGCTCAGGGGGATCAGGGGAGATGGTACCCCGCTGAGGATGGAGAGGGAGTACGTGAAGCGTGGAGTAAGGCTCCATGCTGAGCGTGAGTTGAACCGGCAGTTAGGGCTTAAGAAGCCGGGGCAGCGGAACCAGAATGTCGAATGGCGTACACCGCCTGTAGCGCGGGTGCCGCCGATAGGGAGGGGATAGGTGAAGAAGTTTTTCGCGAACTGGGCTTATCGGTTAAGCCGATGCTTGGATGTTTACTTTGCGCTTTTTGCTTTCACCTCTGGTGTGATTAGCATTTGCTTTTTGCATTTTGGAGTCACAGCAGAGAATGCTATGCGATCAATAATGTGGGCTCAAGGTGGGGGAATCCTTGCTGCCGTTGGGTTCTCTGCTGGTTGGGCGATAGCTGATCCCATGGAGCTTAGGAAGCCTACAGATGCAGCGTAATTTGCGTTTACCGAAGGAGTTGGGGCAAGCTGTGGTGGCCGCCGCCAAGGATCGAGGCTTTGAGCACACCGCTGCTTTTATGCGGGAAGCGCTGAGAAACGAGCTTGCGCGGCACGCTGGGGAGCTTGCTACGGCTGAGGAGCGAATCGCGGCAAAGGTGGCGGTGATTCGCGAGGATATGCGGCTGATCCAGGCGCAGCAACACGCTACGTTGACGGTGCTGGATACGTTCGTCAAGGCGTTTCTGACGTGCGTGCCTGAGCCGGGGGATCTTGGGGCGGCACAGAGCCGGGCAAGGCAGCGGTACGTGAAGTTCAGGCAGGCGATTGGGGCGAAGGTTGAGGAGGAAGGCAGTGCTTAAGAGAAATTACGAGTTTTGGTTTATGGATACCATGCTGTCCTTCCTGGCTGGATTGGCCGCGATGGTCCTTTACTGGTTGATCTCAGTGGGGGTTAATTGGCTAGCAGGCGGCGAGTTGGTTTATCAACATTACGGCTGTTATTTGCTGGCCTTTGCCTTCTATGCTGGACGCTGTTGGTGGGACTTAACTGATCCATCGGTAGTTAGGTTTCCAAAGGGATGACTGAACTAGGGATCGTGCTTGGATTAGCTGGAGCGCTGATAGCGGCGCTGGTTTGTTGGGGGGTGTTGCATGGCTAGGCGGTTTGTAGTCGAGCACAAGCAAATGCAGGAGCAGCGCGTCGATGTTCTGTGGAATGCGACGTGGAAGTACACGATTTTGATTGTTTGGTGGG
>Ga0111539_10011948_pt1 | contig 10886 bp, 7 predicted proteins | sample RhiMethybrSRZTD1_FD_79667 | JGI IMG/M metagenome (GOLD analysis project Ga0111539, IMG submission 79667) | Populus rhizosphere microbial communities from Tennessee, USA - Rhizosphere MetaG P. TD hybrid SRZTD1 (version 2) (version 2) | ecosystem: Host-associated > Plants > Roots > Rhizosphere >... | reverse complement strand
GATCCGCTCGCGCAATTCTTCGTGGCGCCGAACACCGTCTACACGCCACGCGTCCTGAAAGACGGCGCCGACTCCGTCGGGGCGCTGGGCGCGCTGAATCGCGTCTACCTGAACATCGGCCTCTTCAGCGAGGAATGGCTGCTCCATTTCCGTCCCCTCGTTGGGGGCCAGCGGGTCACGCCGATCAAGATCGCCGACGCGAGGCGCAACTCCGTCTACTGGCAGGCGACCGAGATGCAGACGCCGTACATGGCGCGCTTTCTCCTGCGCGCCAGCGGTGGGCATTACCTGAAGGACGCTCCCGGTGGAGCCGCGCATCTGACCGAAGACGCCGCAACGCTGCGCCAGGGCAAGACGGTCTTCGCCGAACGCTGCGCTCGTTGCCATTCGAGCAAGGGTCCCGACCTGCCGCCAGGGCTGGATCTCGTCAACTGCAACGGCAAGGACTATCTCCCCTGCTGGAATCGCTACTGGGAGTGGAGCAAGACCGAGGACTTCAAACGGCCGATGCGTCAGATCGTGCTGGCCGACGATTTCCTGCAGGACAACTATCTCTCGACCGAGCTGCGCGTGCCGTCGACCCTGCTGCAGACCAACGTGTGCAGCCCGCTCGGAACCAACGCCATCGAAAACGATATCTGGGACAACTTCTCCTCGGCATCGTACAAGGCGCTGCCCCCTGTCGGATCGGTGACGGTCCGCCATCCGATTACCGGCGCGGCGTCCGACTACCCGCTGCCGGGCGGCGGACGCGGGTTCACCCGGCCCGCCTCGCTCGTGTCGGTCTGGTCGACGGCGCCGTTCCTGCAAAACAACGCGCTTGGCCGCTTCGACCCGAGTCCGTCGGTGGAAGCGCGGATGCGCGTATTCAACGAGGCGATCGAATGGATGTTGTGGCCGGAGCGCCGCCCCAAAGATCGCATCTTCGCCAACGACAATGGGCCGGGCGTGGGCATCATCGACCGCACGACAGCCGAGAGCGTCCTGTTCGTTCCGCGCGGCTTCATTCCGCCGGAGCTGCGCGGATTGCTCGGCGTGGGCCAGCGACTCTTTCCCATGTTCTTCCGCAACGGCGGTGTCGAGATTGGTCCGATCCCGCGCGACTTTCCGCTCAATCTGATCGCCAACATCGACGTGCTCGGGCCAAACGAGCTGACACCGAGGGAACGTGCGGATCGCACCAAGGTGATGCTGCGACTCCTGTCACAGTTCAAGAACGACCTGGCGCGCGGCCGCGACCCGCTCGCGAATGCCGAAACGATCGACGCGCTCCTCTCCCTCAGCAAGTGCAAGGACTTCGTGGTGAACAAGGGGCACTACTTCGGCACCAGCTTCCTCACTGAAGAACCAGCGTTGAGCGACGCGGACAAGCGCGCGTTGATCGGCTTTCTCAAAACAATGTAGCTGGGTAGCTGGGTAGCTGGGTTGTTGGGTCGCTTCGCTTCTGTTTTCTTGCCAAGACGCGGCAATGGAACGATCATCAATGCCCAGCTACCCAACTACCCAGCGACCTAGCAACCTAACCGCCCAACACGAGCGACCGACCTACCTTGTCACGCATAGAAGCTGAATACATCGTCGTCGGATCCGGAGCGGGAGGCGGCACGGTTGCTGCTCGACTCGCCGAGGCTGGTTATTCCGTGCTCGTCCTCGAAGCGGGCGGCGATCCGGCGGATGCGAGCCCGGACACCGCGGCAGACTACAAGGTCCCGGCGTTTCATCCGTTCGCGACGGAGAACGCCGACATGCGCTGGGACTTCTTCGTCCGGCACTACACGAACGACGCGCAGCAGCAGCGCGATCCCAAGTTCGTCCGCAGCTTCAACGGTCGCGACGTCAACGGCATCTTCTATCCGCGCGTCGGCGCGCTCGGCGGATGCACGGCGCACAACGCGCTGATCTTCGTGTATCCGCACGACGCGGACTGGAACGAGCTGGCCGATCTCACGGGCGACCATTCGTGGCACTCCGATCGGATGCGCGACTATTTCGAGCGGATGGAGAACTGCCACCACCGGCAGTGGGACCGCACACTCAAGGCGCTCGGGATCAATCCGAGCCGGCACGGCTGGAATGGATGGCTCGACACCGAGCGCATGGTTCCGGACGCCGCGTTTCGAGACAAAGACCTGCGGAAGGTGCTGATCGAGTCGGCGCGTGCGGCACTCCAATCCAGGTTCCGCCTGAGCAAGCTCTCCGACGAGGAGGCCGACCCGAACGACTGGCGCGTGATCCGCGACGACACGATCGGTCTGCGCTATACGCCACTGACGACGAAGAACCACGTGCGGATTGGCCCGCGCGAGCGGTTGCTCGACGTGCGACAGGCGCATCCGGACAAGCTGCGTATCCGCACGGGCGCGCTGGTGACCCGCGTGCTGTTCAACGATCAGAACCGCGCGATCGGCGTGGAGTTTCTCGACGGCGATCGGCTGTATCGCGCGCACCCGCAGCCGAACGCAGGGTCAGGCGTGGTGCAACAGGCGTTCGCGTCGCGCGAAGTCATCCTCGCCGGCGGCGCGTTCAACACGCCGCAGCTGCTGATGCTGTCGGGGATCGGTGACCAGCAGCAACTGGCACAGCACGGCATCCCCACACGGGTGAACCTGCCTGGCGTTGGAAAAAATCTTCAGGATCGCTACGAGGTCAGCGTCGTCAATCGCATGGCGTTCGACACGTGGGAGACGCTGCGCGGCGCGACGTTCACGCGGCAGGACCCGTTGTATCGCGAGTGGGAGGAACATCGAACCGGCGTGTACGGCACCAACGGCACGCTCCTCGCGGTGGTGTTGCGATCCGGTCTCGACCGCCCGGTGCCCGATCTGTTCTGCTACGCGCTGCTCGCGAAATTCACCGGCTATGCTCCCGGCTATTCGAAGGACGTCCGCGATCACTTGAACTACCTGTCGTGGGTCGTGTTGAAAGGCCACACCAACAACACGGCCGGCGAGGTGACGCTGCAGTCGGCGGATCCGCGCGACCCTCCGGCGATCAACTTCCGCTATTTCGCCGATGGCAACGATGCTGCCGGACGCGACATCGAGGGAGTCGTCGAGGGTGTGAAGTTCGTGCGCACGCTCACTGACAAACTGAGGCGTGATGGATTGATCGCCGCCGAGGAAATGCCCGGTGACGCGGTGCAGACCGACGACGAGATCAAAGCGTTCGTGCGCGACCATGCGTGGGGCCATCACGCATCGTGTACCTGTCCAATCGGCGCACGCGAGCGCGGCGGTGTGTTGTCGAGCGATCTCAAAGTGCACGGCACGCAGGGTCTTCGAGTCGTCGACGCGTCGGTCTTCCCACGCATTCCAGGTCTCTTCATCGTCGCCGCGGTCTACATGGTCGGCGAGAAGGCGGCTGACGTCATCGCCGCAGAAGCACGTGGTGGCGCGCCTGCACCGCCACCGTCCACTCCACCACCGACCTATCCCTGATCCGGTCTCAGCCGTACGACAGGTACGGCTCATGCACTCTCGATCGCGGGAGTGATCTAATTGGCTGAACGGGAGAACCCACCGGAATACGACGAGACCAGGCGACCGGAAAACCCGCCGAACAGCGTGCTCAGCAAGTCCACGCGACGGGCCGCGATCGGCAGCTATCTCGGTCCAGTCATCGTACTGTTCGTGATCGTTGGTTTGGGACTGATCTATTGGTCCAATCGTGGTCCTTCGCAGCCGGACCGCGATACGACGCACACCGGTGTGGGGACCACCGGCGAGAACGGTCCAGGCGCATTCGATCCACGTCCGCGATCGGACAGCACCCGGGAAGAGCTGGAGTTCCGCGGTGGCATTGATGATCCGAAGCAAGGTCCGATGCCCGCGCTGCGCGATGCCACGCCGTTGACGAAGCTCGACGAGATCACCCGGAATGCCAGCTTCGTATCGGGACGACGAGTGGATGTGAACGACGTTCAGGTCGACTCGGTTCAGGGCAACACCTTCTGGGTGCGCGATGGCAATGATCGAGTAGAGGTGATCGCGCCCGAAGGGTCGTCCATCCCGGCGCAGGGCACTCGAGTGCGCGTCGTCGGCACCGCCGAAGGGGCCGGCGGACAGCGCGCACGGATTCGCGCATCAACTATCGCTCCGACGAAGTAAGGACGTCGCCGACGCATGAGCGCGTCCAGGCGAGTGAGATGAGGTGACTGAGCGCGTGGCCGCTGAACTGCGCACCGCCGTGCAGGCGACCGCGCAGAAGGCTAGCTTCGATCTCTGAGGACGCCTTCGATCGCGTGCAGGAGCCGATCGGGTTCGCAGGGCTTCTCGAGGACGACGTTGGCGCCAGCCTGTCGAGCCCGGTCGGACGCCTGTCCACTGACAGCGATGATAGGCACGTCGTGCGTCGGCTCTTCCGCGCGGAGACGACGCGAGAGCTCGAGGCCGTCCATTTCGGGCATTGCGATGTCAGTGACGACCACGTCAGGACGCTCTTCTCGTGCGCGCTCGAGCCCGCGACGGCCGGTGCGGGCCTCGGTGACGTGCAACCCTGAGTAACTCAAGTAGAACGAGTACATCTCGCGGGTGTCACTATCGTCCTCGACGAGGAGCACATGCGGTGCCCGATCGTGCATAGTGAAGGCGGAAGCAAGATGGTGTCCCGCGGGCAGTCGACCGGCCCTCGATACGCTCGGGGCACGCGACCCCGGGCTCTACCTCGGCGCAGAATTGCCGATTAGCAATACGGCAGTGCCCCCCACGGTTCTCATTGCTCCACCCGCTCACCTGTCGGGTCTCCGGGCCCAGAACGACCTGAGCGACGCGCTCGCCTTCGCGGATCACGAGGCATTGCGTGCACTCGAAGTGATTACGGATCAGCGACCCGCGCTGATCGCGATCGATCACCTGTTCGCGGTTACTTCACGCGGAACCGCGTTCATCGATCGCATCAAGGCCGACCCCACGCTCACGTCGTGTGAGGTCCGCGTCGTCGCGTTGGACCGCGGCGGAGCCGCGGTCGGCCCTCCCGTGCAGAGCGGCGCGTCCGGACCACCTGCACCTCTCGATCAGGGAACGCGCCGCGCGCCGCGTTTCGCGATCGTGGACGGCGTCGACGTGATGATCGACGGCAACAACGCGGCGCTTCGCGACCTGTCGCTCGTGGGAGCGATGGTCACGTCAGCAGCCGTCCTGCGGCCGAATCAGCGAATCAGGCTGTCGCTTCCCCATCCGCAGCGGCCCATTCGATTCAATGCCGTCGTGGCGTGGGCGCGCTTCGAGCTGTTCAAGGGCGCGCCGCGGTATCGCGCCGGTCTCGAGTTCGTCGATGCCGATGCGCGTGCGGTCCAGCAGTTCATCGACACGTTCGCGGTCGAGCGGTTCATCGAGGCAAACAGGTCGGCCTGAGAAGATGCGAGTGACGCGTCAGGCCTTCGTCGTCTGCAGCCAGCTCTCGACCACCGACCCGTCCTTCACGATCGTCTCTCTGCGATCCGAACCAGTTGAAATGATCGCGCAGTCGACGCCACTGACTTCCTCGAGACGTCGAATATAGGTCCGCGCTTCGGCGGGAAGCCTGTCGAATGCGGTCACGCCCTTCGTCGGCCGTGACCATCCTGGCAGTGTCTCGTACACGGGCTCCGCTGCGGCAAGCACGCGCAGGTCGGCAGGAAATTCCGAGACCACGCCACTGCGGGTGCGATATCCGGTGCAGAGTTTTACCTCGGGCAGTCCATCGAGCACATCGAGCTTCGTGAGCGCGATCCCATCGAGTCCGTTGATCCGCGCCGAGTAGCGGACGACGACGGCGTCGTACCAGCCGCAGCGCCGCGGGCGACCTGTGGACGCGCCATATTCCTGACCGCTCTCACGCAGTCGTTCGGCGAGATCGCCATGCAGCTCCGTCGGGAGAGGACCTTCTCCGACGCGAGTCGTGTACGCCTTGGCCACACCGAGGACCCCGCCGATGGCGCGCGCCGGCACGCCGAGCCCCGTGCACACGCCGCCGATGGACGCATTCGACGAGGTCACGAAGGGATACGTCCCGTGATCGATATCGAGCAGCGTCGCCTGCGCGCCTTCGAACAGCACGTTTCTCCCGTCGCGGGTCGCGCGATCGATCTGCAGCGAGACGTCGGCGACCCACGGGCGCATCCGCTCACCGTACGCGACGACCTGATCGAACAGCGGTTTCCAGTCGAGCGTCGATTCCTTGATGATCCGGTTGCGCGCGCTGACGTTCTCGCGCACTTCTTCCTCCAGCGCGCTGCGATCGCCAAGCAGATCGCAGATCCGGATCCCACGCCGGCCGATCTTGTCCTCGTATGCCGGGCCGATCCCGCGCGACGTCGTCCCGATCTTGCGCTCGCCGCGGCGCGCTTCCGACAGTACGTCGAGCTCGCGGTGGTACGGCAGGATCACGTGCGCTTTCTCGCTGATGAGCAGCCGACCGTCGACGTCGACGCCGAGACGCGCGAGCTCGTCGATCTCCTTGAACAGCGCCTGCGGGTCGATGACGACGCCGTTGCCGATGAGGCAGGTCACACCGGGATGCAGAATGCCCGATGGAATCAGATGCAGGACGAACTTCCTGCCCTCGACGTACACGGTATGACCCGCGTTATGGCCGCCCTGATAGCGCGCCACGATCGAAAAGTGCGGCGTCAGCATGTCGACGATCTTGCCTTTGCCTTCGTCGCCCCATTGAGCGCCGAGCACCGCGATGTTTGGCTTCGACATTCAGCGCTATCGTACTATGCTCCTCAGTGATCGTCCTCGACGGCAGCTCACTCTCGCTCGACGACCTGGTCGCCATTGCGTACGACGTTACCGAGGTGACGCTCGCTCCGGCGGCGCGCGCGCGCGTCTCCGCCGCACGCGACGTCGTCGACGCGTTCGCGCAACGCGACACACCGACCTACGGCATCAACACCGGGTTCGGCGACTTCGCCGAGGTGAAGGTTGCCGCCGACTCGCTGCGACGCCTGCAGATCAATCTGTTGCGCAGCCATGCGGCCGGCGTCGGTGAACCGCTCTCGATTCCGGTCGTGCGGGCGACGATGGCGCTGCGCGCGAATGTGCTGGCGAAGGGGTATTCGGGGGTGCGCGTCGAGACGCTCGAGCTGCTGCTCGCGTTTCTGAACCGGCGCGTGCATCCCGTGGTGCCATCGCGCGGGTCCGTCGGCGCGAGCGGAGATCTCGCGCCGCTCGCGCATCTTTCTCTTGTCCTGATCGGTGAGGGCGACGCGTGGTTCGACGGCCGGCGCATGGCCGGGGGTGACGCGCTTCGCGCCGCGGGCCTCTCACCTCTCGTCCTCGAGGCGAAGGAAGGGCTCGCGCTGATCAACGGCACGCAGGCGTCAACGGCGCTGCTCGGCCTCGCGCTGGCGGCGGCGGAGCGCCTCGCACGCGCGGCGGATATCGCGGCGGCGCTCAGCATCGACGGGCTCCAGGGGTCGACCCGGCCGTTCGATCCGCGGATCCACGACGCCCGTGGGCTCGCAGGACAGATCGCGTCGGCAGATAACCTGCGCCGGCTGCTCGCCGACAGCGCGATCAACCTGTCGCACGCCAACTGCGGGCGCGTGCAGGACGCGTATTCGATGCGCTGCGCCGCGCAGGTGCACGGCGCCGCGCGCGAGGCGTTCCGCTACGCGCACCAGGTCTTCGACGCCGAAGCGAACGCGGCAACCGACAACCCCATGGTCTTCGCCGACACGGGCGAGATCATCTCGGGCGGCAACTTTCACGGCGCGCCGGTGGCCGTGGCCGCCGATGTGCTGTGTCTTGGACTCGCTCAGCTCGCCACAATCAGCGAGCGGCGATCGGATCGCCTCGTCAATCCGGCATCGAGCGGGCTGCCGGCATTCCTCACGCGAGACGGCGGCCTCCAGTCAGGGCTGATGATGGCGCAGGTCACGGCGGCGGCCTTGACATCCGAGTTGAAGACGACGGCCCATCCATCGAGCGTCGACACGATTCCGACATCCGGCAATCGCGAAGACCACGTGAGCATGAGCATGGCCGCGGCGCTGAAAGCGTTCGCGGCGGTGGAGCTGGGCGCACAGGTCGTCGCCATCGAACTGCTGTGCGCCGCGCAGGCGCACGATCTGTTGCGACCGCTCGTGAGCTCGCCGCCGCTCGCGCGCGTCCACGCGCGACTGCGTGAACGCGTGCCGACACTCGACGACGATCGTCCGCCGTCGCGCGACATCGCGTCGATTACAGAGTTGATCGCGTCCGGCGATCTCGAACGCGCGTGCGCGATGAAAGTCAACTGAAAGATTTTTTCTCAAACCGATTGACAAGCCGACGCAGCACTCTTACCTTCTGATCTTTCGCGGACGTCTCGACCGCGCCTCTCCTTCTAGTTGCGTCATGACGATCGGCTCGCGCACGATCAGAGCTCCACGCGGCTTGGCCATTTCCTGCAAAGGATGGCCGCAGGAAGCGGCTCTGCGCATGCTGATGAACAACCTCGACCCTGACGTCGCCGAACGTCCCGAGGATCTCGTCGTCTACGGCGGCTCCGGCAAGGCCGCGCGCAACTGGGATGCTTTCGACGCCATCGTTTCGTCACTCCGCCGTCTCGATGACGATGAGACGCTGCTCGTGCAGTCGGGCAAGCCCGTTGGTGTGTTCCGCACACACGCGCACGCGCCGCGCGTGCTCATCGCCAACGCGCTGCTCGTCCCGGCGTGGGCCACGTGGGAAACTTTCCGCGATCTCGAGCACCGCGGGTTGACGATGTATGGCCAGATGACAGCGGGCAGCTGGATTTACATCGGCACGCAGGGAATTCTTCAGGGCACGTACGAAACGTTCGCGGCGGCGGCGCGGCGGCACTTCGGTGGCGATCTCAGTGGTCGCGTCGTCGTGAGCGCGGGGCTCGGCGGGATGGGCGGCGCCCAGCCGCTGGCGGCGACGATGAATGGCGCCGCCGCGTTGATCGTCGAAGTCGACCCGCAGCGGATTCAGCGACGACTCGCGACGCGGTATGTCGACGAAGCGACACCGAGCCTCGATGAGGCGCTGCGACGCATCGACGAGTGGCGTCACAATCGTGTGGCACGATCGATCGCGCTCGAAGGCAACGCCGCTGATGTTCTTCCGGCGCTCGTCAGTCGCGGCGTTGTGCCCGACATCGTGACCGATCAAACATCGGCGCATGACGCGCTCAACGGATACGTGCCCGCGGGCATGTCACTTGCTGAAGCCGTCGTGCTGCGCGAGCGTCAACCGGACGCGTACGTGACACGCGCGATGGCGTCGATGGCACGGCATGTGGAGGCCATGCTGGAGCTGCGCGGGCGTGGTGCAGTCACCTTCGATTACGGCAACAATATCCGTGCGCAGGCGCGACGTGCGGGGGTCGAGCGGGCGTTTGACATTCCGGGCTTCGTGCCGGAATATGTGCGGCCGCTGTTCTGTGAGGGCAAGGGGCCGTTCCGCTGGGCCGCGCTCTCCGGAGATCCCGACGACATCCGCGCGACCGACGAGGCCGCGCTCGACATGTTTGCCGATGATGCAGCATTGTGTCGATGGATCCGCATGGCGCGTGAACGAGTGGCGTATCAGGGATTGCCCGCGCGCATCTGCTGGCTCGGCTACGGCGATCGTGCGCGGTTTGGGTTGCGCATCAACGAGCTCGTTCGTTCCGGTGCGGTGCGTGCGCCGATCGTCATCGGTCGCGACCATCTCGACACCGGATCGGTGGCCTCGCCGTATCGCGAGACCGAAGGGATGCGGGATGGCAGCGACGCGATCGCCGATTGGCCGATCCTCAATGCGTTGCTCAACGCCTCGGCGGGAGCAACGTGGGTGTCGGTCCACCACGGCGGTGGCGTTGGTATCGGGTACTCGCTGCACGCGGGGATGGTTGTGGTCGCCGACGGCACACGCGAGGCGGACGAGCGCCTCGAGCGCGTGCTGACGTGCGACCCGGGCATCGGCGTCGCGCGACATGCCGACGCGGGATACGCGGAGGCGATTGCAACGGCGGAATCACGTGGCGTCCGGCTCCCGATGCGTGAGCGACGCGCTGACCGCCATTAGACGGACGCGAGTGGTCCGTTGACGACTAACGCGGCGTCCGCACAGGGGGCCGCGACGGGGGAAGTGGGAATGACGGGCGCACAACCTGGGTTCGAGCGGCGCGTCGTTGGCGCGCTGGAAGCAACTCCTTCGCGAATCCCGGTCATCCTTGGAGGATGCGGGAGCGGGCGGACGTGGCTTCTGCAGCGCATGCGGGACCGCGTCGGACGCGGTTCCGCGCAGTACATCGACGTCGAACGCTGCGCCACCACACCCGAGCGGTTTCTGCAGGCCGTCGTGTCGGCGGCGCCGTTTCCGTGGCGTGCCGCCGAGCGTGCTCCGGCAACCGCGCGGGAAGCGTTCGATACGCTGCTGGCGTTCTTCGATCATGCGCGCGGCTCGGGCGGCGAGCCGTGCACCTTCCTGCTCGACGAGGTCCTCGAGCTGCGCACGTTCGAGAGCTTCCCGGGTCTGCGGCACGTGCTGCGCGATCTGCTCGATGGTCTGGCCGCGAGTCCGAATCGCTTCGTGCTGACGACGCGTTACGTGGCTCGCGCGCATCGACTGCTCCGCGATGCCACGGCGCGCTTCGAGGTGATGCACCTGCCCGCACTCGCCGCCGCCGACGTCACGGATCTGCTGGCGCCGTCGTTCAACGGCTACGAACAGATGGCCACCGACGATCGCGACTATCTGGGCCGCGCCGTGCAGGCATTGACCGACGGTCGCTCGACGTATGTACGTGCGCTCGGCCAGGCGATGGCGGAGATCCGCGCGGCCGATCCGGTGAGCGGTCTGACCGCGCTGCTGTCGAGCGACGGCGCGCTCACGAGCTGGTGCCGCTTCTGTTACGAGCTGCGCCTGCATCGCGCGCGTGGCTACGGTGCGCTCAAGGCAATCCTCGATATC
>Ga0111539_10011945_pt1 | contig 10888 bp, 11 predicted proteins | sample RhiMethybrSRZTD1_FD_79667 | JGI IMG/M metagenome (GOLD analysis project Ga0111539, IMG submission 79667) | Populus rhizosphere microbial communities from Tennessee, USA - Rhizosphere MetaG P. TD hybrid SRZTD1 (version 2) (version 2) | ecosystem: Host-associated > Plants > Roots > Rhizosphere >... | reverse complement strand
ACGCAGTTCTTCAGCTTGCATGTCGTGTCCTTGTTACTGAGTGAAACGTTGACGGCTGACCGCATACACACATCCGCTACCAGTATAGCATGTCATCCCTAGCAAAGTGGCGAGGGAACGGGGTGCCGTTAAACTGTGCCCCCTCCGCCGTCGTAGACGCGGGGAATATCGTCATGATACTTAACACGCTAGGCGCGCGGCTCGTCTCACGGTATAATCGCATGAGACGCGGAAGCCTGGGGCAGGATCAAGGCACCTCCCTAGGCTGCCGAGCCATACTACCGCACGCGGGATATGTAAGGGTGTCGGGCACAAGGAGCACACGACGTGAGAGACCAGGCAACCTATCTATCGGAGTCATCGCCGTCCGTTCCAGTGCTGTCACCGCTGTTTGCGGATATTGATGAGGCAACTATCGCCCTGATCGTGGCATCTTTCACAGAAGAAGTCTGGCCGGCGGGCCATATCGTCTTCGAGGAACTGGCGCCAGGCGATACGCTGTACATCATCATGGATGGGAAGGTGCAGATCAGTAGAACATTCCCGGATGGTGAGCGGCGGGTGATACGGGAGATGGGACCAGGAGAATTTTTTGGCGAGATGGCGCTGCTCGAGGACAAGCCGCGCTCGGCCCGCGTCTCGACGGTGACGCCGACCACATGCCTGGCTGTGACCCGACAGCGTTTCAACACCCTCATCGAACAGCACCCGGCAGTGGCGATCAATTTTCTCAAGGCGATCAGTGCACAGTTGCGCCAACAGTACCGGGAGCAAACCGTCTTCCTGCAAGAAAAGCAGACGCTGGTCGAAGCTCTTGCCGCCAAAAATACGGCGCTGGAGCAGGCCCTGGCCGAATTGCGGGCAGCCCTGATCACTGTCGCCGAGCACGAACGTGTCAAACGCGATTTGGAAATTGCCCGCGAGATCCAGCGCCAGATACTTCCCGCCACGTTTCCACAGACGGCGGGCTTGCGCTTGCATGCGACTACCGTGCCAGCCACGTGGGTCGGGGGCGATTTGTATGATGCCCTACGCCTCGATGCCGATCGGGTGGGATTGCTCCTCGGGGACGTGTCTGGGAAAGGCATCCCAGCAGCGATGCAGATGGCCAGGCTCATGGGTGAGTTTCGTGCCTGTGTGAGCCATTGCGCCGATCCCCAGAGCGTCATGCAGGTGCTCAACGGTCTGCTCTGTCAGCGCAATCTGCGCTTTAGTTGGTTTGTCACCGTGCAATATGTGATGCTGGACGTGAGGCAGCGCCACATGCAATTCATCTGTGCCGGGCATCCCCCTATTTTGCTCCGTCATGCCGATGGGCAGATTGAGCATCTAGGCGCAGCGCTGAACATTCCCCTTGGCGTGGAGGAGACGTTCGCCTATCACCAGGAAGAGCGGCAGCTTATGGCAGGTGATACCCTGCTGCTCTATTCTGACGGCACGTACGAACGTCGCGACCGTCAGGGCGCACAACTCGGGCTGCTCCACCTGGAGCGTCTCTTCGCGGCTACCCCTGGTTATCCTGAGGCGGTCATCCAGGCTATACAAACAGCTCTCGACACGTTTAGTGATGTCAGGGAGGCCGGAGATGACACGACATTGCTCTGTGCTCAGGTACTGTAAATCCCACTTGCGCCTTTGGGATACAAGGATGGGCTGCTTACTGCGGCGTCGTTTCCCAGGCCACGGCACCGGTCGTGTCCGCATGTAAGAGCCTGGTGCGACAGGTGACGCCGTGCTGCGCGAAAGCCTTGCGGAGGGCGTGGGCAACAGCGTTGGGGGCCGTCTCGGCGATGGCCAGGAGTGTGGGGCCAGCCCCACTGAGGGCTACACCACAGGCGCCGGCTGCATAGCCAGCCGCAATGGCCGCGGTCATGCCCGGGATAAGGGCGGCCCGATAGGGTTGATGCAGACGGTCATCCATGGCGGTGGCGAGCAGCGCATACTGCCGACTGTATAGGGCGTGCACGAACAGGGCCGTGCGACTACAGTTAAAGATGGTGTCGGCCCGTTCCACCTGGGTTGGCAAGACAGCGCGCGCTTGCGCGGTGGAAAGCTCGAAGCCTGGTATGGCGACAACCAGGGTGAGGTCGCGGGGAAAGGGCAGCGTCACATAGCGGTGTTGGGCCTGCACCGTGTAGGAGAGGGTGAGGCCGCCTATGAGGGCTGGCGTCACATTATCCGGGTGGCCTTCAAGGGCAACGGCCATACCCAGGAGCGTCGCTCTATCCACCGTGTTCCCGGTGAGCTGGTTGGCAGCCAGCAGACCACCCACAATGGCCGAGGAGCTGCTGCCCAGGCCACGCGCCAGGGGGATGCGCATGGTCAGAGACAGGTGCAGCCCTGGTGGGGTCACGCCCACGCGTGTAAAGAGCGCGCGTGCGGCCCGGAACACCAGGTTCCGATCATCACTGGGAAAGCGGGCCCCCGGTGGCAGACTCACGCGCCAACCAGGATCAGACGTGATGGTTATGGTAAAGACGTTATATAATTGCAGCGCTAGACCAAAAATGTCAAAACCGCTACCAAGATTGGCGGTAGTGGCTGGTACACGGACGTGCACCTGGCGTGGGGCGGTGTGCATGGCGATGTTCTCCTCGCAACCAGGACAGAATTATGCGTGAGGAGAGAGGGAGTGTAGCGTACCACACAGCGATGAGCAAGGGTGGGGGGCAGGGGCGTCTGCGCCCAGTCGGCTTCCAGGGCCTACGGTATGTGCAGTTTCCGTTTCTGCTCTTGCGGCGTTCATTTTGGGCCCTCGTCCTGGCGCTCAACTGGTGGGACATCGTCGATGAGGAGGTGCTTGTCGGCGGAGCCTTGATGTTCGATGATCTCGAACGGCTGCGACGACTAGGGGTAAGAGCGGTTGTCAATTTATGTGCCGAGCGCCCCGACAACCCATACCGCCTCAGGAGGGCCCAGATGGATTATCTCTGGCTACCCGTAGCCGATACCCATGCTCCGACGGTTGACCAGATCTTGCAGGGGCTTGCCTGGCTCGAGCAGCGCGTCCAGCCTGGGCGCAAGGTGTACATTCACTGTGCTGCCGGTATGGGACGCTCCGTCACCCTGCTGGCCTGCTGGTATCTTTACACCGGGAGCATGAACGTGCCGCAGGTGTTAGCGTTTGTTAAAAGACGTCGTCCCCAGACGTCCCTCAGGCGTCGGCAGGTCCGGCGTATCCAGGAAATCGCCATACTGCTTATGCAAACCCCTGGCAAACTGCCGGTGCAGGCGTTGCACTAATGTTTTGAAGGAAGAGAGCCCAATGCCTACCAGTTCCAGTGAGAAACGTGTCTTTTGGTTTGACGATCACAAGACGCCGAATGTTGCCGATGCGCTCGCGCACGCAGCAGATTTCATCGTCCACCGTCTGGCCTTCAACGCCCCGGAAGCCGACAACTGGGCGGTCATGGCCCATTGCCATGCCTATTGCATCACCTCTGCCCGGGATGAGGTGCCAGACCAGTATAAAGGCACGGCAGCACTCATTGCGCGTTGTCCAGCGTTGTTGGTGCTCTCCACCTCGGGAGCCGGATACGATCCCGTGGATGTGGCGGCGTGTACGGCCGCGGGCATTCTCGTCGTCAATCAGTCGGGCGCCAATGCTGAGGCAGTGGCCGAGCACACGATAGCCATGATGCTCGCCCTGACCAAGAACATCATGCAGACAGACCGCTCCCTCCGCAAGGAGCGGGGCACCGATCGCGAGAGCTTTAAGGGGAGGAACGCGCAGGGGCGCACCGTAGGGATTATCGGTCTGGGCAATGTGGGCCGGCAGGTGGCGCGGATCTGCGGCAAGGGGCTCGACATGTGCGTGCTGGCCTATGATCCTTATCTCACGGAGGCTGGGTTTGAGGAGCGCGGAGCGACCCCGGTTGCCCTCGACACGCTCCTGGCACAGAGCGATTTCGTCACGGTCCATTGTCCCTATAATGCCGAGACCAGGAGCATGATTGGCCAGCGCGAACTGGCGTTGATGCAGCGTGATGCCTTCCTCATCACCACGGCCCGTGGGGGTATCGTTGAAGAGGGAGCCTTGGCCGCAGCCCTGGAGACGCGGCAGATTGCCGGGGCTGGTGTCGATGTCTGGAACGTCGAGCCGCCTCCGCTGGAGCATCCGCTCTTGACCTTTGACAATGTGATTGCCACCTATCACACTGCTGGGGTCACGGTGGATTCTCGTCATCTCATGGCACAGTGGAATGCCGAGCAGCTCGTACATATTTTCCAGGGTAAACGCCCGCCACGCCTGGTCAATCCCGAGGCGTGGGAGGGCTTCGCGCAGCGCTTTAGGCAGGCGTTCGGATTCCGACCGGCCTCCTGAGTTGTGCGCCAGGGTAAGGATCTCCAATGTTGCCTGATACCGTGCAGGAAATTCTCACGACCCTGCGCGACCTCGAACAGCAGGAGACGCTGCTGCTCGAGGCTAACTTTGTGGCGCGCGTCTATGCCCTTGATATGCTCAGCTTCCGGGTGCTCGAGCACATTGAGAACGTGCAGTATGTCCACGGGTATCATGAGTACCTGGCGCGCCTGTACCACCGTGCCGAACGGCTCTGGCAGCGTCTGGAGAGCGTGAACGCCCAGCTCTTTCGCCGTCTCCGGGAACAGCTCATGACCGAGCCTGATAGACGCGCCACCCTGTACCGCCTGCGGGAGACCTATGTTGGCCATGGCGAGCACAAACTGACCTGGGAAGACCTTGACGCCGACTACCTGGATATCTTCATCAATGGCGTCCTGGGTATTGCCAGCCCTCCGGAAGAAACCAGACCTCTTGAATCAGGCATGATCGCTTATCACCCCACGCCAACGCGGGTGATCTTTGCCCTCATGGCGCATGCGTACCTCAGTGCACACGATGTGTTCTACGATTTGGGCTCTGGCCTGGGTCGCGTGGCTCTCCTGGCGGGCTTGCTGACGGATGCCCAGGTCAGGGGCATCGAGTTTGAACCTGCCTACTGTGCCTATGCCCAGGAGCGGGCGCACAGCCTGAACCTCTCCCGCGTGATCTTCCACAATGTCGATGCCCGCGCCGCCGATTACTCGGACGGGACGTTTTTCTTCCTGTACACGCCCTTTACCGGTCGTATCTTACAGGCAGTGTTAGCACGACTCGAAACAGAGGCCCGCACCCGTCCCATCACTATTGCCACGTATGGCGCCTGTACCCGTGATGTGGCACAGCAGACGTGGCTCCAACCTACAGTACAGCAGGAATTTGAGTACGACATGTTAGCGCTCTTTACCAACGCTGTTTCCTCTCCCTCTGGGATATGACGCGCCTATTATAGCTGGCAGTAGAACAGCAAGAGAGGAGGCCATACCCATGACAAGGAGCCTTACCTTGTGATGCGACAACAGCCATCAAGTCCCCTACTCGTCGTGCTGGCATATGTGGGTTTTATCAGCCTCGGCTTGCCCGATGGCCTCCTCGGCGTCGCTTGGCCATCTATGCGTGGATTTTTTCATCTGCCGCTGGATGCTTTGGGGGCAATGTTGGTGACGTTCACGACGGGGTATCTGCTGTCCAGTTGTAGCAGTGGGCGTATCCTGGCACGTGTTAATGTGGGATCGCTCCTGGCCCTGAGTTGTCTGGCGACGGCGGCGAGCCTCTTGGGTTATGCACTGACGCCGTGGTGGGGGCTCATGGTCGCCTTGGGAGCCCTGGCCGGGTTGGGCGCTGGGGCTATCGATGCTGGGGTGAACACCTACGTCGCCACGCGTTATAGCCCACGCATGGTGAACTGGCTGCACGCCTGTTATGGTATCGGGGCGACCAGTGGGCCAGTGATCATGGCCAGCGTACTCACGGCAGGGCTGCCCTGGCAATGGGGCTATGGCATTGTTGGCATGGGGCAGTTGGTCTTAGCGCTGGGTTTTGGCCTGACCCGCACCTGGTGGCCGGCCGCGACCACGGCCAGCGACACGCCAGCCCACACCCATATCCGTCCAGCGCCTAGTAGGAGCACCCTGCGGCTGCCTGTGGTATGGCTGGGCATCGCGGTGTTTTTCCTCTACACAGGCATTGAAGCTGCGACCGGGACGTGGACCTATAGCCTGTTCACCGAGACCCGCACCATCCCGGCCAGCACGGCTGGCCTGTGGGTCAGCATGTACTGGGGGAGTCTGACGGTAGGGCGTCTCGTCTGCGGTGCCGTCGTCAGTTTCATGTCGGTCTACCTGCTTTTACGCCTCTGCATCATCGGCGTGGCCTTGGGGGCTACCCTGATCTGGCTCAACCTGACCAGCATGCTCAGCTTCGCGGGACTGGCCTTGATTGGCCTGTCGCTGGCGCCGATCTTCCCGTCGCTCATCGTCACGACGCCAGAGCGGCTTGGCACTGCACATACGGCCAATGGCGTCGGCTTTCAGATTGCAGCAGCAGTACTCGGCCAGTCCCTGCTGCCAGGCCTTATGGGGATACTCGCACGTCATCGCGGTCTAGAGATGGTTGGCCCTGCGCTACTAGCCGCCGCGCTCGTGCTCTTGGTGCTGTATGAGATTTTCATAGCTCTCAGTCCTCAGGGAGCACGCCTGTGGGGGCACAGGCGGATGGCCACCCTGGGGCTGGTGATGGCCCTGCTCGCTGGCGGGCAGGTAAGCTCGGGGAGCGCTCCGAGTCTATAGTAATACGGTGCCTGTCTCTTGACAGGAATGCTGTTGTCCATTAGGATTACGTCGCTGTGCTGTTATCGAGTGAAGCAGTGGCAAGCACATGTAACCTGGAGATTCGGCTTGCTGTAGAGACAGAAGGGCGGGTAGCTCAGTCGGAAGAGCATCGGCCTTACAAGCCGGAGGTCACAGGTTCAAGCCCTGTTCCGCCCATCCAGTTGTGCTGGGGTCGTAGTTCAGTTGGTTAGAACGCCGGCCTGTCACGCCGGAGGTCGCGAGTTCGAGTCTCGTCGGCCCCGTCTAAAGAAAATAAGGAGTTGCGGTGACACGCAACTCCTCTTTTTTTGTGTGGTGACAGATTGGTGACAGATCATCCCTTGAGCCGCTTCAGGTAGAGTGACCCATCCTGCCGCGTCCGATGCTGAATAAAACGGTGATACCGCTCGTACAGCATCTTTGTCGTGGTGTGTCCCATCATCTGTGCCACCCATGCGGGGTCTTCGCCTGCCTGTAACATGAGGGAGGCAAACGTATGCCGACACTGATATAAATCCCGTGGGCGCAACCCAGCACGCTGTAAGGTCGGATACCAGATGCGATGCCGCAGGTTATCCAGATTGAGTCGCCCACCGTCGGCGTTCGGAAAAATCCAGGGACTCTCCAGACGTCCATGTTTCTCTAACGCCTCAGAGACCGTTGGCAACATATCAATCTCACGGTAGCTCCCTACCGTTTTGAGATCAGTTTCCTTGCCCCGTACCCACCCCTGCCCGATGAAAATTTTTCGGTGATGAAAATCCATATACGAGGATTTCTCGGGGTGGTCGCCCTCCGGCATCCAGCGCAAGGCCATTTGCTCGGAGGGTCGCATGCCCGTATCAAAGGCGACGATAAAATACGTCAACCAAAAATGTGGACAGGCTTTGCGTATGCCATGTTCAGGTTCAGGCAAATGGGCCAAGAACTGTTCGCGTTCCTCGAAACTGAACGGGTCAATGCGTGGCCTGCGTTCCTCCTGTAGGTGAATCCAGCTATGAGGATTTTTGTCCAGATATTCCCTTTCAAAGGCCAGATCGAGCACTTGCCGCACACGCAGCAAAATAATATTCATGCGGCGTGGACTCAAAGTACCTTCATTGCCTTTGAGTCCTTTGAGGTGAAGTGTGAGGCGGTCGAGATGTTCAGGACGGATGTCTTTGAGCGACACCGAGCCAAGAGAAGGGAAAATCCTCGCTGTGAGGATACGGTGGTACTCCTGCGCGGTGCTCTCAGAGAGCTTCGTCTGCATATGCGGCAACCAGACCCTGAGTGCAAATTCTTGAAAAGAGATATCTCCGGTAGGTTTGGCTGTGAAGTGATGGCGTTGATTGCCTGTGGGGAAACGGCGAAGATAGTCAAACTCTCCCAGGGCAATTTCACTCTCAATGCGCTGTGCTTCATGCAGACAGCGCTTGCGGTTGTCTGGATTGTCTCTGAGTCCGGTACTCTCCCGACACCGGATACCCTGATACATAAAATCAAACAACAGCGTCCCGTGCCGTTCTCTTACGTGCACTCGTGCGGCTTTTGCCAATGGTTTGTCCCTCCACCCAGCGTTGAATCGTGGGATAGTGAAAGATCAATTTACGCGGAGTGGGCTTGAAGTAGTGTACTCCTAATTGCCACACGCCCGCACTAATCCAGTTATATATCGTTTGCGCTTTATAGGGAATAAGGGCGACCAGCTCATTGAGAGAGAGATAATCTTTCTGGTTTTCTTCAGTTGACATCGTAATGCTCCTCCTAGTGGGATTATGCTCCTGGCTCTTCCTCATAAATTTCAATTTGGGCATGGCCGTTGTTATCCGTCACCTCTTCTATGTCAAAGGTCTCGCTGGTACCGTTGGCATAAAAAAAGGCGACAAAGACATCCGCGTCAGGGTTCATCAGTGCTAAAATGTCCATGAGTTGTCGGATTTTCATACGCCCTCCTCAATAAAAGTCCCCACGCCGCAGCGGGGGACAAAAGGGTTATTCCTCTTGGACAGTCTCAATCTCGACGCTCTCGCTAATTGCTGTCCATCCTTGCGGGATATTGGCATCCTGAACTTCCCAGGCAATGGCTCCAAAACTGCCTCTGTCTTTCATGTTCTCGGCGATCTGTCGGGCCTGGATACGATCTGGAGCTTCTATGGCAAAAATGGTTTCCAAAATCAAATAATGTCCAACTTTGACGGTATAGCGGGGCATTACTCCTCCAATTCCTCGACAGCGGCCATACCTATGTTCAACGCATCCCTGAGCACACGGGCTTTTGCTCTCGTGAGAGCCACACGGGGGAAATGCGCTTTGACTTGCGCATGGACGTTGTTTGGGGTGGCATCTCCGGCATCCCAGAACTTACGGCCGTCTTTGAAATACGCATGCGCAGCGGCAAGCGCCAGTTGGTCCGTGACAGAAATGAACTGGACCGACAGCTCGATCAATCCCTGCTCATGCGCCATTGCAAGGAGTCCTTCATATTGGATAAAATCCTTGCCGTGAATCTGCTTCACGTATTTTGAGGGTACTGAGGCGGTTCCATTGCTTGGGGGAGGAGTGATCATGTTTACGGCATGATCTTCCTCTTCTTCCGACTCTTGGCCTCCTTCAGTCTTTCTCAGGTAGCCAATCAAATGATGCACATGCTTACAGGGCAATTTGTTTTTCAGATACGCCTTGCACGTGCACTTCCATTCACCGTTGACACAGACAAGTTGATATTCACCATTGCCGGTTTCAGACGAGACGAAAAACTCGGTTTCGCGCCTCGTCGCACGAACCTCCATAGCACCTCCTAGGCAATCTTATAGCTGAAGTTTTGCAAAGTTTATTGCTCCACGTAGAATAGAGACGCCCTCCATCGTGCCGTATGTCCTCATTGCGTTCAGGAGGCGGTCACTATGCCCGCTATTGTGGACTTTCCCACTGTCGTGAAAGACGCACTGGCTATTTTCGGTGATGTGTTCGACACCGAGCCCGCTCGCCACCATTTTGCTGAGTATCTGACCGGCTTGATTGTGGCTGAACACAAGACGGTGAGTGGCATCAATCGGGAATTTGCCGTGACAACGGACCAATCATGCTTGAACCGTTGGTTGACGGCGGTTGAGTGGGATGTCAAGGCCCTGAACGATCGACGGTTGGAGTGGTTGCAGGGTGATCCCAAAACGCGCTACAGCGCCCGCGGCGTGATTGCCATTGATAATACGCTGGTGGACCACACCGGGAAGCTGATCGAAGACGTGGGCTGGTTCTGGGACCACGCCAACGAACGCTATATCATCGCCCATGATTACCTGATCTCCAACTACGTCTGTCCTTCGGGAGCGCACTATCCTATCGAGTGGCGTCGGTTTAAGAAGCGTGATGCGTGTGCCGCGTCGGAATTCAAAGATCATACGCAGTTGTGTATCGAGTTGATCGATGATGCCATCACGCGCGGCATCCCGGGCGCCTTCACCTTTGACAGCTATTTCACGAGTGCCAAAGTGCTCAACCACATTCAGGGCACCAAGCGGGCGTATGTGGGGGACATGAAGCTCAACCGCAAGGTGGTGTACGATGGTCGGGAACAGTTTCTTCAGACGGTGGCTCGCCAGATTCCTTGGCAGGCCAAAAAACCGGTACGTGTAGGCAACAGACGCTACTGGTACTTCAGTAAGCAGATGCGGATTCCTGACCTCACGCATCCGGTACGGATTGTGCTATTTTGGAAGGAGCGCGACGATGCGGAGGCGAGTAAAGCGTTGGTGAGTAATCGGCTGTGGTGGGAGGTGATTCGTATGGTGTTGGTGTATCGGCACCGCTGGACAGGCACCGAGACGTTTCATCGGGACGGGAAGCAGGAGTTGGGCCTGGGAGATTGCCAGGTGCGCAACGGCGAGGGGCAGACCCGCCATGTGTATCTCGTCAGCGCAGCGTACAGTCTTCTGATGCGTTCGCTCCACCAGAACCGTCCGCAGGACTGGGCTCGGACCATGCTGACGACCATCGGCGAAGCCTGTCGGGCCGTCAAAGCCGAGACGTTGGCGCGCATGATCGATTGGGTTGTGGAGAAGTTGACGATTGATCATTGGTCCAGTGCCGACATCAAGGCAGTCCTTGCTTATTCCTAACTTTGCAAAACCTCAGTATCTCCATCCCCGAAATCCCAGAAATAAGTAAGCTTCCCTCCCGGCGGATCCTGGGGGCTACTGCTTGCGAAGAACACGTCTAATGGAGCATAGCCAGCCGTGGGGCTGGCGGAGGCTTT
>Ga0111539_10011944_pt1 | contig 10888 bp, 9 predicted proteins | sample RhiMethybrSRZTD1_FD_79667 | JGI IMG/M metagenome (GOLD analysis project Ga0111539, IMG submission 79667) | Populus rhizosphere microbial communities from Tennessee, USA - Rhizosphere MetaG P. TD hybrid SRZTD1 (version 2) (version 2) | ecosystem: Host-associated > Plants > Roots > Rhizosphere >... | reverse complement strand
CGTACTCGCGCACGCTGCGGATCACGTTGAGCGCGTTGCCGTAGCCCGCGTCCATGTCGGCGATCACCGGGATGTCGACCGCGTCCACGGTGCGCGAGATCCACTGCGTGACCTCGGTCTGCGTGAGCAGCCCGATGTCGGGATAGCCGTTGGCGCGCGAGTAGCCCCCGCCGGTGAGGTAGACGGCGTCGAACCCGGCCACCTGCACCAGCCGCGCGCTGAGCGTGTCATAGGCGCCGGGCACCACGGCGTAGGTCGGGCGAGCGAGCAGCTCGCGCAGCTTCTTCCTGGGATTCATGCGGGGACCTCGTTGGTAAGGCGGTGCCGCAGCACATAGTGCAGCAGGCCGCCGTGGCGGAAGTATTCGACGTCGCGCCGCGTGTCGAGGCGCGAGAGCAGCTTGAGCTGGGTGTGGCTGCCGTCGGCGCGCGCAATGGTGCATTGGAGCTCGCCGCGCGGTGACAGGCAGAGGGAAATGTCGAACATCTCATCACCCCTTAGGGCCAGCGTCTTCCGGGTCACGCCGGCCGGGAACTGCAGCGGCAGCACGCCCATGCCGACCAGGTTGGAGCGATGGATGCGCTCGAAGCTCTCGGCGATCACCGCGCGCACGCCGAGCAGCCGCGTGCCCTTCGCCGCCCAGTCGCGCGAGGAGCCGGCGCCGTACTCCGCGCCGGCGATCACCACCAGCGGCACGCCTTGCTCGCGGTAGCGCTCGGCGGCGGCATGGATCGGCAGGCGCTCGCCGTCGGGATAATGCACGGTGCTGCTGCCTTCGACGCCCGGGGTCATTTCGTTCCGCACGCGCACGTTGGCGAAGGTGCCGCGGATCATCACGTCGTGGTTCAGGCGCCGCGCCGCGTAGTTGACGAAGTCGGCCGGCGCGACGCCGAGCGACGCCAGGTAGTCCGCGGCCGGCGCGCCCTTCGAGATCACGCCGATCGGCGAGATGTGGTCGGTGGTGAACATGTCGCCGAACAGCCCGAGCACGCGCGCGCCGCGGATATCGGCGGGCGCATCCGGGGTCGCCTCCATATCCTCGAAGAACGGCGGCCGCCGGATGAACGTGCTGCCCGGCGACCAGGCGTAAGTCGTGCCGGTCTTGCCTTTCAGCGCCCGCCACTCGGGCGTGCCCTCGAGCAGCGTCGCGTAGCGCTCGCGATGGAGCGACGGCGTGACCACGGCATCGATGATGCGGCGGATCTCGCCGCCGTCGGGCCAGAGGTCGCGCAGATGCACCGGCTTGCCGTCGCGGCCGGTGCCGAGCGGCTGGCTCTCGAGGTCGATGAGCACGCTCCCGGCCAGCGCGTAGGCCACCACCAGCGGCGGCGAAGCGAGGAAATTCGCGCGCACCGAGGGATGGATGCGGCCCTCGAAGTTGCGGTTGCCCGATAGCACCGCTACCGCGGTCACTCCGTTCGCCTCGACCGCTTCGGCTACCTCGGGCGGCAACGGACCCGAGTTCCCCATGCACGTCATGCAGCCGAAGCCGGCGACCTGGAAACCGAGCGCGTCGAGCGAGGCCTGCAAGCCGCTTTTCGCCAGATAGTCGGCGACCACGCGCGAGCCGGGCGACAGCGAAGTCTTGATGCCAGGGCGCACCTTCAGCCCGCGCGCCACCGCGTTGCGCGCCAGGAGGCCCGCGCCGATCATGACCGTCGGGTTGGAGGTATTGGTGCAGCTCGTGATGGCCGCGATGACGATGTCGCCGTCCTTTACGCCTTTTCCAGAATTATTTTTCCCTAGCTTCTGAAAGGCGGCGGGTGCCTCGCGCAGCGGCACGCGATCCTGCGGCCGGCTCGGCCCGGCGACGCTCGGCTCCACCGCCGAGAGGTCGATCTCGACGATGGCGGTGAATTCCGCGGGCGGCGTGCCGGCATCGCGCCACAGGCCTTGCGCCTTGCAATAGGCCTCGACCAGCGCGACCTGCGCTTCGTCGCGACCGGTGAGGCGCAGGTAGCGCAGCGTCTCGGCGTCGACCGGAAAGAAGCCCATGGTCGCGCCGTTCTCCGGGCTCATGTTGGCGATCGTGGCGCGGTCGGGGAGCGAGAGCTCCGCGACCCCGGGGCCGAAATACTCGACGAACTTGTCGACCACCTTGTGCCGCCGCAGCGTCTGCGTCACGGTGAGCACGATGTCGGTCGAGGTGACGCCGGGCCGCGGCTTGCCGAGCAGCCGGCAGCCGATCACCTCGGGAACCAGCATCGCGACCGATTCGCCGAGCGCGCCGGCGCCGCCTTCGAGCCCGCCGACGCCCCAGCCGAGAATACCGAGACTGTTGATCATGGCGGTATGGCTATCCATGCCGAGCACCGAGTCGGGGTAAGCAACACGGTCGGTAGTCCACACCACGCGCGCCAGGTGCTCCAGATTGATCTGGTGGAGGATGCCGTTGCCCGGCGGGACGATGCGCAGGTTGTCGAAAGCCTGCGCGCCCCAGCGCAGGAACGAGTAGCGCTCGGCGTTGCGCTTGAGCTCGATCGCCTGGTTGCGGCTCGCCGCATCGGGCACGCCGTACGCGTCGACCATCACCGAATGGTCGACCACCAGGTCCACCGGCACCGACGGGTTGAGCCGCGCCGGGTCGCCGCCGAGGCGGATCATGGCGTCGCGCATCGCCGCGAGGTCGCCGAGCAGCGGCACGCCCGAGGAGTCGGGCATCAGCACGCGCGTGAAGCGGAACGCGATCTCGCGCTCGGCGCGGCGCGTGGCGAGCCAGCCGGCCACCGCCGCGATGTCGCTGCCGTCCGAGCGACGCTCGGCGTGCTGGCGCAGCACGTTCTCCAGCACTACCTTGAGCGAGCACGGCAGGCGCGACACGCCGGCGAGGCCGAGCGTTTCCGCCGCTTCCAGGCTGTAGAAGTTGAAAGGCCCGTCGAACTTCCCGTTCAGCGCGCGCAGCGTCGCGCGCCCGTCGATGCTCATCTCATCAATTCGTCAGAGCGCACGATCTTCGACTTCGCCATGGCGGCAATGAAGTCGAGCGACCATTTCTGGTTCTCCTCGACGCTGTGCCCGCCCCAGGCGTGCGCGATGGTGAGGTCGCTCACCACCGTGGTCGGGAAGCCGAGCTGCCACGCGTCGACCGCCGTCGTCGCCACCGCGAGCGACGTGGACCAGCCGACGAGCTGCAGCGCATCGACGTCCAGCTCGCGCAGCGTGAGCTCGAGGTCGGAGCCGAAAAACCCGCTGTACCGGCGCTTGTGCACGACCGTGTCCTGGTCCGGCTGGAACAGCGCGGGGATCGGCTGCTGGCCGGGCTGCCAGATCTCATTGGCCAGCTCCCAGAACTTGAGGAACCACTTGTCGGTGCGCCGCCGCGCGCTGCAGACGAAGACGACCGGCATCCCTTTGCCGCGCGCCCAGGCGAGGTAGGCCGCGGTGCGCGGCAGGATGGCGCGGCGCATCTCGACCGCACGCGCCTCGGGCGCGATCGAGTCTCTGGTCATGTCCAGGACCAGAACTGCTTCGCTCACGCGCTCGCGCTCTTCAATTGCGCGCGGCTGAGCGGGCGCAGCCTTTCCATGATTTCGGCGGTGGTGGCCACGTCGGCGTACTTGGCCGCCATGTCGAACAGGTTCACCGCGTGCGAGGTCGCGCAGCGGTCGTACACCGCGTCGTGCGGCACGAAGGCGCGGAAGTTGTAGGCGAAGGCGTCGACCACGCTGCCGCGCACGCAGCCGCTGGTGGTGCAGCCGGTGACCACCAGGGTATCGGCGCCGAGGTCGATCAGGTGGCTCGCGAGCGGCGTGGCGAAGAACGCGCTCGGATGCTTCTTTGGAATCAGCACGTCGCCTTCGCGCGGCGCGATTTCGGCGGGGAATTCGTAGCCTTTCGCCGGCACGTTCATGATCGCCGGCACCTTCTCCGCGAGGCGGCCGCCGTCGGTGGCCTTGTTCTTGGGCGCGACATGCGGATAGAGCACCGGCCACTCGTTGCGGCGGAACTCGGCGAGCAGCGTGGCGATGTTGCGCATCGCGTTCCATCCGACGTCGCCGCAGGACGTCGGGAATTCCTTGATCGCCTCGAGGATCGGCTTGGGCGAGGTGCCGACAGTGCGGTACTGGACGTCGATGATGAGCAGCGCCGGCCGCTTGCCGACGCTCGAGGAACGGCCGAAGCCGGCGGCGTACGTCGCCTTCTGATCTTCCTGGCTGATGATTCCGTCCCACGGTTTCATGCGGCGCTCCTTCCGAATTTCAGTCTAGGCAGACCTATAATTATGAGTCAAATCGATTCGGTTAATTCCTTTCATCCACGGCATGGATAGATGAGCGCGACGCCGGATTTGAACCTGCTGCCGGTGTTCGAGGCGTTGCTGCGCCACGGCAACGTGACGCGCGCGGCGGCGCACATGGGCCTCACGCAGTCGGCGATGAGCAGCGCGCTCGGCCGGCTGCGCCAGCAGCTCGGCGATCCGCTGTTCGTCAACACCCGCGCCGGCATGCTGCCGACGCCGCGTGCGCTCGAGCTCGCGCCTTCGCTGACCGATGCGCTCGCCATGGTGCGAAGCGCGCTCGGCGCGCGCGAAGCGTTCGACCCGCGCCGCACCACGCGCAGCCTGCGCGTCTACATGACCGACGTGGGCGAGACCGTGCTGCTGCCTGCGCTCATGCGCCACCTGCACCAGCACGGCCCGGCGATACGCATCGAGACCGCGCAACTGCCCGCGGCGGAGCTCGCGGTGCGCATGGAGACCGGCGACATCGACCTCGCGGTCGGCTACGTGCCGCAGCTGCGCGACAAGATCCGGCGCGCGCGCCTGTTCGCGGAGCACTACGTCTGCATGACGCGCCCCGACCATCCCCTCGGGCGCCGCAGCGCGCTCACGCTCAAGGAATTCCTCTCGGCGCGCCACGTGCTCATCTCCTCGATGGGCTCGGGCCACCAGCAGCTCGAGCGCGCGCTCGCCGAGAACGGGGTGGAAGACAACGTGGCGCTGCGCGTGCCGCATTTCATGGTGGTCCCGCTGATCGTCGCCGGCACCGACCTGATCGTCAGCCTGCCGAGCCAGGTGGCCAAGGCCTGGTCGCAGCTCGTCAAGATGAAGGTGCATCCGTTCCCGATCCGCATTTCGAGCTTCGATGTGTCGCTCTACTGGCATCCGCGGGTGGAGAACGACGTGGCCAACCGCTGGCTGCGCGAGGCGCTGCTCGAGCTGTTCGGCGAGCAATGAGCAGCGCGCGCACGCCGGTCTTCCTGCTCACCGGCTTCCTCGGCAGCGGCAAGACCACGCTGCTCAACCGCGCGCTGAAAGAGCCCGCGCTCGCCAATACCGCGGTGGTGGTGAACGAGCTGGGCGAGATCGGGCTCGACAACCTGGTGATCGCGCAGGCGACCGACAACGTGGTGCTGCTCGACGCCGGCTGCCTGTGCTGCGCCAACACCGGCGCTTTGCACGAGACGCTCGCCGACCTGAACGGCCGCCGTGCGCGCGGCGAGATCCCGCCCTTCGAGCGCGTGATCATCGAGACCAGCGGCGCCGCCGACCCGGCGCCGCTGCTCAACGTGCTGCTCGGCCACCCGCTCGTCACCAGCGCCTACGCCTTCGAAGCCACCGTCTGCGCGATCGACGCGCAGCACTTCCTGTCTTCTCGCCGCGAGCATCCGGAGCTCGACAAGCAGGCCGCGATCGCGGAGCGCTTCTACGTCACCAAACGCGACCTCGTCGATCCCACGCCGGTCTTGGACTTCCTGAAACACCTCAATGGGGAAGTGCTGGCGTCGCCGGCCGAGCTGTTTTCCACCTACGACGGCGCGAGGAAATACCAGGTTTCATTTCTGGGCCCGATCAAGTCCCGAGCGCATTTTTCCGGCATTCGCGCGCACGCGTTCCGCCCTCCTCCGCCAGTGACCTGGGCGGGCTGGTCGGCGTGGTCGCGGCTCGTCCGCGACGAATTCGGCGCGCGGCTCATCCGCGTCAAAGGCCTTCTTCGGATCGAAGAAACCATCGCCTTCGTGCAGGGCGTGCAGGGCGTGTTCCACCCGCCGCAGCGCTTCAAGGATTGGCCGGACGACGATCATGAGAACCGGCTCATCTGCATCTCGCGCGATATCGCGCAAGACGACATCGCGCTCACGCTGCCGGCGCTCAACACGCCGGCCGGCACGCAGGCCATTTATTCAATGCAGGACCTGAGGGAAAGGCACGCCAGGCAATGAGCGACTTCGTATTACGCGGCGGCACGCTGGTATTTCCGGACCAGGCACCCGAGAAGAAGGATGTGCTGGTGAAGGGCGGCAAGATCCATTCGCTGCTCGCGCCCGGCGCCGCGGCGTCGGGCGTCGCCGAGCAGTCGGCGAAGGGCCTGCACATCTTCCCCGGGCTGATCGACTGCCATGTGCACTTCGGCATGGGCGAGAAGATCACCGAATATGCGACCGAGACCGCGAACGCCGCGCAGGGCGGCTTCACCACGGTACTCGGCTACTTCCTCAACAACGAGGCGTACGGCGACGTGTTCCGGCGCGAGCTCGAGCACGCCGTGGCGCGCGCGCATGTGGACTTCGGCTTCCACTTCAGCACCGCGAACGAGCTGCATATCAAGGAGCTCGGCGAGTACGTCAAGAACTACGGCGTGACTTCGTTCAAGTACTTCATGAACTTCAAGGGCGAGGAAGGGCGCTACCTCGGGCTCGACGGCACCGATGACGGCTATTTGCACGACCTGCTCAAGGAATCCGCGCGCGTCGGGCGGCCGATCGTGGTCTGCCACACCGAGAACATCGAGATCGTCAACCGCGAGCGCACCAGGATCCAGGCGGCGGGCGGCGCCACGCTCAAGGACTGGTCGGCCTGCAAGCCGGCGATCACCGAGTCCGAGCCGGCGCTGCGCGCCATGTACCTGGCCGAGGAGCTCGGCGCGCGCGTGTATTTTCCGCACATCTCCTCGCGCAAGGCGCTCGACGTGATCCGCTTCTGGCGCCAGCGCTTCAAGGACGTGATCGTCGAGACCTGCCCGCACTACCTCACCCACACCGAGGATTCCGGGCTCGGCGGCATGGGCAAGGCCAACCCGCCGTTCCGCACCAAGGACGACCTGGAGGCGCTCTGGGAAGCGATCTTCGACGGCACCGTCGATCTCGTCGCCTCCGACCACAACGCGCGCAAGAAGGTGAACAAGGACAAGCCGCTCTGGCTGGCGTCGCAGGGCTTCCCGGCGACCGCGAGCATGCTGCCGGTGATGCTCTCCGAGGGCTATCACAAGCGCAAGCTGCCGCTGCAGCGCATCTGCCAGCTGCTCGGCTCGGTCCCCGCGCGCGTGTTCGACCTCGCGCCGCTCAAGGGCTCGCTCAACCCGGGCGCGGACGCCGACTTCACGCTCGTCGACCTGGACAAGGAGCGCGTGCTGCACGCGGCCGACTTCGCCTCGTACGCCGACTACAACCTGCACGAAGGCTGGAACCTGAAGGGCTGGCCGGTGCGCAGCATCACGCGCGGCGTGACGGTGATGGACAACCACAAGATCGTCGGCAAGGGCGGACACGGCAAGTATCTCTGGCGGCGCATCGGGCAACCCCCCATTTCCGGCAAGACGAGATAGGAGCATCGACATGAAAAGCGAGAACCCGGCGCGCGCCCAGGCGGCCGCGAACACCCGCAAGCTGATCGAGTGGGCGGTCGAGGCGGTGTCCAAGCCGCTGCCGCAGCCGGTGCAGCGGCGCGCCGCGATCATCCTCTCCGACGACATCGGCGCGATGGTGGCCGGATCGCTCGAGACGCAGGTGGCGCGCGCGCGCGAAGGCCTGCTGCGCACCTCGTCCGGCAAGACCGAGGCCACGGTGCTCGCCAAAGGCGCGCCGCGCGCGGACCGCTACGCCGCGGCGAGCGCGAACGGCATGGCGATCACCTGGTGCGAGCTCGACGAAGGCTTCCGCAACGCCTCGTGCCACGGCGGCGCGTACACCATCCCCGCACTCCTGGCCGAAGCGGAAGCGCAAGGGCGCACGGTCGAGGAAGTGCTGCGCGCGCTCGCCGTCGCCTATGAAGTCACCACGCGCTTCGCGCTCGCGTTTCCGTTCCCGGTGTTCAACGTGCATCCGCACGCCGCGTTCGCCACCATCGGCGGCGCGGCGGCGGCCTCGCTCGTGCGCCGGCAGGACGCGGACACCATGCTCGCCGCGGTGACCGGCGGCGCGAGCATGTCCTTCGCCGGGCCGTTCGACACCGCGGTCGAGGGCGCGCTCATCCGCAACGCCTGGACCTCGGCCGGCGCCTGGATCGGCCTGCGCGCCGCGGACTGGGCGGAGGCGGGAATCGGCGGCAGCGCCGTGACGCCCTACGACGTCTTCGTCGGCGGTTACCAGACGCGCGCGCTGCCCGAGGCGCTGGTCGAGGGACTGGGCAGCGTGTGGTCGGTGACCAACGGCTACCACAAGGTCTTCGCCTGCTGCGGTTACGCGCATTCCGCCATCGAGGCCACCCTCGAGCTGCTCGGGCGCCTGCAGAAAAAGAAAGAGGACATCACCGAGATCGTGGTGGAGACCGCGCCGGGCGGCCAGGCGCTGCGCACGGTCGAGCCGGAAACGGTGCTGGCGGCCAAGTTTTCGCTGCCCCACGCGATCGCCGCGACGGTGCAGCTCGGCACCGCCGGCGCGCGCGCCTTCACCGACGACAAGCTGCGCGACGAGGACATTGCGAAGCTGCGCGAGCGCGTGCGGCTCACCCCCTACCGCGACCTCAAGCCCTGGCCGAACGACCGGCCGGCGCGCGTCACGCTGCGCTTCGGCGACGGCGCGGAGATGTCGGCGGTTTGCGAGAGCGCGCGCGGCGGCGCCGACAAGCCGTTCGACGAGCCGACGCTGCTCTCCAAGCTGGCCGAGAACGCCGGCGCCGTTTTCCCGCAGGTCCCGGGCACGATGACGGGAATCATCCGCGGCGACAAAGACATTCTTTCGAAAGGATGGAAGGAAACGCTCGCCGGAATGGTCAAGCCGTGACGCTCGCCCGCGAGCTGGTGCGGACGGTGCGCGCCGTCGCCAAGGCGCCGCTTCCCGAGGACGCCGCGCTCGCCGCGCGGCTGCACCTGCTCGACGCGATCGGCGTCGGACTCGCCGCCGCCGGCTCGCCGATCGGCGCGGCGTACCGCGGCTTCGCCGCCGAGGTGGTCAAGGGCGGACCGGCCACGGTATTCGGCCAGTCCACAGGCGCCGGCGCAGCCGACGCGGCGCTCATCAACGGCGGCCTGATCCACAGCCTGGAGTTCGACGACACGCACACCGGCTCGATCGCGCACGGCAGCGCGGTGCTTGCCGCCGGCGCGCTCGCCGTCGCGGAAGCGCAAGACGCGAGCGGCGCCGCGCTGCTCGGCGCCTACGCGAGAGGCTGGGAAGTGCTGATTCGCTTCGGCCTGGCGGCGCCAAACGGCTTCCACGCGAAGGGATTCATGAGCACCTCGGTCACCGGCACGCTTGCGGTTGCGCTGCTGGCCGCGGAGCTGATGGGGCTGGACGAAGAGCGCACGGTGGCCGCGGTTGGCATCGCGCTCAGCCAGGCATCCGGCGTGATGGAATTTCTCACCAACGGCTCATCGGTCAAGTCGCTCCACCCGGGGTGGGCGGCGCACGGCGGCGTGGTGGCGGCAATGCTGGCGCGCTCTGGGATGACGGGGCCGGAGACCTCGCTCGACGGCAAGCACGGCCTGTTCCGCCAGTTCACCGGCGACGAGGCCGCCGCCGGGCGCTTCCGCGCCTTGATCGGCGGCATCGGCCGCGAATGGCAGCTGCCCAGCGCCGCGTACAAGTTCTATCCGTGCTGCCACTACCTGCACCCGTTCATCGAGGCCGCCGGCAAGCTGGCCGAGCGCGGCGTGCGCCCAGCCGACGTCGAACGCATCGTCTGCCGCGTGCCGCAAGGCGAGGCGGCCGTGATCTGCGAGCCGTGGGAGCGCAAGCAGGATCCCGATACCGGTCATGCCGCGCGCTGGAGCCTGCCGATCGCCGTCGCGGCGCAGCTGGTGGAGGGAAAGATCGACCTCGCGACCTTCGAGACGCCGGCAGGCGCCGCGGTGCGGCAACTCGCCCGGCGCATCGCCTGGGAGCCGCTGCCCGGCGCGCGCTTCCCGCAGCGCTTCGAAGCCGAGGTAGTCTGCAAGACGAAAGCCGAAACCCAGACGGTGCGCATCGAAGACGTGTTCGGGAACCACACCCGCCCGCCGGGCGCAGCAGCCGTGCTCGCCAAGTTCCGCGCGAATGCCGCGCGTACACTCAACGCAGGTTCGGTCGGAGCGCTCGAGCGGACGGCCGGTCAGCTCGCCGTCATGCCGGACTTGAGAGCGCTGTCGGCTGCGCTGCGTCAGATTACTTAACTAAGGAGAAAGCAATGATCAAGTTCTACTACAGCACGGCGCCAAACCCGATGAAGGTGGCCCTCTGCCTGGAGGAGATGGGACTCGCCTACGAACCGATCCCCGTGGATACGCGCAAGGGTGAGCAGCACAAGCCCGGCTATCTGGCGATCAACCCCAACGCCAAGGTGCCTCCATCGTGGATGGCGAGACCACGATGTTCGACAGCAACGCCATCGTGCTCTATCTCGCCGAGAAGACCGCTACGAGTTCGAAGCCCTGCGCCATTGGGGCATCGTGGACGCGCGGCTGGCGAGGAGCAAGTATCTGGTTGGCGATACCTACACGGTCGTCGACATGGCCTTGTGGGGCTGGGCGCGACTGCTGCCGAACATCCTCGGCGAGCACGCGGCGAAGCTTGGCAACGTGAAGCGCCTGGTCGACGAGATCAGCGCCCGCACGGCGGCGCAGAAGGCGATCGCCCTGAAGGACCGCCACGCCTTCAAGACCGAGATGGACGACGAGGCCAAGCGCGCCATGTTCCCGCACAACTACCGGGCGCAAGCTCGCGCCTGACGCCGGGTCACTTCTTGACCAGCTGT
>Ga0111539_10011942_pt1 | contig 10889 bp, 6 predicted proteins | sample RhiMethybrSRZTD1_FD_79667 | JGI IMG/M metagenome (GOLD analysis project Ga0111539, IMG submission 79667) | Populus rhizosphere microbial communities from Tennessee, USA - Rhizosphere MetaG P. TD hybrid SRZTD1 (version 2) (version 2) | ecosystem: Host-associated > Plants > Roots > Rhizosphere >... | reverse complement strand
GGCGGCCACCAGCAGGGCCACCGCCAGGGCCACGTTCACGCCCAGGATGGCGTTGCCGGTGGCCCAGATCACGGGCGCGGCCACCAGCGACGAGAGCAGGCGGTGCGGGCCCAGCAGCCAGGGCCGGGGGTTCGGGAAGAGCACCGGCGAGTCCACCAGCGCGGCCGGGCCGTGCGGAAGCGCGCGCGCGTTCCAGGCCAGCGTGTAGGCCGTCTCCAGCGGGTCGCCCACATAGGCCAGCGTGTCGGCGGGATGGAGCGACTGCGGCAGCAGGCTCGCCACCATGAGGAGGACGTAGAGGGCCAGCGCGACCTTGTCACGACCCGGGAAATCCCCTACCCTCGAATTCGGGATCAGCATCCTCCTGCCGACGATGCTTGGCGAGACAGGCCCCCTGGGTCAAGGCGCGCGAGGCCAGCCATGATGCTCCGCCGCATCGAGCGCGACGTGAAGCGTTTCAGGGAGATCGTGCGCGGCGTCGTCAAGAAGGACTTCCGCAAGTACATCACCCAGAGCGAGCTGCTGGGGCGGCAGGGCAAACACCTCGTCTCCATCCCGCTGCCCCAGGTCGAGATCCCGCGCCTGCGCTTCGCGCAGAAGGAGACGGGCGGCGTGGGCCAGGGCGACGGGCAGGGCGGCGACCCGCTGCCCGGCGAAGCCGGGCTGGAGCCGGGCCAGCACGTGCTCGAGGTGGAGATCACGCTCGACGAGCTGGCCGCCATCCTGGGCGAGGAGCTGGAGCTGCCGCGCATCCAGCCCCGCGGCCGGCGCACGGTGCCGGTGGAGAAGGCACGCTACTCGAACGTGCGCCGGGTGGGGCCCGAGAGCCTGCGCCACTTCAAGCGCACCTTCCGCGAGGCCCTGAAGCGGCAGGTGGCCAGCGGGATCTACGACGCCGGCAGCCCGCTCATCGTGCCCATCCGCGAGGACCGCCGCTACCGCTCCTGGCACCTGCGCCAGGTGCCCGAGAGCAACGCCGTCATCGTGCTCTGCATGGACGTGAGCGGCAGCATGGGCGACCAGCAGAAGGAGATCGTGCGCGTGGCCTCCTTCTGGATCGACACCTGGCTGCGCAGCCAGTACAAGAACCTCGACAACGTCTACGTCATCCACGAGGCCTTCGCGCGCGAGGTCGACCAGCACACCTTCTACCACCTGCGCGAGAGCGGGGGCACCCGCATCTCCACCGCCTACGAGCTGGTGGACAGCGTGCTGGAGACGCGCTTCCCGCCCGACTCCTGGAACGCCTACCTGTTCCACTTCTCGGACGGCGAAAACGGCGACGCCCGCGACACCGAGCTGTGCATGGACCTCCTGCGCGACCGGCTGCTGCCCAAGCTCAACCTCTTCTGCTTCGGCCAGGTGCGCTCGTCCTACGGCGGCGGCCGCTTCAAGACGGACGTGGAGGAGGCCTTCCCCGGCCACGAGAAGATCGCCACCAGCGAGATCCGCGACAAGGACGAGATCTACGACGCCATCAAGCGGTTCCTGGGGAAGGGGCTTTGAAGCGGTTCCGGGGGCGCCGCCACCGCTGTGCGGCCACCCGCGCCACCGCGCGCAGGAGGTTCGTGACCGTCAGCGGAACGAGCAGGACGAGCGCGCCGCCGCGCCGATAGTGGGGGTTCCTCTGGAAGAAGTACCGCGCCGCGGGCCGCTCGGATCGCAGCCAGGACGCGATCTCCTCGTCGTCCTCCGCCACCGAGGTATCGAGCCGGACGACCCACGGGTCCGAGGCGTTCCAGCGGGGTGGCGCGCCGCGGCTTTCGAGGAAGGCCAGGAGATCCAGGGCCTCCGGCGGCGGCGGATCGGTGCGCGGCCTGGGCCACATCGTGCCCGCGTACTTGTCCATCAGCACGTAGATGGACGGGTGGAGCAGGAACGCGTAGAAGTAGAGCCGCCGGCGCGGCTCACGCACGAGGCGCGGGAGCGCGAGCCGCAGGCCGGTGGCGACGGTCCGGTTGTGGCCGCGGTACTCGGGCCGGAGAGCGACGTTGGCGCGGTAGACGCCGATCGGCCGTCCCCGATGCTCGTGCTCGTCGTAGACGATGACGTTGTACCCGACCAGCCGCCCCCCGGCGTCCTCCAGCGTCCAGATCCAGAGTTGTTGGGCGCTCATCACGCGCGTGGCGTAGGCTTCGAAGGGCTCGACGCTGCTGAACACCTCCTCCTCGAGCGCATGAGTACGCTGGAGCAGCGCGCGGCGGGCCTCTGTGCCCAGGGCGCTGGCGTCGATCAGCTCGCTGCGTGCCGGCGGCGTTCGCCGCTCCCGCCCAGGGAAGGCCACTCTGCTCCTCCAGGTGGAAGTGGGCGAACCAGCCCGGAAGTCGCAGGCCGGCGCCTGGCGTGATCCCTTGCACCCTCGACTCGCGGGAATGAGAGATGTGAAGGCAACCGGGGCGCAACTCGGCGCGGACACACGCCTCCCCGCGGGCCCGGCGTTTGCTTGCGAGAGGGCCATGCGCCTGCGCCTCTCCGTGCTCCTCCTGGCCGGCCTGGCCCTGCCGGGCTGCGCCGGGTCCGCCTCCCCCGCCACTCCGGAAGCCGCCGCCCCGGCCAGCGTCGAGGCCGTGGCCGGCACCTGGCAGGCACCGGCGGTCGTGGCCGACCTCGGCCAGCGCCCTCTCGCCCGCTGCCTCGTCTACCACGACACGACGCCCTGCCGCCCCGTGTACGCCGCCAACCTCCCGCGGCTCTCCCTCGCCCCCTCGGGCACCGGCTTCGTCCTCTGGAACCGTTACGACGGCGAGCGCTTCCAGATGGCTTCCAGCCGCTTCCTCCCGCAGGCGGGCTGGCAGGCTCCCGAGGACCTGCCGCCCGGGGCCGGAGTGGGAACCCCGCAAGACCGCTTCGCCGAGCGCTACATCCTGGCCGGCGACGGCGCGGGAGGCGCCCTCGCCGCCTGGTCGAGCGCGCTGGAGCTGCGCGCCAGCCGGCGCCTCCCCGGCGGCGGCTGGCAGCCCGTCGAGCGGGTCGGGGAGAGCGGCGACATGGCCTCGGGCCTGGACGCCGGCGGAGGCGCGCTCATGGTCTGGCGGGCGCAGGGCGACGACCTCGTCTGGAGCCGGCGGGATGGCGCGGGCTGGACTCCGCCCGCCGTGCTGGCGGCCAGCCCCGGGTCGCAGCCCTTCATCTACCAGCACCAGCTGGCGGTGGCGGCCGACGGCTCGGCCTTCGCGGCCTGGACGGTCGTGAACCAGGTCGTGGGCACGGTCGGCCTGCCTCCGGAATACGACGAGGTGTGGGCCAGCCGCTGGCAGCCGGGCCGCGGCTGGTCTCCGCCGCGCCCCCTCGCGCGCTTCGAAGGGGGCCATGTCTTCAGCCTCGGACTCGCCGCCTCTCCGTCCGGAGCCGTCGTGGCCTACCAGGTGACGCGCTACGACCGTGCGCGCACCCTCACGCGGATCCTGGCGCAGGCCTGCACCGGCGCCTCCGCCTGCGACGGGGGCCCCTGGACGGGGCCGGTCGTCCTGGCCGGCGACGAGAGCGGCAACAGCCGGTTCCAGATGCCGCGCCTGGCCGGCGACGGCCGCGGCCGGTCGGTCGTGGCCTGGGTGGCGTCCGACGACCTCTCGGGCCGCTACCGCGTGGCGGCCCGCTTCCTGGACGGCGGCCGCGCGGAATGGGGGCCCGAGAGCCTGGTGGCCGAGAGCAGCGGATACGTCGACCAGCTCACCCCGCTGCGGGCGGCCCTGAGCCCCGCCGGCAACGCGGTGGTGCTGTGGAAGCACCGCGACACCCGCGCGCTGGTGGCTACGCTCTGGGCCGGTCACTTCGTGCCCCGGCAGGGATGGACGCCGGTGGTGCGGCTGCGCGACGGCGCCATCGCCGACTTCAACGACGGCGTGTCGGAGCCGGAGCTGGCCATGGACGGCTCGGGCAACGCGCTGGCCGCCTGGACCGAGGTGTCGGGCGACCGGGCGCTGGTGATGGCGGCGCGGCTGGTGGCCGAGACCCGATAGCGGCGCACCCGCCGTACAGCTTCCACTAGTGGACCGGCGCGCGTTCAGGGCCCGTACAGCGTGAGCCCGAACGTCACGCCGATGAAGACGGCCATCTGGTCGCGGCTGACCGGGCTCAGCGGGCAATACCGTCCGTCGCCGCAGCCAGCCACTACGCCGCGCCGCAGCAGCTCCTCGATCCAGCGGCAGTAGGGTGACGAGGCGGGCACGTCGGAGAAGGCCGGCGTCGTGCAGGCGGGGGGGTCGAGCGCCGGATCCAGCGTGCGCAGCACGAACACGGACATCTGGTCGCGGGTCACGGGGGCCTTCGGGCAGAAGTCGCCCGAGCCGCAGCCGTTCACCACGCCCCGGCCGGCCAGCTCCTTGATGTAGCGGCAGAACGGGCTGGTGAGGGGCACGTCGCTGAACGGGGGCTGCAGGCACGGCGGCGGGACGTAGCCCGCGCCCCCCTTGCCCAACAGCACGAACACCGACATCTGCTCGCGCGTCGTCACGGCCAGCGGGCAGTAGTCGAGGCCGCCACAGCCGGCCGTGACGCCCTGGTGCAGCAGCGTCTCCACGAAACGGAAGAAGGGTTGCGACGGTGGCACGTCGGCGAAGCTGCCGCCCACGTGGAGCCGCCAGCGCTGGGAGGTGCCGGCGGCGACGGTCTCGAGCGCCGTGGCATCCCAGTGCGACACGGGCCGCGGCGCGGCTGCGGAGACAGCCACCGTGTAGCAGCTGGAACAGGTGGCGGTGGCCCCCGGGGCCACGGGGCCGTAGACGGCGTTCCCGTCCACGATGGTGTACGTTGCCCCAGCCGGTCCCTCGAGCTCCGTCAGCTGTCCGTCCAGGGCCTGGGTCGTGGCTCCGAAGTTGCCCCAGGTGGGCCGGACCTCCACCGATTCACCGGGCTCCCACACGCCATTCCCCGCCGCGTCGACCGCGAGCGCCGTGCCCGCGAGGCCGCCGAAGCGGCGAGCGTAGACGCCGGCACCGGCGGAACCTTCGGAGCTGGACCAGGCCAGGACGAACCGGCCCTGGCCGGCAGCGGCCACCACGCTCCCGTCCTGCGAGCCGGTCGTGTAGGTGTTCAGCCGCAGCTCGGCGCCCAGGGGCACTCCGCTCGCGTCGACCCGCCGCGCGAACACGCCCCTGTAGTCCTCGTCGTCGGCGGTCCAGGCCACCATGAACTCGCCCGTGGGACCGAGACCTGGCGTGGCGCCGCGCGCGAAGGGCGCCGAGGTGACCTCGGAGTCGTTGCCCCGCGGCATCCCATCCGCGGCGAAGCGTCGCGCCAGCACTCTTCCATAGCCGCCGACCCACGTCACCACGAAGTCACCGGCGGCGTTGGCAGATACCGACGGGGCGCCTTGCACGCTATTGGTGTCGCTGTTGACCGTGAACGGCCCGCCGAGTGCAGAGCCCGCCGCGTCATAGCGGCGGGCCAGGACGTCGGCGCCGAGCGCCCCCTGGCGCCGCCACACCACGACGAAGTCCCCGCCCGCGGCGGCCGCCACGCGCGCGGACAGGAGCTGGGTGGATTGCGGCGTGAGCACGCGGTCCACCAACAGCGCGGCGCCCTGGGGCACACCGGCCGCGTCGTACCGCCGGGCGAAGACGTCGTAGTCGTCGATGCCCTGGTGGCGCACCCAGCTCACGACGAAGCGGCCCTGCCCGTCCACGGCAATCGAGGCCTCTTTCAGCTCCTCGTAGTTCGTGGTGAGGGATGCGACCACGAAGTCCGCTCCCAAAGGTGCGCCGGCGGCGTCGAAGCGGCGGCCGCGGATGTCCGGCAGTGCGTTCCACGCCACCACGAAAGCGCCGCTCGGCGCCATGGCGACGGAGGGGTTGTAGGGAGACCCGGTGGTCGAGTTCACGCGGAACTCGGCGCCCCGGCGGCCGCCGCCGCCGTCGAAGCGCTGGGCCCGGATCTCTTGCGACCCTGGCGGCTCGGCCGAAGACACCCAGACGACGAGGAAGTCACCGGCCGGGAGAGCCGCCAGCACCGGCGAGAAGCCCGCGCCACCGGACGTGTCGACCCGGAACTCGAGTCCCACCGGTGCCTGGGCGTTCAGGAGCGCCGGTGACGACACGAGCAGCGCGACCAGGAGCCCGGCCTTCCACACCGCTCTCATCCAGGACCTCCGAAAAACCATCTCACTCCTGAGTGACCGGGAACGCCGAAAGATTACGCGAGGTGCTGTAGATTCCGTCCATGCGTCTTGGAGCGGCGTCCACCGTTGCCGCGGCATTGTCCCTCTCCGCGGTCTCCGCGGTTGCGGTGCCAGCGCAGTCACCGGCGTTCCCGGTGAACGTGGCCCTCGACGGTCTCGTCGCCGAGAAGATGGCCGAAGCGGGCTTCATGGGGCTCGCCGCCGCCGTGATCGTCGACCGGCAGGTCGTCTGGATGAAGGGGTACGGCTTCGCCGACTGGCAGCGCACGCGGCCTTTCACCCCCAACACGATCATGAACGTCGGCTCGATCGCCAAGCCCTTCACGGGCGTGGCGATGATGCGCGCGGTCCAGGACGGCAAGCTCGCGCTCGACGAGGACATCAACACCTACCTCCCCTTCCGGGTGGTCAACCCGCACCATCCCGGCGAGAAGATCACGCTCCGGCACCTGGCCACGCACACGTCCGGCATCACGGACCGGCCGGAGGTCTACGCGGGCGTGTACCACTACGGGGGCGACTCGCCGGAGCCTCTCGGGCGGTTCATCGAGCAGTACTTCAGGCCGGATGGCAAGAACTACTCACGCGACAACTTCCTCGACGCCAAGCCGGGCGCACTGCGCGAGTACTCCAACATCGGGACCAGCCTGGCCGGGTACATCGTCGAACGCGCCCTCGGCGAGCCCCTGAACGTCTACACGCGCAAGCACATCTTCACGCCCTTGCGCATGACGGGCAGCGGGTGGTTCCTGTCCGAGGTGGACCTTGCGAACCACTCGACCTTGTTCATGTCGCAGAACGGCTCCCCCGTTCCCATCCCGCACTATGGCCTCACGACCTACCCGGATGGCGGGGTGCGCACCTCGGTCGCGGACCTCTCGAGGTTCTTCATCGCCCTGCTGAACGGGGGGGAGGACCAGGGCACGCGCATCCTGGACGCCCGGATGGCCGCGGAGATGGTGCGCTTCCAATTCACCGACGCCAATCGGCCGGAGAACTTCCCGGCGGCGGACGGCAACTCGGGGCTCTTCTGGCGGACCAAATACAATGGGACGCGAGTGGGCCATGGGGGCAACGACCCGGGGATCAAGGCGGACATGCTCGCGGACGCCTCGAAGAACATCGGCGTGGTGCTCCTCGTGAACACTTCGACCTCGCTCAGCGGGCCCGAGCAGCGCGTGTACTCCGACCTCTTCGAAGCGCTGTGGAAGTATGCGGAGTCGTTGCGGGGCGGGGCGGCTCACAGACCGTAGAGCGTCAGCCCGAAGGTGGCGCTGATGAACACGCCCATCTGCTCGCGCGTCACCGAGGCCGTGGGGCAGTAGTTCCCGCCCCCGCAGCCCGTCACGACGTTGCGCCGGGCCAGCTCCTCGATCCACCTGCAGAACGGCGACGAGGCCGGCACGTCGGCGAACACGGGCGTGCCGCAGGCCGGCGGATCGAGCGCGGGATCCAGCGTGCGCAGCGTGAAGATGGCCATCTGCTCGCGCGTGACCGGGCTGCCCGGGCAGTAGTTGCCGCCGCCGCAGCCGCCGACCACGTTGCGCCGGGCCAGCTCTTCGATGAAGCGGCAGAAGGGGTTGGACGCCGGCACGTCGCCGAACACCGGCGTGGTGCACGCGGGCGGCGCGTAGCCCGCACCCTCCTTCGCCACCAGCACGAACACCGCCATCTGGTCGCGGGTGGTGGGCGTGGCCGGGCAATAGGTGGCCGCCGTGCAGCCGCCGGTGACGCCGTTGTGGAGCAGCGTCTCGATGAACTTGTAGAAGGGGCTGGCGATGGGCACGTCCGTGAAGCTGCGGCCGATGTGCAGGGCCCATCGCTGCGTCTGCCCGTGGGCGTCGGGCGTGATCGTCTCGACGGCCGACGCGTCCCAGTGCAGCACCGGCCGTGGGCTGGGATCGTTGACCAGCACGACGTAGCAGTCGGTGCAGGGCGCGCTGCCGCCGTTGGCCACCGTCCCGTAGCTGGCGCTGTTGTCGCCGATGCCGTACGTCGCGCCGGCCGGCCCGGTGATGTTGGCCAGGCGGCCGCCGAAGGCCTGGGCGGCGCCGTTGACGTTGCGCCAGGACGGCTTCATCTCGACGAACTCGCCCGGCTCCCACACGCCGTTGGCGGGAGCGTCCACGGCCAGGGCTACCGGGGCCAGGCCGCCGAAGCGCTGGGCGAAGACGCCCTCTCCGCTGCCGTCCTGCAGGCTGCTGCGCCAGGCCACCACGAAGTTTCCGCCCGCGTCGGCCGCGGCCGAGGAGAACATCTGGCTGTTCGTGGTGGTGGCGTTGACGCGGAACTCGGCGCCCCGAGGCGTGCCGGCGGCGTCGAAGCGCTGGCCGAACACCCCGTAGTACTGGCCGTCCTGCCCGGCGCTCTGCCAGGCCACCACGAACCCTCCGGCGGCGTCGACGGCCACCGCGGGCTGGGACTGATCGCTGGGGGTGTACGTGTTGACGCGGAACTCGCCCCCCAGGCGGGAGGCGGCCGCGTCGTAGCGCTGCGCGAAGACGCCGTTGTCATAGGCGCCGCCGTCCTGGCCGCGACTCGTCCAGGAGACGACGAAGTCGCCCGCGGGAGAAGCGGCGACGGACACGTTGTACTGGCCGCCGGTGGTGTAGGTGTTGACGAGGAACTCGCCGCCCAGCGGCGCGCCGGCGGCGTCGAAGCGGCGGGCGACGACGCCGCTGGAGCTGGCGTCCTGGTTGAAGCTCTCCCAGGCCACGACGAAGCTCCCCGCGGCGCCGAACGCCACGGCGGGAGAGGTCTGGTAGCCGGTCGTGAAGCTGTTCACGCGGAGCTCGGCACCGACCTTGGCCCCGCCGCCGTCGAAGCGCTGGGCGAACACGTCAAGAAGGGCAGCGCCCTGTCCGGGGCTGGTCCAGCTCACCACGAAGGCGCCAAGAGGGCCCGCCGCCACGACCGGGTCACGCGGATATTGGCTCGTGTACGTGTTGACGCGGAACTCGGCTCCACTCGGCAGGCCGGCGGCGTCGAACCGACGCCCGCGGATCTCGGAGCCGGACACCCCGTAGTAGGCGCGCGACCAGACCACCACGAAGCCTCCGGTGGCATTCATGGCCAGGCGAGGGTCGTACTGAAAGCCCGACGTGACCGTGTTCACGCGGAACTCGGCCCCCACAGGCGCCCCGGATGCGCCAAAGCGCTGGGCCAGGACGTCTATGTCCACCGGGCCCCGGCGCGAGGCCCAGGTCACTACGAAGTTGCCGCTCCCGTCCATGGCGACCTGCCCCGGCTCCTGGCTGTAGGTCGTGTAGGTGTTGACGCGGAACTCGGGCCCGGCCGGGACCTGCGCCCGTGCCTGAAGCGGATACGCCACGGAGACGACCAACACCAGGATCCCGGCGCCACGCCGTACCCACATGCCGACCTCCCCGGCGGCCCGGCACGGCACCGCCGTCGCCTGGCCAGTGGTCGCGCCCCGGGGAATGTGACCGGCGGCTAGGGTCCGTAGAGGGTCAGGCCGAACGTCACGGCGATGAAGACGCCCATCTGCTCGCGCGTCACCGAGTCGGTGGGACAGTACCGGCCGCCGCCGCAGCCGTTGACCACGTGGCGCCGGGCCAGCTCCTCGATCCACTTGCAGAAGGGCGACGAGGCCGGCACGTCGTCGAACACCGGCGTCGTGCAGGCCGGCGGGTCCAGCGCCGGGTCCAGCGTGCGCAGCGTGAAGACCGCCATCTGCTCGCGCGTCACGGGGCTGCCCGGGCAGTAGTCTCCCCCGCCGCAGCCGCTCACCACGCTCCGCCGGACCAGCTCCTCGATCCAGGGGCAGTAGGGGCTGGAGGCCGGCACGTCGGGGAAGTAGGGTGTCAGGCAGGCGGGCGGCGCGTAGCCGGCGCCCTCTTTCGCCACCAGCACGAACACCGACATCTGGTCGCGGGTGGTGGCGAAGCCAGGGCAGTAGGAGGCCGCGTCGCAACCGGCGGTCACGCCGTTGTGCAGCAGGGTCTCGATGAAGCGGTAGAAGGGATCGGCCGGTGGCACGTCGTCGAAGCTGCGCCCGACGTGGAGCGTCCAGCTCCGGTCCAGGCCGGGCGTGCTCCCCGTGAGCGACTCCCGCGCGCTCGCGTCCCAGTGCAGCGCCGGCCGAACCGAGGGATCGTTCACCGCCACCGCGTAGCAGTCGGTGCAGGTCGCGCTCGCTCCGTCGGCCAAAACCCCGTAGCCCGCCGTGGCGTCGTTGATGCCGTACGTGGCTCCGGCCGGGCCGGCCAGGTCCGACAACTGCCCGGTGAAGGCCTGGTTGACCCCGGAGAGGTTGCGCCAGGTGGGCGCGAGCACCACCGACTCCCCCGGCTCCCATACCCTGTTGCCGGTCGCGTCCAGGGCCAGGGCCTCGGCCAGCAGGCCGCTGAAGCGCTGCGCGAAGATTTCGGTCGGCGGTGACGGGGGCGGCAGGGCGGCGTCGGTCTCGGCGAAGAGCGGCGGCCCGACCTCCCCCGTCCACGCGACCAGGAAGGCGCCGTCCGGGCCCGCCGCCAGCACGGGGTCGCTCTGGTTGTAGGTGGTGTAGGTGTTCACGCGGAACTCCGGTCCTCGGGGATTGCCCACCACGTCGAACCGCCGGGCGAAGACGTTGCCTCCGTCCGCGCGGAAGCCGGTCCAGGCCGCGGTGAAGTTCCCCAGCGAGTCGGTGAAGACCGACGCCTCGGCCGTGGCGAAGTTCGAGGAGCTCAGGACCAGCTCGCCGCCCTGCGGCTCTCCGCCGGCGTTCACGCGCCGGGCCAGGATCTGCGTGCCCGCCGCCCAGGCGACGACG
>Ga0111539_10011941_pt1 | contig 10890 bp, 11 predicted proteins | sample RhiMethybrSRZTD1_FD_79667 | JGI IMG/M metagenome (GOLD analysis project Ga0111539, IMG submission 79667) | Populus rhizosphere microbial communities from Tennessee, USA - Rhizosphere MetaG P. TD hybrid SRZTD1 (version 2) (version 2) | ecosystem: Host-associated > Plants > Roots > Rhizosphere >... | reverse complement strand
TCGTCGACGAACGCGCCGGCGCGATCCCAGAGCCAGTGGTAGCGCCGGGCCTGCCGGCGCGCGCCGTTCATCCCCTGCTGCACGACCACCCAGGCGCCGTCGTCGGCGACGATGAAGCCGTGCAGGTACAGCGCGAAGCCGTCCTGCACGGCGGCGCTGTCGACCTTCGCGACGAGACGGCTGGCGCGCACCAGGGCGGGCGCGTCCAGGCCGACGCTGTCGCCCAGCGCGGTCAGCTCGTCGGGCGTGCGCCGCGAATGCCGCCCGCGGCCGCCGCAGACGTGCAGGCCCAGCTCGCGCTCGACGGGCGCGAGACCGCGCTTGAGCGCGCCGATCACGCTGGTCGTGATGCCCGACGAATGCCAGTCCATCCCCATCACGGCGCCGAACGACTGGAACCAGAACGGATTCGACAACCGGCGCAGCACCTCCGTGCGGCCGTATTCGTGCGTGATCGCCTCGACGATCACGCGGCCGAGGCGCGCCATCCTCGACGCGAGCCAGGCGGGCACGCGCCCGCCGTGCAGCGGCAGATCAGCGGTTCCGGTCGGGCCCCCGCGCATCCGGCAAGCTTCGCACCGCCCGCGACAGCCGCCAGTTCTTCGAAAGGATCATCATGGGCAGCTGCCGGCCGTGCAGGAGACGGGGCTGACGCAGGTCGCGTTGCCGAGGTCCGAGAGGGTGCAGCATGCGCCTGTCGGCGAGGTGACTGGGCTGTGGCACGTCTTCGTTTCGCTGCCGTCCGCGCACATGATCTTGAAGCTGGGCGTCTCGAACGGAGTGTTGGTTCCTGTCGCGACGACCTCTCCGGCGGCATCTTTCCAGGTGTATCGATAGAGCTCGCCGCCAATCAGCGCGGTCTCGAGCGAATAGCAGGGCGAGCCGTCGGCCTTGGTGACGCGCACGGTCCTGGGGCTGCTGCTCGTACCGCCAATTTGGCCGCTGAACGTCGCGCGCACGCCGGAAGCGAAACAGAGGTCGGACACGGTGCCGCCATCCGTCTCTGCCGAGGTGCACGTCCCGCCGGTCGCGCACGCGGCGACCAGATTCTTCACGCAAGCCGGCAGCTCGAGATCCGCCGTGGAATAACCGCCGGTTCCGCCCCTGCCACCGCCCGTTCCGCCGGCGGCCGTTCCACCGGTGCCGCCGCCCATCCCGCCGCGGCCGCTGGTACCACCGACACCCGGACAGCTCCCCGCCGTGCAGTAGCTCGTCTGGACGCCCGCCGTGCAAGCGGCCGCGCCGAAGTCCGAAACGCCACAACAACCGCTCGGTAGCGGCAGGGGACGCGGCTCTCCGCAGATCGCGGCCTCGCCGGTCGCGGCACAGGTGATCTCGATGTACCAGTCGGGAGCGGAGTGGGACCTCCCTGTCGCGACGATGTTGCCGGCGGTGTCCTTCCAGTTGTACTGCGTCATCTGGCAGCCCGCGTCGAAGGCGCTCTCGAACGTGTAGCAGGGTGTGCCGTCGGCCTTGCTCACGCCGATCACGTGGCTGGCGACGCCGCCATTGGAGCAGAGCCCCGGCGTGACGCCGGAGCGTTCCGACGCGCGAACGCCGGTCTCGAAGCAGGCGTTGGTGGCGTCGGACGAGACGGACTCGATGACACAGCTCCCCTGCGGGGCACACGGCCCGAGCAGATCCCGCAGGCAGCCGGGCAACTGCAGCGTCGCGCCGACGCCCGCCCCGCCGGTCCCGCCGCCCTGGCCGCCGTTGCCAGGACCCTCGCCGGTGAGAACGCCGCCCGTGCCGCCCGTGCCGGCGCTGCCCAGGCTTCCGCCGGAGCAGCCGAGCGCCAGCAGTCCCAGCGTCGCCCCGAGACCGATCCTCGCGATCGCGTTCATGACCACCTCATGAGCAAGCACCATGCCGCCTGTGATTCCGCAGGCTTATCCACGATACCGCCATCCGGGCGGGATCGAAATGTCGCGCCCGCTGTCGATCGCGACCGTCGCCGATCGACTGGAGGTCGAAGCCGGGACGCTTCGTCCCGCAACAACGATCAACCAACCGGGAGAATCATGATGAGAACGAACCGAAGTGTGTTGCTGCTGGGAATCGGCGCGGTCGCCGCGCTGGGCACCGGCGCGTCGGCGCTGGCGAAGAGCAAGCCCGCCCCGTCGCCGTTCGTGCAGCTGCCGTCGGCGGAGCTGAAGTGGGAGGAGTTCTATCCGGGGGGACCGGTGGAATCCTTCGTCATCGGATCGAAGGATGCCAAGCAGGGCCCGACCGCCTTCTTCATCAAGTTCAAGGGCGGCTTCGACTCGGGCTGGCACGTTCACGAATCCGACTACGCGGCGGTCGTCCTGGCCGGGACGATGCTGGAGACCAGCAAGGGCGCGCCGGCGCCGAAGCCGCTGGGCCCGGGGTCGTATTACATGCAGCCGACGACGGTGCACCGCACGCAGTGCCTCGGCCCGGGCGAATGCGTCGCCTACATCTTCGAGGAGGGGCGTTTCAGCTTCACGCCCACGACCGAAGACGGCAAGCCGCTGCCCCCTCAGGGCAAGCCGCCGGCCGCGACGGCCGCCGCCAAGTAGCGGCGCACGAGATCGCTCGTCACAGCCTGGCTGTGACGAGCGACGCGACCAGCCGGCGAGCGATCGGTTCCGCCGCGTCCAGCGGCCGCGTCTGCAGCAGAAACGCCTCCAGCGTCGACAGCAGCGTGTTGCCCTCCTGGGGAACGAACGCCCAGCCCTTGACGGTGCGCCCGCTGACCATCAGGTCGTTGGCGACGACGATCGCATGCGCGTAGAGGCGGCCCTGAAAACCGTACCGTCTGCCCAGCTCGAAGACCCGGTTCGAATCGAACTTGCCGGTCGTCGCCAGCCGCGGATGCGCCGACAGATCGGCGGCGACATCGGCGGCCGCGCGCGGGGCGTGGAAGCGCAGGTTGAAACGGACCGCGTGCATCAGCTGACTGGGCGTCGTGACGTCCGAGCTGGTCACGATCGGCGCGAGCCCCAGCGTCGCGAACACGCGCGCGGCGTCGGCGGCGTGGTGGGTGCCGGCCTGCGCGTCGCGATGCCGGCTGACGACGCTGGCGCCGACCAGGCGCTCGCGGCCGCCCAGATCTTCGCAGCGGCGGACACAGACGAGATCGGCTTCCTCCAGGTGTTCGAGCGCCGGACCCGCCATCGCCGCCAGCAGCGTCGCGGTCGCGTGCGTGTTGCACGACGCGATCTGGACGAGGCGCGCCCCGATCACGGCGCCGGGATTGACGCCGCCGACGAACGGCACGCCAAAACCGTCTTCGCTGCCTTGCGCGGAAGCGCCGCGAAGACTGCCGACCTCCAGATAGCGACCGCGGTCGCGCCGCGCGGCGCCGTCCTTGCGGCAATCGAACACGTAATCGACGGATGCGAGCAGCTCGGCGTTCGCGGCCGCGGTCGTGGCGCGCACGATGCGGGCGCCGCGGCGCCGCAGCTCGACGAGATCGGGCTCGTCGAACGGCGCCGGCTCGCGCACCTTCTGCACCAGAACGTCGTCTATCCCCAGCGGGCCCCGCTGCGCGAGCAGCAGGTTCACCAGCGTGGTGCCGATGTTGCCGGCACCGATGACGAGGACCTTCACGACCGACCTCGCGCGAGGCGTGCCGCCCGGCGCGCGCGGCGCTTGCCCAGGAGCGGTACCAGGACGGACGCGGCCAGGATCTCAAGATCGCCGCGCGTGCCGCGGCCGAGCACGTAGCGCCGGTCCAGGCGCCAGGTCGTTCGCGGATGACAGCGGCGAACGGCGGCGACCTGCGCGGCGCCCGTGATCCCCGGCGGCACGGTCCAGCGCAGATCGAACGACGGCGCGTCCCAGCCCAGACGCCGGACGTCGGCGCCGGTCAGCGCGCGAGGTCCGACCAGCGCCATCTCGCCGCGCAACACGTTCACGAGCTGGGGGATCTCGTCCAGACCGAGGTCTCGCAACACCGCGCCGAGGGCGGTGACCCGTCCGTCGGCCATGGTCCGCAGCTTGATGATCTGAAACGGGCGGCGCCCGCGCCCGAGGCGCTGCTGGCGAAAGAACACCGGCGCGCCGTCGGTGACGCGAATCATGACCGCCGCGACGGCGAGAATCGGGCTCGACATCGCCAGCATCGCGGCGGCGCCGAGCACGTCGAGGAGCCGGCCGGAACAGCCCGGCGCGCTCACGATCGCGCCGGCTTGCGAAAGAGATAGTGAATCGCGGCGGTGTGACGATCTTCGGTCGAGAGCCGCCGCAGACGCCCGCTCGCGAGCCAGGCGGGCACACCGGCGTCGCCCGCGTCCGCGGCGCCTTCGTCGACGTAGCGCTTGTCGGGAAGCACGAAGCGGCGCGCCGCGATGGGTTCGAAACCCGCCGCCTCGAACAGCGCCGTCACCTCGCGGGGCGACAGGCGGTTGTGAAACATGAGGCGGTGACCGAACAGGACCCGATAGGCGTCATCCGGCAGGGCCATGTGCAGGAGAAACGGCCAGTGCCGATCGACGTGCCGCAGATGATCGCGGTGATCGTAGACGTGCGATGCCACGCCGCCCGGGCGCAGGATGCGGAAGGATTCGCGCAGGAAACCCGCCAGGACCTCGGGCGGGTAATGTTCGAGCGTGCCACCGGAGTGACAGAGGTCGACCGAGGCACTGGCGAGGGGAAGCGCGGACGGAACGACGCCGGTCGCGATCTCGCCGCCCGTCGCGCGCAACAGCCCGGCGACATCGCCGCCCGCCAGGTCAGCCACCAGGGCGCGCCGGGCCGGTCCCGCCGCGCCGTCCGTGGCCAGCCCCGACTCCAGGACGGCGCGCACCGTCGCCCGCACGTAGCGATTCGACGGCCGGTCCGCGGTCGACGTCAGCACGCCGGCGCGGCCGCTGAGCAGATACGACGCGAGCGGCGCGAACGGGACCCACCCGGGCTCGTGCACCCAGATCGTGCGTCCTTCGAGATCGAGACCGCAGCCCTCGCGCCAGACCCGCGCATAACCAGGCCACACCCGCCTCAGCTTCTGGATCACCCGGCGCTGCGACCGCAGCAGCCCGCGCGTGATCGCGTGATAGGCGCGCGGCCCGCCAGGCAGGTGCGCGACGGCGAGCAACAAGGACGCGTGGGCGATCCCGCGAAGCACCCGGCGCATGGATGCAGGCGCCGTACCCGCCCGTCACCGCCGCGGAATCGCGCGCCTGCCGTCCCGCGCGGAGCCGTTTCGACCGATTCCGATATGCGATACGTAGAAAATGCGCGCCCGGGCGGGCGGCGTTCCGGAGGCCCAGACCGCCGCTACTTCGACGGCTTGCGCATGTACTTCTCGTGGCCCGCCTTGATCTCGGACTTGGTCAGGAAGCTGTCCTGATCGGTGTCCATCTTCTCGAACATCGCCATCGCGGCCATGCTGAGCTCGTCCTGCGTCAGCACGCCGTCGCCGTTCGTGTCGATGATCTTGATCTTCTCGGCGGCGGACATCTCGCTCTTCGCGCTCTTCACGTGCTTCTTGCCCAGCAGCTTCTGGTGCGCCGCATCCATCTCGGCGGCGGTGACCTTGCCGTCCTTGTCCGCGTCCATGGTGTCGAACATGCGCGTCGCCGCCGCGGTGTGCTCGTCGGGCGAGATCTTGCCGTCGCCGTCGGCATCCATCGTTTCGAAACGCGCGTCGGAGTTGTCGGCCGCCGCCAGTGACGGCAGCGCGAAGGCACACACCCCGGCGATGCCCATCGCGAAACCGGCGAACCTGCTGAGCTTGCTGGACCTCATCGTGATCGCTCCCTTCCCACCCTCCACATCCGACCGACGAAGCCCATCTTCGCCGCTGCTAGTGAGAACCTAAGGTCCGGCTCCCGACCCCGCGAGCACATGCGTGTTAACGTCGAGCGGCGCCGTGAGCTCTCCGCCGCCATCCCCGGGATCCGCCGGTCTTTCCTGGTGGCTCCGCCTGTGGCGCTATCCGCGCTGGTTGTGGTGGCACAGCGGCGAGACCGCTCGGGGCATGGCGGAGAACTTCCAGCGCCGCCCGGGCAAGTGGCTGCTGCGCGCGATTCGCGCCGGCATCATCGCCATGGGCGTGCTGCTTGGGCCGTGGCTCATCCTGGCAGGTGGCTTTCGGCGTGAACGTGCGTCGACCCGCTTCCACCAGCGGCTTCAGGAGGTCTGGCGAACGTCCCCGTACGACGCGGTGGAGCTGTTGCGCACGACGCTGGAGACACTGAGGGCGCGAGCGGGCGGGGTCGTGCCCAACCCCTTCAAGGCGATCGACCTGCCGCCGTTCGGGAAGTTCGACGCCACCGATGTCGTCAGCCTCCACAACTATCTCTTCCGGTGCGAGTTCGCCCTGGGTCGATACGACGAGGCGATGCAGGTCTCCATGAGCCTCCCGCTTCGCATGCACACCAGCATCCTCGAGCAGGTCGACTGCCTGATGGCGATGGGCCGGCGCGCGGAGGCGATCGCGCATCTCGAGAAGAATCTCGACGTCGACACCTGGCGCGGGCCCCTGCGCCGCCGTCTCGAAGAGCTGTCCGGAAAGCCGGGCGGCGGACTGAATTAGCCGCGGGCGGGCGCGGCGCCCAGGGTGTTGATGTCGCGGATGTCGACCACCCGCGACGGCGCGCCGCTGCGCACGGCCGCGATCATCGCGCGCCCGACCACGTCGGTGCTGGTGCCGATGCCCGGGAAGCGTTTCAGCACGAAACCGACCGGGCGCAGCACCACGGTGGCGACCCGAATCCAGCCGGTGCGCGACACGACGCCCTTCTCGGCGTGGATGTAGCCGGGCCGGAACATGTAGGCCCGCTCGAACAGCTTGAGCAGATCGTTTTCGGTCTTGCCCTTCACGCGCGCCCACATCGAGCGGCCCTTCTCGCTGCTGTCGGTGCCGGCGCCCGACACATAGATGAACGCCAGCTTGGGATTCAGGCGGTGCAGCGTCTTCGCCGCGGCCAGCGTGAAGTCGTGGGTGACGTGGCGATAGGCGTCTTCCTTCGTCCCCGCCGACGAGACGCCCAGACAGAAGAAGCAGGCGTCGGCGTCGCGCAGCGCGGGCTCGATCGCGGTGTAGTCGAGGAAGTCGGCGTGCACGATCTCGGTCAGCTTCGCGTGCGTGACGCCGGTCGGGCGGCGCACGACGCTGACGACGCGGCGCACCTCCGGATCGTCCAGGCACTCGAGCAGGACGCCGTGGCCGACCATGCCCGAGGCCCCGAAGATGACGACGTTCATCGGATCAAGCCGCCGGGGGTAGCACCACCACCACCAGCTCCAGCCCATGGTCCGCCGCGGCGCGGGCCGCGGCGTGCACGAACAGGACGGCTTCGCCGTGCGGCTCCTCCGCGCATTCGAGCCGGAGCTGGACGGCCTTGCCCTCGTATTGCGGGTATTGCTCGGCCAGGAAGCCGTCCAGGACGTAGCCCATGTAGCGGTTGATCTTCTCCTCGATCTGCTGGAACTGCCGGTCGCTGGCGCCCCAGGGGCGTCGTTCGACCATCGTCAGAACCACCTTGTCGGAGGCAGCGTCCACGCTGATCAGGTCGACGACCTTCGCGTTCTCGACGCCCGGGCCGCCGAACTCCGACAGCATCTGCTCTCGCGTGATCTTTTCCACGTGCGGCCGGGAATCTAGCACGCAGCCGACTTCGCGATTGACGTGCAGGACGCTGCACGCGATGCTGATTTCAGCTTCATTGGGGGGATTTTGACCATGACACGATTGCGTTGGGTGGTGATTTCATCGTTGTTCGCGCTGGCCGTCGCCGGCACCGCGCTCGCCGCCAAGGAGGCGAGCGAGAAGAAGGGCAAGGCGGGTGCCGACAAGCCGAGCGGCCTGCCCCCGGGCGCGACCCTCAACGCGTGCGGCTGCTACAAGAAGGGCGACGCCTGCGTCTGCACCAACAAGAAGGCGAAGTGCGAGTGCCCGGGCGATTGCGAGCCCGCCGGGTGCGCCAAGAAGCACGACGAGGAGGCGGCGAAGGAATACTCGGATGCGGTGAAGCAGGCGCAGGAAGCCGAGAAGAAGCGCGAAGAGGCCGAGAAACAGAAGATCCAGGACGAGGAAAAAAAGCGGCAGGCCGCGGAGGCCGCCCTCGAGAAGAAGCGGGCAGAGAAGGAAGGCGCGGGTGAAGAGACGGCGGCCGCGCCCGCCGACGAGGAAGAGAAGCCCGCCGCCAAGGCGAAGAAGTCGACCAAGAAGAAGTAGCGGTCGTCGCGCCCGCTCAGCGCGTCGCACGACCGCTCATCGGCGCGAGGTGACGCCTCGCCGACGTGGCACGCGGCGGCCCGGCGCCGGTTGTTAGCCTGGGCGCATGCCTAACAACCTGGCGCCCGCTCAACCCACATCGCCCTCCCCGGCCACCCCGCGGCTGTCCACGCCGTCGACGGTGCTGATCGTCCTGTGCGGCATCGTGATGCCGGCGATCACCAACCTGGTGGAGGCGTTGCTGCACATGTGCGCGGACGGCTTCTTCGATCCGCTGCCCACCGTCGGTCACGTGTTCGCCATCGCCACCGTGCCGCTGGCCAACGGGTTCTCGCTCTGGGCGCTGAATCGACGCGACGGCGCCCACCTGGACGCGGTCATCTTCGCGCAGGCGTTCGCGGTGGCGGTCTCGGCGGTCTACGCGCTGATGTTCGTGCCGATCACGCCGCTCGCCGTCGTCGCGATCCTGTTCTTCGGCCTCGGCCTGCTGCCGCTGACCCCGGCGCTGTCGCTGATCGCCAGCCTGCGGGCGCTGCTGGCGCTGCGCAAGCTGCGGGAATGCGTGAGCGAAGCGCGGCTTCGCCGCGCGGAGCTCGACGCGGGAGGGGTTGGGAACCCTCCCAGGGTTCCCATGACAAATGCCCTGGCGCTGCCTGCCCGCCGGATGGCGTGGGCAGGGCTGGCGGCCGGCGTCGGCACCTTGATGGCGCTGAGCCTGCCGCCGACGTTGACGCGCGCGATGCTGGTGCGGGCGGCGTCGGACGATCCGGCCACCAGCCGATCCGGGATCACCTGGTTGCGCCGCGTCGGCCAGCGCGACTTGATGGTGCGCGCCGCCACCGGGCGCGCGCACGGCGCGTTCGACCTGCTGGGCGCGGGTCTCGACGTGGTCGCGCCTATCCCGTACGACAAGACGCGCGAGATCTACTACCGGGTGACCGGGCGGCCGATCGAGACCGAGCCGCTGCCTCGGCTGGGCGGCAACCCGCTGTCATTCAACCGCCGCGACGACTGGGACGTGAACCAGGGCGGCGACCAGGTCGGCGTGGTCGCGCTGCGCGGCCTCTCGCTCGCCAGCTCGCGCTTCGACGGCTCGGTCGACGCGCGCGCCGCCGTCGCATACGTCGAATGGACGTTCGAGCTGAAGAACGTCGCGCCGATGCAGCGCGAGGCGCGCGCCGAGCTGGCGCTGCCGCCGGGCGGCGTGGTGTCTCGCGTGACGCTCTGGATCGACGGCGTCGAGCGCGAGGCGGTGGTCGCCGGGCGGGACGCGACGCGCCGCGCCTACGAGCGGGTGGTCCGCGTCCGCCGCGATCCGATCCTGGTGACCACCAGCGCGCCCGACCGGATCCTGGTGCAGTGCTTCCCGGTGCAGCCCAACGGCGGCGTCATGAAGGCGCGCATCGGCATCACCGCCCCGTTGCAGCTGGCGAACCGCACGTCCGGCACGCTGGGCCTCCCCTACTTCACGCAGCGCAACTTCGAGGTCCCCGCCGGCGTCACCCACGCGGTCTGGATCGCGAGCAAGGATGCGTTCGCGGCGCCGACGCCGCCGCTGGTGCGCGATCGGGTGGCGGGCGGCGAGGAGGTGCGTGGCAAGCTCGCCGAGCCGCGGAGCCCGACGCCGTTCGCGGCGGTGACCGTCGAACGGCCGCCCGCCGTGACCACCGCGTGGACCCCCGAGCGCCTCGGCAACGGCGCCGCCACGAGCGACGCGATCATCCGCCAGACGCTACAAGCGGCGACGCCGCAGGCCCCGTCCCGGCTGGTCGTCGTCGTCGACGGCATGGGCGCGATGAAGGAGGCGGGGCCGGTGCTGGCGGCGGCGTTGCGCGCGCTGCCTGCCGGCATCCCCGTGGCGATCGAGGTCGCCAGCGACGATGTCGTCGACCTGCTCGGCGGCGTCGTCCCGAACGCCGATCCGGCCGGCAATGGAAAGCTGGCCGCGCGGCTGGGCGCCGTCGACTTCGCGGGGGGGACCGACAGCTTGCCCGCGCTCGCCGCCGCCTGGGAGCTCGCGGCGGCGGCGCCGCGGGGCGCGGTGCTCTGGATCCACGGGCCGCAGCCGGTGCTGATCGCGCCGACGGACGAGGTGCGCCAGCGGATGGAACGGCGCAGGGATGGCCCGGTCATCTACACGTATGCGGCGATGGGCGGCGAGAACCGCCTGCTCGCCAACCTGGGCGACCTGCCCAACTTCAAGGCCGTGCCGCGCTACCTGCCAGGCAGCGCGGATCTGGAATGGTTCCTGCGGGGTCTCGGTGGCCGCGAGGAGCGGATCACCGCCGTGCGGACGCGCGAGACGAACGTCGACCCGGCCGCGCTCGGCGGCGTCGAGACGTCGGACCACCTCGCGCGCCTGTGGGCGTCGGAGCGAATCGACGCGCTCCTGCACCCGGCGTCCGGCAAGCCGCCGGCGGCGGCCGATCGCAAGCAGGCGCTGGCGCTCGCGGCCCGCTATCGGCTGGTCACGCCCGTCAGCGGCGCCGTGGTGCTCGACAGCCAGGCCGAGATGGACGCCCTCGCCGGGAGCGACCCGAACCAGCAGGTTCCGACCGTCCCCGAACCCGAAACCTGGGCGCTGCTGGCCCTGATCGCGCTGCTGTTGCTGTACGCGGTGCACGCACGCCGGCGGCTGGCGCCTTCGGGTACGTTGCATGCGAGCCAGTAACCCATCGTCCGATCCCCTCTCCTCCGCGCCAGCGGAGGAGAGGGTTAGGGTGAGGAGGTCCGGCGCGATTCTC
>Ga0111539_10011940_pt1 | contig 10891 bp, 6 predicted proteins | sample RhiMethybrSRZTD1_FD_79667 | JGI IMG/M metagenome (GOLD analysis project Ga0111539, IMG submission 79667) | Populus rhizosphere microbial communities from Tennessee, USA - Rhizosphere MetaG P. TD hybrid SRZTD1 (version 2) (version 2) | ecosystem: Host-associated > Plants > Roots > Rhizosphere >... | reverse complement strand
GGCAAGAAGCTGAGGACATCCTGCTCCAGTTATTGAAGCTGGATCATGAGAACCTACAAGCACGTACGGAGTTGAGCAAGATTTACCAGCGGCAGAAGCGCTGGCAAGAAGCTGAAAATATCCTACTTGAGTGCCTCAAAATTAATCTTGACGATCTCAATTCGCGCACAGAGTTGAGCAAGATTTACCAGCGGCAGAAGCGCTGGCAAGAAGCTGAGGACATCCTGCTCGAATCATTACGAATTGATCCTGAGCAGCTTCATCCGCGCACGGAGTTAAGCAAGATTTATCAAGGGCAGCAGAAGTGGAAAGAGGCGGAAGACATCCTCAATGAGTGTCTTGCCATTGATCCTAATGACATTAATTCGCTGCTTGAGTTGGGTAAAATTTGCTCAAAAGACTTTACGCGATATCATCAGGCTGAACAGTTTTTTCAACGAATCCTTGATATAGAACCAGCTAATCTTTTCGCAAAGATTGAATTAGCTAACTTGTACTTGAAAACGCGAAGGTATATTCCTCGCGAAAAGCTATTATTTGAAATATACGACGCTCATCCTGAAGATATACCCACGTTAATGGCGTTGGCTCAAGTTTTCAAGCGTTTTCGAAAATATCGAATTGCGTTGAGACTACTTGAAAGCGCTTTGGACTTAAGAGCCACTGATTTGATAACTATATCAGAATTAATTAGGACACACTTGATTGTGCATAGTAATGCGCAGGCCATGCGATATTTAAGCAAAGGAGCGGATATTTTAAAGCACGATCCCTTTCACAAACATGGTGAGCGGTTAAGTAGAATTGAAATAAGGATGAACAATGAAATTGAGTTGTTAAATCTCAATGAAGTCGGAATCTGCGTACACAAGGATGGTCTGAGCTATGTGGAATGCAAGAAGACACTATATCTAGTAGATGAACAGACGACCATAAATAATAGATTGAAAGCAGGTGATAAGGTCTTTTTCGCTACTTACACCAGAAATGGACAGGTATTTATCAATTTCGTTGAGCCCTATTTTGAAAGCATAGATGACTTGCATGAACTCAGGTAAGACAGGCAAAGGCTCACCAACTGATTTTGAATGAGGAGCCGCTCAACGTTCTTCTTCTAAGAGTTAATGGTTCTGAGTGTTGTTGTGTAACCTCCCGCGATTACAAACCATGAGAGTGTTGTTGGACCATTGGTAAGCGTCAGGCCCCTTGAACATAACCTACCTTCTATGCCCGTTGGGCATTTTCAGCACATGCCTTGGCCCAAGGGGGTACGATCGTTGTGGTCGAAGAGTACTCTTAAGTTCCCTCAGGTTATCGCCGCAGGACTGCGGTAACATGCGAGACGAAGAGCAATATTACTTCGGTTTTTACATGCCATCAGTCAGCAAGACCACAGAGGCGTCCACTAAGAACGTCCATTAAGAAAACGCTTGACTGGCTCTACGTTAGCTAAATGTTAAAAATGCTAAAGGAATTTGGCGTCCCGTACGGGAATCGAACCCGTGTCGCCGCCGTGAAAGGGCGGTGTCCTAGGCCGCTAGACGAACGGGACGCAGATGGTGGGAATTTGCACGCTAGCGCAAGCGCGTTACGTTAGCGTATGGATTTGACGCTGTCAAACGTGCCCGCCCCGGTCGCACTTTTATCCACAGATTACACCGATACGGATTATAATGCCTGTCGCGGTTTCTGCCGTCCCCATTCCGGTTGAGCACTAGGAGAATTGTAATGACAAGCCCCCGTTTAATAACTCTGTCTGCAGTCCTATTAATATTCGTAACCGCAACCGTCGTGTTTGCCCAACACGATTCGGGTGGTGTCACCGGCGGCGGCATGATCGGTGGTAGCACTGGCCGGCCGACCACGAAGCCCACCACCAGACCGACATCGACAACAAAGCCTCCAGTCAAGAAACCAACTCCGGTCAAGCGGCCCACTGTCATAGGCTCGACAACCAGCGGCGCCGACTCCTTTTACCAGCAGGGCGAAGCGCTCTATACCGCAAAAAAATATCGCGAAGCTCTCGATATGTATTTAAAGGCCGTCGACATCAATCCGTCGATGACGTCGGCGCTCTATCGCATCGGCTGGATCTATAACGACCTTGAAGATTACAACTCAGCAGTCGATCCTCTAAAGCAGGTGGTCGCAGCACAGCCCAACAACGCTGCCGCGAATTTCGAGTTGGGCTACGCTTACAAAAAACTCGAACAGTTCCCCGATGCGTTGAGGCTCTTTAATCAGACAGTAAGTATTAAACCCGACTACGCAGCGGCTCACTACGAGATCGGCTGGATTCAAAACGAGCAAAAGAATTACAACGAAGCGATCAGGAATTTGCAGCGCGCACTTTCATACCGCTCGAACTACCCCGAAGCACACAACGAACTCGGTTACGCACTCAGAAATCTCAGCCGTAATAGTGAAGCAATCCAGTCGTATCAGGAAGCAATTCGTCAAAAACCCGATATGGGTCTCGCGCATCTCGGGCTCGCCGACGTCTATTACTACAACACCAAGCAGTACGCGGAAGCGGCGAGCGAATACAAAGAAGGCCTGAGATTGCGACCCGGCAATGCGACTGCGCAATACAATCTAGGCTGGTGTTACAACGACCTCGAACGCTATACCGACGCTGCCGACGCACTGCGCGAAGCAGTCCGATTGCGACCCAACTATCCCGAAGCACATAACGAACTCGGTTATGCGCTGCATCAATTGAATCGATACGCCGAAGCGATCCAGCAGTATCTGATGGCAGTTCAGCAGAAGCCGGACTATCCTTCGGCGCACTACAACCTCGGCATGTCTTACATCGCGGTGAACAATCGCCAGGGCGCGCTCCAGCAGTATCGAATTCTGCAGCGCATTGACGGCGCGCGCGCCACCAAACTTTTCAACAACATGAAGTAAGCATCCTAAAGACGCAGCGCTTCATCACAATTGCCGATATCAGTCTCCTCAGAGCGTCACCTTTTCACTGGTTTCGGTAACAAAGCAATAGAGGCTCCCCGCAACACGGATTTTACGGATCGCTTAATGGATCTACACGGATAGATCCGCGTTCATCCGTGTTCCTGTGCTTACAGGCCAAACGAGGTTCTGCGATGAATACTGCTCACTCTACTGATAGACCATCCCGCGAGTATCAACCCACGATAATTGAAACACGACCGCTGATTAGCCGTCTGGCAATCCAGCTTGCATTCTTCAGAGATGAAATAAAGCGAAGCTGGCCGGAGTTCAAAAAGGATCCAGTTGCGTGTACGAAAGCAAAGACGCGCGAGCTAATGCGCTCGTTACATTCGTCTCCGAACACAATACCCGCAACAATCGCCGCAATCGTGGCGATCACCTGCGGGATCGTCATGTTGTTGGTCGTCGACAAAGGCACGCGCATTCCCGACTATGCGATGGTTGAAGTGCAACCACAGATAGTTTTCATGAATGTCACACACACGCTTAATTCAGACGACACTTCGATCGGTCTGAATGGACGAGGACGAGTTGGTTTTCAGGATAAAACCGGCGAAGGTTCCGGAGCCTCGAGCAAGCTCGCGCACGGAGGGGGTGGCGGAGGCAATCACTCTCCCTTGCCGTCTCAATCAGGAAAGTTAGCGCCACCCTCCGACATACAAGCAGCAATTCCAACCGCTCCTCCGATCCACGCGCCCGCACTTCCGGTTGCCGGAATGGATATAGATCCGGCCCTCTGGAAAGATCTCAAGGCCCCCGTTTTCGGAGATCCGAGATCGACATCGACGGCAGAATCCAAAGGTCCGGGCGAAGGTGAGGGAATCGGAACAAACAAGGGATTGGGCATCGGCGATGGAACTGGACCAGGCTATGGTCGTGGCAAAGACGGCAACATCGGCGACGGATCCAGAGACATGGGGTGTTGCGGTATCGGCGGTGGAGACGGCAACGGTGGAGGTGCGGGATTACACGGCTTTTATCGTGCTGCCGAAGTTGAACAAAGGGCGCGTCTGTTATCGAAACCGGAACCACAATACACCGAAGAAGCGCGGCGAAATCAGGTTAGCGGGACAGTTGTGTTACGCGTGGTCTTTTCGAGTTCCGGCGAGGTAGTTCAAATACGTGCAGTTCGCACGCTTCCGTTTGGTTTGACGGAACGAGCCATTGCGGCGGCGCGCCAGATCCAGTTTGTGCCGGCAGTGAAAGGCGGACAGCCTGTGTCGGTCGCTATGCAGCTCGAATACAACTTCAATCTGTATTGACGGGCTGGTTTATACACAGATTACACAGATGCAAGTTAGGACACTCGTCCCGTTCTATCCTCAATACGTTCGGGAACTGATAAGCCTAATCGGGTTCTAACTCTGTCGAAACTGTGCTTCGGAGGAAATTATGAAGAGACAACTCCTTCCCAAATCGTTGCTGATACTCACTCTCGGAATTCTCGCTCTACCGGTCGCGATGTTCTTCTTTCCGGAGCGCACCGTACTTGCTCAGGGAGGCTATACATCGGGCGCGTTGACGGTGACTGATTCCACCGGCAAAGCAAAGGCGCTGTGTCCGCTAAAGCACACGGACGTGAAAGCCGAGATAAGTGGTTTCATCTCGCGCGTAGTCGTGACGCAACAGTTTGAGAATCCTTTCAAAGAGAAGATCGAAGCGGTTTACACGTTCCCCCTCCCGCAAAATGCCGCCGTTGACGACATGACGATGATTGTCGGTCAACGAACGATCCGCGGGAAGATTCTGCCTCGCGAAGAAGCACAGGCTGTTTACGATGCTGCGAAAGCAAGCGGAAAAGTAGCGAGCCTGCTCGATCAGGAACGTCCGAATATCTTCACGCAGTCAGTCGCAAACATTCTTCCGGGCGAAGAGATAAAGATCACGATCAGCTACGTCGAAACACTGAACTACGTTAACGGAGCTTACGAGTTTGTGTTTCCGATGGTTGTTGGACCACGTTACATTCCCGGATCCCCGGCGGGAAAAAGGCAGGGCAATGGCTTTGCTCCCGACACCGATCGAGTTCCCGATGCGTCGCGCATCACCCCCAACTCGCTGCCTCCCGCGATGAGAAGCGGCCACGACATCTCGCTCGACGTAACACTCGATGCCGGCTTGATTCTCGACGACGTCAGCTCGAAAACACACGAGGTTGATATTCAACGTACCGATTCTCACAGCGCGCACCTGCACCTCCGCGAAGGTTCGACGATACCCAACAAAGACTTCGTGCTTCGTTACGATGTTGCCGGCCGCGCGATCCAGGATGCGTTGTTAACGCACCGCTCGGACAAGGGAGGTTACTTCACGTTGATTCTGCAACCGCCCGACCGCGTTACCGCGGAAGACGTAAGGCCAAAGGAGCTCGTGTTTGTGCTCGACACATCGGGTTCGATGGAGGGTTTTCCGATCGAGAAAGCGAAAGAGACGATGAAGCTGGCACTCAATAGTCTCTATCCGACTGACACGTTCAACCTCATCACATTCGCCGGCGACACGGAGATCCTCTTTTCCAAACCCGTACTGGCAACGCGAGCGAACCTGAACAAGGCGCAGGCATTTCTCAATTCGCGTTCCGGCTCGGGTGGAACGGAGATGATGACGGCGATCAAAGCGGCGCTCGAACCATCTGACGATCAGTCGCACATTCGCATCGTTTGCTTTATGACCGATGGTTATGTCGGCAACGACATGGAGATCATCTCGGAAGTCCAAAAGCATCCGAACGCACGCGTGTTTTCATTCGGGATCGGAAGGGCTGTGAACCGTTTTCTGTTAGACAAGATGGCGGAGGCGGGTCGTGGCGAAGTGGAGTATGTGAACCTGAACGACGATGGTTCCGCTGCTGCACGCCGTTTTCACGAGCGTGTGCGCAATCCGTTGCTGACGGATATTTCGATCGATTGGAATAATCTTCCGGTCGCGGACGTTTATCCGCAACGGATCCCGGATCTGTTCGGCGCGAAGCCGCTCGTTCTGACTGGAAGATTTACTTCTGCCGGCCGCGGAACGATCCGCTTGAAGGGCAAGATGGGAGGCAGTGATTTCGTGCGCGAGATTCCGGTCGAGTTGCCGGAGACGATGGCTTTGCACGACGTGCTCGCGCCACTCTGGGCACGTGCGCGAGTCGACAACTTGATGAACGAAGACTATGCGGGTGTGCAGTCCGGGAATATGCGTGCTGATCTAAAGGACACGATCACGCAGCTAGGCATTGAGTATCGACTGATGACGCAGTTTACTTCTTTTGTTGCGGTGGAAGAGATGATCGTTACTGACGGTGGACAGCCGCGACGAATCGATGTGCCGATTGAGACGCCGCAGGGATCGTTTGGAGATGTTGAGGTCGACGAGCGAACGACACTAGTGGCGCCGAAGAACATGCAATACCGAGTGATGGCACGGAAGGCACCAGCACCACGCGGGACAGTGGTTCTTGCTGGGCAGGCTACTGCTGATGCGCCAGCCGCAGCAGGTGTGGCGGCATCAAACCTGCCGCCTATACCGGTGAGCAAGGGTGTCATTGGGCCAACGTCCGTGAGGGTAGAACTGAAGGATGGGACATTACAACAAAAACTCCATCGCTCGTTGATCGCCGTAGTCGAAAAGCTGCAAAGGAAAGAAGCGCTTTCGGCGGCTGATGAAAGTGGATTTATTCGGAACGGTAAAGCTGAAGTGCAAGTCTGGCTAACCGACAAGTCACCTGCGTCGCTCGCGAAACTAAAAGAGCTTGGGTTCGAAGTAGTGCTCGATTCGAAATCATCAAAGCTCATCATCGGCCGGCTTCCGGTTGAGAAGATAGAGATGTTGGCGCGATTGACTTTCGTGAAGTACGTTTCGCCACAGGCTTCGAAGTGATCGACACGAATGATCGTTCGTACTGTAGGGGCGGCTCCGTGGCCGCCCCTTCGTCGTTACCTCTCGCGTGGCACAGACCAATTTCGGAAATCTTGATGTCCCGCAAGGGGCGGCCACGGAGGGCCGCCCCTACAGTACCTATCACCGAGCGTGATGTTTTCTTGACAACTCGTTGTTCAAGGTCTACCGTGTCACATCACAAACCTGATCTTTTGATGCAAGAGTAGAGGCGCGACCTCCAAGAGTAGGCAAACGTATCATGAAGGGATTTTCGTTTGACTGAAAGGGGCTGGTCGCCGAAGTTCGCATTTGTTTCCTTCCGACGGATGCGAGTTGGTTGCCGCGGCTAAATCCGCGGGACTGTCACCGATAACCGGTGGAGTGCTACGACGAAAATTTTACGATTCTCAAAAGAGGTCGGTCGTGTTCACTCGCGACCGGCCTTTTCGATTTTATGGCTATCGTAATGAAATTTGGCGGGACGTCAGTTGCCGACGCCGCCGCATTCAAGAACGTCGCGCGGATTGTTTCGTGGGAACACAAGGTTCCTCGGGTGGTGGTCGTGTCCGCGATGAGTGGCGTTACTGACGACTTACTCAACGCGACGAGCATCGCTGCGACAGGCGACGCTGAACAGGCGTTCGCTTCGCTTGAAAATGCTTTCAAACGACACGAGGCAGCCGCGCACGATCTGCTTTCTAATCCAGCGCGGGAAGAATTTCTGAAGCAGTTGCGCGAAGCCTCTGATGAGATTGCAGATCTCCTCAAGCAGTTCGCAGAGAAACCTTCCGAGCGCAAAGCGCTTCAGGACGCCGTTGTTTCGTTTGGTGAGATTCTCTCGAGTTCCTTGCTCGCCGCAGTTCTCGATCAACGCCATGTCCGAGCGCGCCACGTCGATGCACGTCGTTGCATCATCACGGATGAGGACCATACTTGCGCGGGTCCGCTGATGATCGAAAGTTCTGCGCGCACGAAAAATGAATTGCTTCCCGTTCTCGAAGAGGGAATCGTCGCGGTCATGGGTGGATTTATCGGCGCGACAAGAACGGGTGTAACAACTACGCTCGGTCGCGGAGGTTCAGATTACACCGCAGCGCTGATTGGCGCCATGATCCATGTGAGTGAATTGCAGATCTGGACCGACGTCAGCGGAGTCTTGACTGCCGATCCGCGCGTAGTGCCGCACGCCTATACAATCGACCGCCTGTCTTACAGTGAAGCCGCCGAGCTTGCCTACTTCGGCGCCAAGGTTCTCCACCCGAAAACCATCCAGCCGGCGATCGAGAATTCGATTCCAGTGCGCATCTGCAATTCGCGAATACCCGAAGCCGCGGGCACACTCGTTGGACCACAAGCTGAAACGTCGCCTCGGACAATCAAGGCAATCGCGCACAAGAAGGGTGTTACGATCATGCAGATCACTTCGGCGCGAATGCTTGGCGCATACGGTTTTCTGCGTGCGCTGTTTGAAGTTTTTGACCGGCATCGGACGGTAATCGACGTAGTCACGACGTCGGAAGTCAGCGTGTCTCTCTCATTGGACGAAGCCAGTGCGTTGCCGTCGATCGTCGAGGAACTTGAACGCTTCGGAACCGTGAGAGTCGAAAAAGGACAGGCGACCATCTGTCTTGTCGGCGAGGGGTTGAGAGGAACTCCGGGCGTTGCGGCGCGAGCGTTCAGTACCATCAGTGACATCAATGTATCTTTGATCTCACAGGGCGCATCGAGTATCAATTTCACTTTCGTCGTTGACGAAGGACGAGTACAGGAAGTGGTCACAAGACTGCACGAAGAATTCTTTAGTCACAAATTGGTACGCACAGCACAAGAGAATGAATGTTTTTGAATTGACGATGGAGTTGATCGATATTCCGTCCGTCACTGGTGAAGAACTGGCGGTGGGCCAATATCTTTCGGCTCATCTCGAGCGGCTGGGATATCGGGTTGAGAAACAGGAGATCGGGCCGGAGCGTTTCAATGTGCTTGCCACTACTGAATCGCCGCCGCGCATTGTGTTCTCGACTCACATGGACACGGTGCCGCCGTTTATCGCATCGACTGAAGATGATGAGTTTATCTATGGCCGCGGATCGTGTGATGCGAAAGGCATCATCGCGGCGCAGATTTTTGCAGCAGAGCATTTACGTCGCAGCGGTGTGAATGATATTGGATTGCTGTTCACTGTTGATGAAGAGCTCAGCAGCCATGGTGCACAAGCGGCAAACAAGCACCCGCGCGCGCGCGACTGTCAGTTCCTGATAAATGGGGAGCCGACCGACAGTCGTTTGGCCACCGGCACGAAGGGTTCGGTGCGTGTGTTCATCACGACTGAAGGACGCGCGGCACATTCTGCGTATCCGGAGGCCGGCGAGTCGGCAATCGAAAAACTGCTTGATATCCTGCAGGACATTCGCAGTTGTCATTGGCCCGACGACAATTTCTTTGGTTCGACGACATGCAACATCGGGGTACTCAATGGTGGCACGCGGCCGAATGTGATTCCGGATCACGCTCGCGCGGAATTGCAAATTCGGCTCGCGATCGATATAGAGCACGTCAAAAGAGTTCTGGAAGATGCGGTAGGGACCCGCGGCCGCCTTGAATATGCGTCGGCACACAATCCGGTGCGCGTGATTACGGTGCCCGGGTTCGATGCCTGTGTGGTGCGTTTTACGACTGACATTCCATACTTGTCGCAGTGGGGGAAGCCACTGTTGCTTGGACCAGGATCGATTCTCGATGCGCACACAGATCATGAAAAGATTTCGAAACGCGAGCTTGAAGAGGCAATACAACTATATGTGAGGCTGGCGGAGAAGTTAGCCACGGATGAACGCGGATGAAGATTGCGCTGATTGGTTATGGGGTGATGGGACAGTTGGTTGCCGCTGAGGCGCGGAAGGCGGGCGACGAGATTGGCGCTGTGTTCACGAGTAAAGAAAGTGCGCTAACGGAGAAGCTGCAGGGGCATGATGTAGCGGTTGATTTTTCTGTTGGCGAGGCGGTGCTTAGAAATGTTGAAGCGTGCGCCCGCGCGAAAGTGGCTCTCGTCGAAGGCACGACCGGATGGAAGCAACATGAGTCTGCGGCGAGGCAGATTATTGCCGAGCATTCCGGTGCGATGGTTTATGGTGCAAACTTTTCCATCGGCGTAAATGTTTTTTACCGGATCGTGAAACACGCGGCGTCGCTCTTCGCCGCGGTTGAGGGCTATGCGCCCTTCATCGAGGAATCGCATCACAACCGCAAACGCGATGCGCCGTCCGGCACGGCCTTGAAACTGCGCGACCTGATGTCGGAACATCTTGGTCTGGACATCCCGACTTCATCAACGCGCGCGGGTTACATTCCGGGAACGCATCGAGTGGGTTTTGATTCTGAAGCAGATCAGGTGCTGTTAACTCACACGGCACGCTCACGACAAGGCTTTGCGAGCGGCGCATTGCTTGCCGCCCATTGGATCGCCGGCCGAACAGGCGTGTTTGAGTTCGGAGAAGTGATGGATGAAATTCTTGATCGGAGGTCACCATGACATTACAACTCGACTGGCTTCGTGGATGTGCTACGGCTCTCGTGACACCTTTTGCCGCCGACGGCTCGGTTGATGAGAAACGTTTGCGCGCGCTTGTTGAATATCAGATCGCGGGCGGAGTGCGAGTGCTCGTGCCGTGCGGTACTACGGGTGAAAGCGTCACGATGAACGAAGAAGAAAATACCTTCGTCATCCGCACGACCGTCGAGTTATCTCGCGGGCGCGCTAAAGTGATTGCAGGAACCGGCAGTAACTCGACAGCAGTCACGATTCGACGTTCACAAGCCGCGCGTGAACTGGGCGTCGATGGCGTGCTGACAGTTGCTCCTTATTACAACAAGCCAACGCAGGAAGGTTTGTATGCGCACTTTCGCGCGATTGCTGAATCAATCAACGGTTTGCCGGTCGTGATCTACAACGTTCCGGGACGCACGTCGTCCAACATCGCCGCGGAGGCAACGCTGCGACTGGCACGCCACGTTGAGAACATCGTTGCAGTGAAAGAGGCGTCCGGTAATCTCT
>Ga0111539_10011937_pt1 | contig 10891 bp, 9 predicted proteins | sample RhiMethybrSRZTD1_FD_79667 | JGI IMG/M metagenome (GOLD analysis project Ga0111539, IMG submission 79667) | Populus rhizosphere microbial communities from Tennessee, USA - Rhizosphere MetaG P. TD hybrid SRZTD1 (version 2) (version 2) | ecosystem: Host-associated > Plants > Roots > Rhizosphere >... | reverse complement strand
TGGGCGCGGGCACGAAGATTCGCAACGGCGACATCCTGACCGTGCCGACCATCCGCCCGACCGTCGAGGATTCGATCGTGCTGACCGGTCACGTGTTTCGTCCCGGCACGTTCGCGTTCCGCAGCGGAATGCGCATCACGGACGTGATCAGGAGCCTCGATGAGTTCCAGCCCGGCGCAGATCAGCATTACATCCTGATCCGTCGCGAAGTGCCGCCGACCCGCAAGGTGCAGTTCGTTTCGGCCGACGTGGTGCGCGCCCTCGAGCAGCCGGGCAGCCCGGCCGATGTGCCGCTGGCCGCGCGCGATCAGGTGTTCGTGTTCGATCTCGAGACCGGTCGCGACCGGGTGATGGAGCCGCTGCTGCGCGAACTCGAGCAGCAGTCGACCCACACAGAACCGCGCGCCGAGGTCTCGGTCAGCGGGCGCGTCAACGCCCCGGGTATCTATCCGCTGGAACCGGGGATGCGTGTCAGCGATCTCATCCGTGCCGGCGCGAGCCTCAGCGAAGCGGCTTACGGCGGCACAGCGGAGCTGACGCGCAGCTCCGTGGACGGCGGTGAAGCGCGTCGCACCGTACTGGCCGAGATCGATCTGTCGAAGGCGCTGGCCGGAGATCCGGCCCATGACCTGCAGTTACAGCCGTACGACTATCTGGTGGTGAAAGAGCTGCCGCTGTGGGCCGCGCAGGAGTATGTCGAAGTGCTGGGCGAAGTGCGCTTTCCGGGGCGGTACCCGATTCTGCGCGGCGAGACGTTGCGCTCCGTGGTCGAGCGGGCGGGTGGGCTGACCGACTTCGCTTTTTCCGCGGGTACGGTGTTCACGCGACTCAGCCTGCAGGAGCGCGAGCGCAAACAGGTCAACGATCTGGTCGACCGCCTGCAGATGGACCTGGCACAGGTCTCGCTGATGACGGCGCAGGAAGCGAAGGGCGATGCGGCGCAGGCTCTCGCGGTCGGTCAGCAGCTGCTCGAGAACCTCCGCAATGCGAAGCCGGTCGGGCGTCTGGTCATCAACCTGGACCACTCGGCGAGGGCTGCGCCGGGGTCCACGCAGGACATCGTCCTCAAGGACGGGGATCGCTTGCTGATCCCGCGCGTTACGCAGGAAGTCACGGTCATCGGCGAAGTGCAGAGTCCGACGTCGCATCTTTACAGTGAGTCTTTTGCCCGGGACGACTACATTCTCATGAGCGGGGGTCTGACACAGCGGGCTGACAAGAGCCGGGTCTATGTCGTGCGAGCGGACGGCAGTGTCGTAAGCAACAGCGGCACCGCCTGGTTCAGTGGCAGCGGGAACATCAAGCCAGGGGACACCATTGTCGTGCCGCTCGATGCCGAGCGCATGAGGCCGCTGCCGCTCTGGACGGCCGTCACGACGATCATCTACAACCTGGCGGTAGCGGTTGCGGCGGTCAATTCGTTCTGATGCCGCCAGCGGCACCGATGGGCAAGCCCGTATGAGAAAGCTCGGAACCTTCAATCGACAGGAACGGATTCGCTTTGCCGTCATAGGATGCGGGCGTATCGCCGCCAATCACTTCGAGGCGCTGCGGCGCCATGCCGAGCGCGCCGAGCTGACCGCGGTTTGCGACATCGATCCGGCGGCGCGTGCCGCGGCGGAGAAGGCGACTGGCGCCAAGGGCTTCGGTTCGATCGAGGAGACTCTGCGCGCGAACGTCGCGGACGTGGCGGTGCTGTGCACGCCGAGCGGTCTGCATCCGACGCAGGCCATGCAGGCTGCGCGTCACGGTCTGCACGTTGTGACCGAGAAACCGATGGCGACGCGCTGGGCGGACGGCGTGCAGATGGTCAAGGCCTGCGACGAAGCCGGCGTCCATCTGTTCGTGGTCAAGCAGAACCGGCGCAATGCGACGCTGCGACTGGTCAAGAACGCCATCGAGGCCGGGCGCTTCGGTCGCATCTACACAGTGGTCATCAATGTCTTCTGGTCGCGGCCGCAGTCGTACTACGACAGCTCCAAGTGGCGCGGCACGTGGGAATTCGACGGCGGCGCGCTGATGAACCAGGCGAGCCACTATGTCGATCTGCTCGATTGGCTCATCGGCCCGGTCGAGAGCGTGCAGGCGTACGTCGCAACCCTGGCACGCAACATCCAGGTCGAGGACACCGCGAGCGTCGCGATCCGCTGGCGCTCCGGTGCGCTCGGCTCGCTCAACGTCACGATGCTCACTTATCAGAAGAACTTCGAGGGCTCGCTGACGATCATCGGCGAGAAGGGCACGGTGCGCATCGGCGGCGTGGCCGTGAACGAGATCCAGAAATGGGAGTTCGCGGAGCATCGCCCGGAAGACGACAACGTCGCCGCTGCGAGCTATGAGACGACGAGTGTCTACGGCTATGGGCATCCGCTTTACTACGACAATGTGCTGAGCGCGCTGCGCGGCGAGGCCGAGCCGGAAACTGACGGACGCGAAGGCCTGAGGTCGCTGGAGATACTGATCGCGAGCTACCTCTCCGCGCGCGATGGCCGGCGCGTCGCGCTGCCGCTGGAGTACTAGCATGCCGGCGTACCAGGCGCATGCGACGGCAGTCATCGACAATGGAGCGCAGATCGGCGAGCGCGCGCGGATCTGGCATTTCTGCCACGTCAGCGGCGGCGCCGTGATCGGCAGCGACTGCTCGCTCGGGCAGAACGTTTACGTCGGCAACCGCGTGCGCATCGGCAGCAACGTGCGGGTGCAGAACAACGTTTCGATCTACGACAACGTCACGCTCGAGGACGACGTGTTCTGCGGGCCGAGCATGGTCTTCACCAATGTGCTCAATCCGCGTGCGGCAGTCTCCCGCAAGGAGGAGTATCGCGACACGCTGGTCCGGCGCGGCGCCACGCTCGGCGCGAACTGCACGATCGTGTGCGGCGTGACTGTGGGCGAGTACGCCTTCGTGGGCGCGGGTGCAGTGGTCACGCACGACGTCAAAGATCATGCGCTGGTGGTGGGTGTGCCCGCCCGGCAGGTTGGCTGGATGAGTCGCAATGGCCAGCGTCTGTCGTTGCCGTTGGAAGGCGATGCAGCGGCATCGTGTCCAGCTACGGGCGAGCGCTATGTGCTGCGCGGCGGAGTCTGTGCACGCGTCGATGGGGGGTCGCCGTGACAGCATCGCCGGCGAACCTGCAGCGTCTGCAGATCGTGAACGACTGTCCTTGCGTCGCGTTGCGCGACGAGGACCAGGCGATCGCGGTGCTGAACGATTTCGTCGCATCCGGCCGCGGCGGCTACTCCGTAGCGATCAACGCCGAGAAGATAGTCTTCTACGGCTCACGCAGCGACGTTCGCGCTCTGATCAACAGGTCGAGCCTGCCCTATGCGGACGGCGCGGGCGCCGTGCTCAGCATGCGATGGCTGCACGGCACGAAGACCAGCAAGATCAACATGCCGATAGCGTGCCTCGCGGGCGCCGAGCGCCACGGTTGGCGGCTGTTCGTTGTGGGCGCCACGGAGGATGTGAATCGCAAGGCGGTGGCGGAGATGCTCGAGCGTCACCCCAAGCTCAATGTCGTCGGCCGGATGAACGGTTATGAGCCGGAAGCGACGCGGCTGGAAGCGATTCTCGAAGCGCGCCCGCAACTGCTCATGGTCGCGCTGGGATCGCCGGCGCAGGAACTGTTCGCGGACCGGGTGTTGCAACACGCGCCGGGCGTGTTCGTGGTGGGTTGCGGCGGAGCGCTCGACATTCTGGCCGGACGAACCAAGCGCGCGCCGCGTTTCATGGTGGATCACGGGCTGGAGTGGCTGTACCGGCTGGCGCGCGAGCCGCGGCGCTGGAAGCGGCAGATGGTGCTTCCATACTTCATGGGCCTGCTCGCGATCGCCGCGTGCCGGGCGCGACTGGTTCGGCCAACCGGACCGAGCTGACCAGAGCCAGCACCTTGCCTGACAACCACACATCGGGTCAGCGCAGCGCCGACGTCGAACTGCTCGACGTTCTCGGCCTGTTGTGGTTTGGCAGGTGGGTGTTGGTGCGCTTCGTGGTGCTGTTCGCGATCGCAGGCGTCGTGCTAGCGCTGGCGCTGCCGAACCAGTATCGGTCGGAGGCGATATTCAAGCCGGTCGTCTCCGATGTCGGGTCGTTGCAGGGCGGCGGACTGCTTTCCCAGGTCGGCGCCCTGGCGGGCCTGAACCTCGATCTGAGCGGCCAGGACAACGCCGTACTCGCGGTCGAGACAATCAAGTCGCGCCCGTTCCTCGTGGGCTTCGCGCGTCGCCGGGCACTGTTGCCGCTGCTCATGGCGGCCACGCGCTGGGATCCGACGGCCGATAAGGTGATGCTGGATACATCCATCTACGATCAGCGGCAGCAGCGCTGGTTGCGCCCGCCCAAACCGCCGCGCACGTCGGCACCGACCGATGACGAGATCTACGATCGTTTCCGCCAGATCCTGGCGGTGGACCACGAAGCCGAGACCGGGCTCGTGAGGGTCTCGATCACCTACTACTCTCCGCAGCTGGCGCAGAGCTGGCTCAGCGCGATGATCGCCGATCTCAACGAAGGGCTGCGGCAGCGCGAGATCGGTATGCGCCAGCGATCGATCGACTATCTGACCGACAGGATCAAATCGAACGAGATCAGCACGCTGGACGACCAGCTCGCCGACCTGCTCAAGGGCGAGATCCGCGATCACATGCTCGCGGAAGTCCGCAAGGAGTACGCGCTGGAGACTGTTGCCGCCCCAAATCGGCCTTTCATGAAGTCCGGCCCGAACCGCGCGCTCATTGCTGCGGTCGGCGTGGTGGTCGGCGCAATCGTCGGCACCTTCTATCTGCTCCTGCGTCATGCAAGGCGCCCCTACCGCGAGCGCCCGAAGCTGGTGCCGGTGCGCTGGATGCGCGACAAGCTCGCGGGCATCCGTTCCGCGCGTTGAGCCGCGGTCGCCCGGAAACTGCGATGCGCATCATGACCGTCGTCGGAGCACGCCCGCAGTTCGTCAAGGCTGCGGTCATCTCGCGCGCGATCGACAAGTGGAACGCGGCTCAGGCGGGCAAACCGATTGCAGAGCTGCTGATCCACACGGGGCAGCATTTCGACCAGAACATGTCTCAGGTGTTCTTCGACGAGCTCGGCATCCGCGCCCCGCACGTGAATCTGAACGCTGGCGGCGGTACGCACGGCGCAATGACCGGCCAGATGCTGGCGGGCATCGAAGCCAGGATGATCGCCGATGAGCCCGACTGGCTGCTCGTTTACGGCGACACCAACTCGACCCTTGCGGGCGCGCTGGCGGCCGCCAAGCTGCACGTGCCGATCGCTCACGTCGAGGCAGGATTGCGCTCGTTCAATCGCAGGATGCCGGAGGAGATCAATCGCGTCGTCACCGACCATGTGTCGAGCCTGTTGTTCTGCCCGACGCAGACCGCAGTCGACAACCTGCAACGTGAAGGTGTGACCCAGGGCGTCCTGAACGTGGGTGATGTGATGCTCGATGCATCTCTGCACTATCGCCAGCAGGCAATCGAGCGCAGCACGGTGCTCGAACGGCTGCGCCTGGAACACGGACGCTACGTGCTCGCCACCTGTCATCGGGCCGAGAATACCGACGAGCCGGAGCGTCTGAGTGCGATCCTGCGCGCGCTCGCGACAGTCGCGCGAACCATGCCGGTGGTACTGCCGCTCCATCCGCGCACGCGCGGCATCATCACTGCCAACGGTATGTGGGACCTGGCCGGCGAGGTGACCACGGTCGAGCCCGTGTCGTTCATCGATATGATCCGGCTCGAAGAGGGCGCCAGTGCGATCGTCACCGATTCCGGCGGCGTGCAGAAGGAGGCGTACTTCTTTCAGGTGCCGTGCGTGACGCTGCGCGACGAGACCGAATGGGTGGAGACCGTCGCAGCCGGAGCAAACCGGCTGGTCGGCGCAGACTACGAGCAGATAGTGGCGAACGTTCTCGATCCGCCGCGATCGTGCGAATGGCCGTCCCTGTACGGAGATGGGCACGCTGGCGAGCGCATGCTGCGCGAGCTGCTGCGGGCAGGAGGATGATCTCGGCGCGCTGGCGACGAGTGTTCGACCTGGTGCTCGGGGCGGGCATCGTGCAGGGAACGAGCATTCTCACAAATATCCTGCTCGCCCGCTGGCTGCCGCAACTCGAATACGGCTCGTACCGCCAACTGTTCCTGCTGAACCAGCTGCTGTGGGCTATCGGCTTTTCGGCGATTCCAACCGCGCTCATGTATTTCGCCTCGCGCGTCGACGGAGCAGCGGCGGTTGCAGGCGTGATCCGCAAGCATCTCGGGGTCGTGACGGTCATCGCTCTCGTGCCTGCGATCATTCTCGCTGTCATGCCGGGTGCGGTCGCGACGCTGTTCGACAACCCTTCGCTCGAACGCTTGTTGCCGCTGTTCGCTCCTTATCCGGTTGCGTACATGTTTCACAGCCTCGTCGCGACGGTGATGGTCACGCGGGGCCGTACTGCCGGACTGCCTGTCTACATGTCAGCGATTGCGCTGCTCAACAGCGGCGCAGTCCTGCTCACTGCGCACTGGACTGCGGACCTGCGCGTCATCATCGGCGTCGCGAGCCTCGCGGCAGTGCTGGGCGCAGGCGCGGCGCTCGCTCTGATGCTTGCAATGAGCCGCGGTGCGGGCAGCAGCGGTGTGCGGCTGCGCGAGATCGCTGCCTATGCGGTGCCGCTGCTGCTCGCTAGCGGTATCAGTGTTCTCGGGTTGCGCTTCGACCAGTTTGCCGTCGCGCATACGCTGGGCACTGCGATGTTTGCCGTCTACGCAGTCGGAGCTTTCGAGCTGCCGCTGTACTCGTTGCTCAAATCGAGCTCCACGGCCGCGCTCATGCCGGAGATCGCGGCTGCCCTGAAAGTGAACGACTGGTCTGCAGTGCTGAGCGTCTGGCACGATTTGCTGCGCAAGAACGCTGCAATGGTGCTGCCGCTGTCGGCGGCTCTGGTGATTTTCGCTGAAGAATTCATCACCGTGCTGTTCGGCACAGCCTATCGCGCGGCAGCGCCGGTGTTTGCCATCTTTTCGCTGCTCGGACCGCTGCGCGCCGTGACGTTCGGCCTCATCTTGCGCGCGCTGGGACGGACGTCGCTGGACTTTGCAGCTGCTGTCGCGTTTCTCGTGTTCGTCGCGCTGGTAATCAACCCGGCGCTGCGCATCGGCGGGCTGGTGGCGGCGGCGGCCACGGTCGTCTCGGCAACCGCGCTGGTCGCGCTCTTGCTCGTGATCCTGACCGTGCGCGCGAGCGGGGGCCGCATCCGTGCGTGGCAGCTTTATCCGCCCAAGTACCTGCTCGCATACGGGGCGCTGCTGGGTGCCTTCTACGCGCTGCGGCTGCTCCTCGATCTTGCGGCGGCAGGCGCACTGGCGCAGCTGGCGATAGCGGCATTTTGCGCGGCTGCGCTGTCGTTCGCGCAGTTGCGTGGCTTGCAACGCCTCACTAGCATGTTTCGCTGAGGAAAGTCTTCATGGCAGAAGTCCGCACCCGCAGAGAATCGCCGGAGCAGTTGCCAGGCGGCGGCACGTGACCGCCGACGGCGCCGCGATGCGAGGCAAGAACGTCATTTTCGTGAGCCTGCTGGAGCCATGGTCCATCGCCAAGGACGTCGGCGCTCCGAGCTTTTACGAAACACTGCGTGGCTACGCGCGCGCCGGGGCGCATCTGCACTATCTCACGAGCGAGAAGAGCGGCAGCGGCGACGACGCTCACGTCCGGCAGATTGCGATCGAGCTTCCGGGCATCACGGTGCACCGATTCCGGATTCCGCAGGTCTTCCGCAGTGAGAGACTCCAGTCCAAGGCTGTTCGCCTGCTGCTGTTCCCGCTGCTGGCAGCCCGTCGCCTGCGAACCCTCGTCGCGGAAACCTCCGCGGATCTGGTGTACGCCTACGAGAGCTCCGCGATTCTGGCAGTGCATTGGCTGCAGCTGCGCAGGGCGCTGTCCGTACCCGTCATTGCACGCTATCAGGGCACGATACTCGGCGCGCGCTATGCGGACGTGCCGTTCGCTTTACGCAAGCTCGAGTCGTTGCTCTCGTTGCGGGCACCCGCGTCCGGTTACGTCATGACCAACGACGGGACGTTCGGCGACAGGGCGCTGCGTCACTGGAACCGCCGCGTCGGCCCCGGCAACCTGCTGTTCATCCGCAACGGCATCGATCTGTCGATCAGCAGGCACGAGGTCGATCGATCGCAGGCGCTGCGCGACCGCGGCCTGGACCCTGGGCACACTTACATGCTGACCGTGTGCAGACTGGCTGCATGGAAACGGGTGGACCGCGCCATACGAATCCTGGCCGCGTTGCAAGGCGATTTTCCGCGCTTGCGGCTGCTGGTCTGCGGCGACGGACCGGTGCGCCCGGCGCTGGAGCAGGCCGCGCGCGACGCGGGCATCGCGGACAAAGTGCACTTCCTGGGCGCTCAGCCGCGCAGCGAAGTGGCAGTATGGATGCACGCAGCAGACCTGTTTCTGTCGCTCTACGACGTGAGCAATTGCGGCAATCCGCTGTTCGAGGCGCTGCTGCTCGGCAAGCCGATCGTGACTCTGGACAATGGCGCCACGGCTTCCGTCATCGTTGACGGCGTCAACGGCCGGCTCGTCGATCCGCGCGCCGAGGACTCACTGCCCGATGTCGTGAAAGAGTTGCTGTGCTCGGCCGAGCAGCGGCAACGCCTCTCGCGCGGCGCGCTCGCCTGGGCGGAACAGGAGCTCTACAGCTGGGACGAGCGGCTCTCGCGCGAAATCTCGTGGTTGCAGCAATTGATTCCGGCGATGCGGTGAATCTGTTGCGAGTCCTGGTCGTAGCATCTTGGTATCGAAGCACCAAGGCTCCGGTGCGCGGCAGCTTCATACGCGAACAGGCACTGGCGCTCGCACAGCGAGGTCACGACTTGCACGTCGTCTTTGCGGATTCCGCGGCGCGCCGCTCGCCGCTGTCCGTGCAGCGAACGAGTGACGGTCCAATGACGCAACACGCGATTGCAGCGCCGTGGCCGCTGCATCGCGCCCTCGGGTTCTATTTGCCGCAACCGTTGATCTGGCGGCTCGGCCGGCTCATGAGAGAGCTCCGTCCGGATGTCGTGCATGCTCACGCGGCGCGGCCGGCTGCAGTGGTCGCCACGCAAGCGGCGGCTCGCTGTGGAATCCCGGTGCTGATGACCGAGCACAGAAGCACGAAAGGTTTCTGGCTGACGCACCACGGCTGGAAGCAGATGCGGGACGCATACGAACGATGCGATCGGTTGTTTGCCGTTTCCAGGGGTCTCAAGGACGCGCTGGAAAGAGCGTTTCCTTCGACGCAAGATCGCTGGACGGTCAACTACAATGCGATTGACACGGCGTTGTTTCGGATTGACGAAGCGAGGCGACGCTCGCCGCTCGAGCCGCAGCGCAGGATTCTGTATCTGGGGGGATTGACTGAGGGGAAGGGACTACCGACGCTACTCGAGGCGCTCGCGCAGTTGCCGCCGCAGTTCGCCTTGACCGTTGCAGGCCCAGGCGCCAGTGCGCAACGCGTCCACGCCTTGGCAAGCAAGTTCGGTGTCGAGCCCCGGGTGCATGCCGTAGGCTTGGTAAGCAGACCCGCTGTTGCGGCGCTGCTCAACGAGCATCATGCGCTGGCGGTGCCGAGCTACCACGAAACGTTCAGCCTCGTTTGCGCCGAGGCGCTGGCTTGCGGTACGCCGGTCGTGGCTACGCGTTGCGGAGGACCGGAGGAGATCGTGACCGCAGAGCTGGGCAGACTCGTCGAGCCTCGCGACAGCGCAGCGCTGGCCGCTGCCATCGAGCTCGTCGGCGGCTCCGGGTGGGACTGGCAGCCCGAGCGCGCGCGCGCGTACGTGCAGGAGCGCTTCTCGATGGCTGCGTTGGCAATGCGCCTCGAAGAGCAATACGCGTCTGTGGCGCGCCGGGCATGAGCTCTTCCTCGGCGACTGATGTTCGTCTGAGCGAGCCAGCAAGCGCCGCGAACGCGCGCGGTGTGCTCAGTGTCGTCGTCTGGTCCATGATTGCCGTGTACCTGCTCATCGACACGATCAGCGGCGCGCTGATTCACGCGACCGGCGGCGTTGCGCCGCTGTCGCAGCTGTGGAAAGCGCTGATTCTGCTGCTGCTGCTGTTCTGGTGGTCGGTCATTTCGGCGCGCGGCACGCTTGCGTTGCTGGCGCTGCTCACCGCCGTCCTCAGCGGACCCGTGATCAGGCTCTTCGTCTCGGGCGACACGGGATCGTCGCTTGAAGATGCAACGGGTGCGATCAAGGTCCTGCTACCCGCGCTCACGTTGAGCTTCTGCTGCGCCCAGCGCTGGCAGAACGAGAGGCTGTTCGTCAGCTGGACGCGTCGTGCGCTCTGGTTCTGTGTTGCTGTGATGCTGCTGAACGTCGGCGTGGGCCTGCTCGGCTATGGCTACACCGCGTACGGTGTCGCCGAGTCCGGCGGAATCGGAGTGACCGGCTTCTTTTACGCCGGCAACGAAGTGGGCGCGACGTACGTGGTGTTGTGTGCGTTCGCTCTCGTCGAAACGTGGCGGCGTGCGCGACGCTGGTATCTGCTCGCGGCACTCGTTGCCGTGGCGGTCGGGTTTCTGATCGCCACCAAGTCGGCCATTCTTGGAGCGATGGTGCTGGCGTTCGGATTGCCGATCGTGAGCACCCTCGGCGGTCGTGCGCGACTGGGTTGGACCTTGGGCTCCGTGCTCGGCCTGGCGGTCGCGGGAGTCGCGTGGGCAGCGTTTCGTTTCTGGACGATGCTGGAGCAGACAGGCGTGGCGAGCCGCCTGCTGGCGGTGTTCGCGGAGCGCGGCTGGATCGGAGTGATCTTCTCGGGCCGCGATCGCTTCGTGGCGCGCAGCCTGCAAGGTCTGTGAGAACACGCATCGACTACGAACATCATCCTCGGCACAGGCCAGAGCGGCCTAGA
>Ga0111539_10011936_pt1 | contig 10891 bp, 3 predicted proteins | sample RhiMethybrSRZTD1_FD_79667 | JGI IMG/M metagenome (GOLD analysis project Ga0111539, IMG submission 79667) | Populus rhizosphere microbial communities from Tennessee, USA - Rhizosphere MetaG P. TD hybrid SRZTD1 (version 2) (version 2) | ecosystem: Host-associated > Plants > Roots > Rhizosphere >... | reverse complement strand
TCCCGCTCTTCTGACGACCTCTCGTTCTCTCTCTTCCGGAGTCAAGCCCGTCAGGTCTTCGACCTCCAGTCTGCGCGGCTCCCATTGATCGATGACCTGAACCGGGGCGCCGGCTTCCACTTCAAACCTGGTCCTGAGGACTTCGTGCCTTCTGACGATCTCGTTGATCGCTCGCTCCAGCGCCTCAAGCCGCAATCTCCCTTCCAGCCTCAGGACTCCAGGGATGTTATAGAATGGATTGTTCGGCGCAAGCTGATCCAGGAACCATAAACGCTGTTGTGCGAACGAGAGCGGCGCTTTTTCTTCCCGCGATACCTTCTTCTCATAATCTCCGATCGGAGACTGCTTGCGCTCGACCTCGCTTTCGATAAGTCTCAGGTATCGTTCCCGGATCAGCTCGACGCCCTCTCGCGTGAAGAGCGCGGAGTCGTATTGAATCTCGACCGCCAGTTCATCCGATTTCCGATAGGCGCCGAGCTTCAGCTTGAACCGGTCAATACAACAATATTGTTTCCAATACGAGAACTTCGCCGGCCCGGCAGACTCAGCTCCCGGCCACTCCTCGTATTCGAAACCTATAGCATTGGCTCGATCCGCCAGGCGTCCGTTCCCTATTATCGTGTCGTCTTCCTGCAGAAGATGTTCAAGGCGCTCATTGGTTGACCTGAGCGACTGATCGACCATCTCAAGCAACTCTGTGAATTGATATTCCGGTTCAAGGCGGCGGCGGGCCGGACAGAAACGGGCGAAGGTTCCCAGGGCTTCCCGCAATTCGACTATCCTCCTGCCCTCACACAGACTGTCGATCGTGACATCCTTACGACCGGTGAGGCGCCATACCAGAATCTGCCAGCAGGCTAAGAGGAAAACGTCGGGAGACACACCCTGAGCCGATGAAATGCGATCGATCTTTGAAGCCGTAGAGGCTGATAGAACGAACGAGACACAGTCAGGTTCAAACCCCGAGACCCTATCCGGCTCGCGTTCAAAGCCCGGCATCGACCGTTTCGCGCCGTTTCCCCGTTCCAGCCTCTCTCTCTGCCATTCCGAGAAATCCACATATTGAATGGGTTGATCGGAGAGCGTTTCGCCACGCAGGCGCGCGGCGTAGGAACAAGCGATTTCACGAAACAGATTCTTCAAGCTGCGGCTGTCCGCGCAAATAGAAGGCAGGCTCGTCACCAGTATTCGTTCAGATTCCGACAGCCTAAATAGACAGAACCGCGCCGTGGGTTCATGCCTGAGATCAAAACGATGAAGAGTCTCTTCCCGGAAGAACTCTTCAAACCGCGCGTCCTTTTCACGGGCGTCATAAATACTCAAGTCGATCTCTAGAAATTCGACGGCCTGATCGGACGTTACCGCTTGCAATGGGAGAACCCTTCCTGGCAGAAGGTAAAAGTTAGTGCGTAGAATTTCGTGACGGCCTACAACTTCGGATATCGCCGCCTTTAAGACCTCCACATCTGTTTCGCCTTCTATGAGCACGGCGCTTTGCGCCTTATACGCCCGACTGCCGTCGGCCTGCTGCAATAACCAGATGCGCGTTTGTTGTGGAGATAGCCGATACCCTTCGGTCACTACTTTGTTCTGCATGGTAGGTTTCTCCGCGGATGCCGTGAAAGGCCTCGATCATCGTTCACGTGGGACTCCTGAGGGAGCAGTGGCATAGCCCGCGCTGAAAGCGTGTTTTAAAAGCGCTTTTCTAAAGCCCGCCGCAGCGGGCGCCAGCATAAGGCCTTGTCATTACCAACATCTTTCCACTTGTGTATAATTTTATAGGTCGCGTAACGACCTATGAATTTAGTCGTGCGTTTTAACGCCTTGGGCTGATTGGCGCGAGTAGCGCAAACTTGCAGTTTGCGCCGCTTCCGAATCATAACCATTCGGAGGGGCTGAGGCGGGTGGATGATTGGCGCGACTGTCGATCAATTAGCGAGTGAAGCAAGGACGCAAACTGCCAGCCTAAATCCATGGTTCGGGTAACAACGATCTGATAATCGTTCCCTGGTTCTGCTTGAGGGCAAGGTCCCGGACGAGCTTGCCTACCGCAAGGTCAAGTATCCCCAATCCAAACGGGCTAAATACGACGATGCCCCGGGCATCCATCCTGGCTTCGGCCCGCCCGCTCAGAATGTCGGCCAATGCGCATCTGACGAAATCCCGTGCGCCGGTAAGTTGTTCGGCCAGGTGAACCGAAGTCTGAGCGCGACACACGTGGTCGACGTCGTCTACCACGTTATCGCAGGAGAGAATGACTCTTGGCGAAAGATCGCGCAATGAGACGTGGAGGATCACGCCGCCTGGAGGAACGTCCGACAGGTCATCGATGTGAGGCGTTACCGCCGTGGTCGCGAGCGAGATGAGGTCGCAGGCTCTCAGGACGGTCTTGATATCTTCGACAATCTCCACCTCGACGGCGCCGAAAATTTCATTGCACTTGCGCTCGAACTGCCTTGCCCTGGCTAAGTCCAGGTCATGAACGATGAGACGCCTGATCTGAGGCGCCGCCGCCAGCAGAAATCGGGCGATCTCGAAGTTGATCAACCCACACCCAATCATCCCCAGGTGGTCCGCATTGCCATCGGCGCGTAAACAATGCCCCGCCAGAGCCGCGCTGGCGGCGGTTCGTTTCGCGCTGATGATCGAGCCCTCAAGTATGGCTTCCGGTCTTCCCGTCCGCGGCGAGTTTAAAACCACGAGGGCCGACGCCCGATCCAACCCCGCTCCCAGATTGCCCGGAAAAGACGACACCCATTTGACGCCCGCGACCTCCCAGGCGCCGCCCAGGTAGGCGGGTAAGGCGATGATCCGGTCTCGCTGGTTATTGGGAAACCGCAGGAAGGTTGAATGCGGTAACGAACTGGCTCCCTGGGCATGAGTTTCATAAGCCATCCGCACGGTTTGGATCAGTTCGAGTTCGCGCCCCGCGAGCAGCGAATTCACTTCCGACCCCTTCAAAATCAGGATGTCACCGTCATGCATGATTCTGTTTCCACCTGTTCTTGCAAAAGTGATGACACGTCGCCGAAATGTTCTTCGACCCAGTCATCCGAATAGATTGTGTCCAGGTAACGCTCCCCCCGATCCGGGAAAATGGCGACGCACACCGCGCCAGTGGGGATGCGATTTTTAACCCGCTCTATCGCCATCAGCGTCCCGCCGGACGAACCACCGACTAAAATGGCTTCGCTCCGCATCAACCGGCGACAACCGACGACACAATCCAGATCCGTTACGTGAATACATTCGTCGGCCATGTCCGGCCGGTAGAGTTCGGGGCGCCTCATTGCGCCGTGTCCCGGTATCAGCCGCTTCGCCGGCCGGCCTCCGAAAATAACGCTGCCTACGGCATCGACGGCAAATATTTTAGTGGCGAGCCCGTAATCTCGCACATAATCGGCGCACCCCCTGATCGTGCCGCAAGTGCTGGCAGAGCAGAAGAGAAAGTCAACCTCTCCGCCTAGCGCGTCGTCTATTTCGCGCATAGTTGTCTTATAGTGGGCGCCCGCATTGGCCAGGTTGGCGTACTGATCGGGCCAGAAGCTGTCTTCAATGCTTTCCATAAGAGCCCGGACACGATTAATCCGGGCTTGGAGATATTCTCCCGTCCGAGAATCAGGAGTTAATACCATATCGATCTCAGCCCCGTAAGCCTTGAGGATGCCGATATTTTGCCGAGTCGTCTTCGGATCAACCACACAGATCAGTCGTAATCCGAAATAACCACAGGCCTGGGCCAGACCGATGCCCAGATTTCCGGAACTGGACTCGATGACCACAGTGCCTGGCTTAATTGCGCCCACTTCTATTGCTTCTTTGAGAATATTCAGCGCAGGCCTGTCTTTTGCGCTGCCCCCCGGATTGAAACCCTCCATCTTGGCGAAGAGCCGGAATCGGTTCTCCTTATATATCCGGGTTAACTTGATCAGTGGGGTATTACCTATCGTGGACAAGATACCTTCACCCATAACCTCAAGTTTCTCCTACTCAAATTTTTCTGTCTGCTGGTTCTCGTGGCCGGAACGAAGATCAATGTCGATCAGAGGCTAAGGATTCTGGAAACTAAGTTTTTTGGTGTTTGTATAAATCAGAACAAGTGATATCGACACATCCAACGAATTTTCAACCATCAAAGGAGAGCGTCTAAACGCTCTCTCCCAAAGTTTGTAGTTAAACTGGATATCGCCAGAAAAAAAACGCTAAACACAAGAAAACTTAGTTTCCAGAGTACCAAGGACTCGTTCAAAAATAACTTGATCACTTTGCGCGATAAATAATATGAAGCCTGTGTGTAATTCCGGGCTTTTATAGTGGTATCGAAAAAACGTAGCCACAGAGAGATGGATTTGGCCAGGCTTTCGACCTCGGTGTTCTCTGTTGGCTCTGTGGCTTAATCCAGTTCTTGGCGCGCCGCACATATAGTTGAGACCAGGGTCAGAAAAAGCGACGGCGGATGATCATCGATCGCGGCCTACGGGAGGGCGTCAACGGTTTGGGCAGGCCATCCCAACCAGCACCTTTCGCGCGCCGGTATACGGTTCTCTGCCATGGGTAAAAAGCATGTTGTCTAATAGCAACAGATCGTTCTTCCGCCACGCAAACTTAATCTTGGTCTGTTCGTAGATAGATCGAATAAGCTCGAGCGCTTCCGGCTCAATAGGTGAGCCATCGCCATAATAAGAATTTCGCGGCAGGTTTTCCTCGCCGAGGGAGGCAAGTAGTGTCTCAGCGATATCTTTGCCTAAGCTTGAAACGTGAAAAAGATGCGCCTGGTTGAACCATATCTTTCCGCCGGTATGCGGGTGCGCAGCCGTGGCAGGGGTGACTTGCCTAGTTCTCAGGCGATCGTTCTCAAGCCACTCATAGTCCAATTCGTTCGCCTTGCAATAGTCCTCCACCCGAGACCTGTCGTCGGTTTGGAACACCACCGGCCACGGCAGATCCAGAGCCGAGTAGTTGCGAACATACATCACGCCCTTTTGCTCGAATTTGTCGCGGATCGACTTAGGCAGCATGTTGTATACAACTCGGCTGTCACCAATCGGCGTCTCGCCGCCGGTTTCGGCCGGCAGTGTGCACATAAAGCCAATTCTATTCGGCCAGTTTCGCGAATATGAATTTTCGTTGTGCTGCGGTATTACCTCGCTCGCGGGGTATTCCGTCGCCGTGTAAACATTCCCACGCAACATGGTCCGTGGCGTCGAGCGATACGTATATTCAAGTAACTCGGATCCAAACAGTATGGACAGGATCCTGCCAAACTGCGTGCTGCCGTGCGCTTTTAAGCCACGAATCAACACGGCGCCGTAGATTTTGATCAGGCTCTGGATATCCTGCTGATATTCTTCAGCCCAGTTCACCGCGTCCAGTCCACTCGTTTCAACATCAAGCAGAATCGGCAATTCTCCAATCGGTTTCAAATCACTCGCCGTTATTCTCTGACGACTCAAAACCGCATCGTTCATAAACACCTCCGCGTCTGAAAAATTTATGTTAGGGATACTGTCAAATAATATGTGGGAACAGGTCAGACGCGGTACCTTCATCACACCGTCTCAGAAGAGAGATTGATACCTTTGCGTTTAATCGCTCTCAACCTTCTTATGTCTGACTCTTCCTGGACGTCCTGTTCTTTATGACCTGCCCCGTTTTCGGTTCTGGACGAGGCGTTCAAGGCGCTCGGCCGCGCATCCGGTCGATCTACGATGTTGAAAATTGGCGCATCATCCTTCACGCCGTCCCTTATCGCATCCTCTATCACTCGCCCCAGCGCCTCTGCGGTCGGGCCTTCAAATATGCTCCTGACTTCGATCGCTACTCCGAACGTATTCTTCACTCGGGAGACGATCTGTGTGGCCAACAACGAATGGCCTCCCATCTCGAAAAAGCTGTCGTGTATCCCTACTCGGTCCAGCTTCAGCACTTCTTCATAGATCCCGACCACTATTTCCTCGACCGGCGTCCGGGCCGCGACATATTCTGACTCCACATCCCTGCCCGCGTCCGGCGGCGCCGGCAACCTCTTCCGGTCGATCTTCCCGCTCGCAGTGACAGGCATCTCGTCCAGTTTCAGGATCGCTTCCGGAACCATATATTCCGGCAGCCTCTCTCGCAGATGCCTCTTCAACTCCGCAGCCGTCGCCCCCTCTTCTCCCACCACGTATCCCAGCAGTCGCTTATCTCCTCTCTCGTCGGCGCGGGCAACCACCACGCTCTGCTTCACCGACGGGCTCTCATTCAACGCCGCCTCGATCTCTCCCAATTCGATCCGATAGCCTCGGATCTTCACCTGATTATCCGCTCGCCCGATGAATTCGATGTTCCCGTCCGACAGGTACCTCCCGACGTCTCCTGTCCGGTACATCCTGGCTCCTCCTCTTCCACCATACCGGGCAGGTATGAACCTCTCTCCCGTCATCTCCGCCCTCGTCACATATCCCCTCGCCAATCCCGCCCCGCCGATGTAGATCTCTCCTTTCACTCCCACAGGCGTCGCGTCCAGCCCCGTGTCCAGCACGTACATCTCTGTGTTCGCTATCGGCTTCCCGATCGGCGCCCACCCGCTGCATCCTTCTCCCGCGCCGATCCAGTACGTCACGTCTATCGCCGCCTCCGTCGGCCCATACAGGTTACTCACCTCCGCCCCGCTCCTCTTCCTCATTCTCTCTTCCAGCTCTCTCGGCAACGCCTCCCCGCTGCAGATCACCCGCCTCAAACTCCTCGCCTCTTCCACTCGCTCCTCTAAAAACACCCCCAGCATCGACGGCACGAAATGGATCGTCGTGATCTCCTCCTCCTTGATCACTCCCAGCAGATACCCGCCGTCCTTGTGCCCTCCGGGTCGCGCCATCACTAGCGCGGCGCCTCTCATCAGCGGCCACAGGAACTCCCACACCGACACGTCGAAGCTGAACGTCGTCTTCTGCAACACCCGATCCGTCTCGTCCAAGCCGTACTGCTCCTGCATCCACAGCAGCCGATTCCTGATCCCACTGTGCGTGTTCATCGCTCCCTTCGGCTTGCCCGTCGACCCAGACGTGTAGATCACGTATGCCAGGCCTTCGCCCTCCATCCTCGCCTCAAGTTCTTCACTGCTATAACTCCCAATCTGATCCCACTCCCGATCCAGACAGACCAGCTCTTCATTCTCCAACCCCAACCGGCCGACCACCGCCTCCTGCGACAGCAGCAATTTGACCTCCGCGTCTTTCAGCGTCCCCTCCATTCTCTGTCTCGGGTCGGCGGTATCGATCGGCACATACGCCGCCCCGGCCTTCAACACTCCGAGGATCGCGATCACCATCTCCAGCGAGCGCTCCGCGCAGATCCCCACCAGATCCTCACGCCCGACTCCTCTGCCGCCCAGGTAATGGGCAAGTTGGTTGGCCCTCCGGTTCAACTCACCGTAACTGAGCGCGCCCTGTTCGCTTATGACCGCGATCGTCTCTCCTGATCGTCTCGCCTGCTCCGCGATCATCTCGTGCACTAATAGCGGCTCTCCGTACTCCCTCTGCGTCTCATTCCACTCCTCCAGGATCTGTCTCTTCTCCGCCGCATCCATCAACTCAATCTCTCTGACCCTCCGCTCCGCGTCTCTGACCGCTTCCGCCACCACATGCGCGAAATGCCGCGCCATTCTCCTGATCGTCTCCGCCTCGTATAGATCCTGGCTGTACATCAGGCTGCCGACGATCTCTTCCCCGCTCTCCGTCAACATCAACTCCAGATCGAATTTAGCCGCTCCTATCTCTTCTCCGATCCTACTCAACTTCAGATCCCTGATTTCCAGTTCTGCCCGGCTCGTGTTCTGGAGCGACATCATGACTTGAAACAACGGGCCCCGGCTCAGGTCCCGCTCCGGATTGATCTCCTCCACCAGTTTCTCGAACGGCGCCTCCTGATGCGCATACGCTCCCAGCGCCACCTCTCTCTCACGCCCGATCAACTCCTTGAAACTTGGATCGCCTCCGAGATCCGTCCTTAACACCAGCGTGTTGACGAAGAATCCGATCAGCCCTTCCACTTCTTTGCGCGTGCGATTGGCGACGGCCGTCCCCACTACCACGTCCTCCTCTCCGCTGTAACGTGTCAAGAGGAGTTTGAAAGCCGCTATCAGGACCATGAACAAAGTGGCGCCTTCCTGTTTACTCAGTCTTCTCAGGCCTTCGCTCGCCTCCTGGCCGATCTCGACCCGCTCGAGCGCCCCCCGATAACTCGGCGCCGCCGGTCTCGGACGGTCGGTCGGCAATTCCAGGACCGCCGCGCCCTTGAGTCGTTCCTTCCAATATCCGACCTCGCTCTCCAACACCTCGCCTTGCAGCCACTCCCTTTGCCAGACGGCGAAATCCGCGTACTGGATCGGCAGCTCATCGAGCGGCGACTCTTCTCCCGCGCTGTACGCCTGGTAGAGCGCCCCTACTTCTCTGATCAAGATTCCCATCGACCAGCCGTCGCTTACGATGTGATGCATGGTGAGGAGTACAGCATGATCTTCCTCGTCGAGTTTCAATACCTTGACTCTGAGGAGCGGCCCTCGTCTCAGATCGAATCCTGTCGCCGCATCTATGCCCGCCCTCCGACGAACTTCCGCTTCTCTCTCTTCCGGCGCCAGACTGGTCAGGTCTTCGATCTCTAAACTCCGCGGCTCCCATTGATCGATTGCCTGTACCGGCGCCCCTTCCTCTACCTCGAACCTCGTTCTGAGGACCTCATGTCTTCTGACGATCTCGTTGATCACTCGCTCAAGCGCCTCAAGGTTCAACCTTCCCTCCAACCTCATGCCGGCCGGGATGTTGTAGAAGGGGTTGTTCGGCGCGAGTTGATCCAGGAACCATAGCCTCTGCTGCGCGAACGATACCGGCAGCCTGACGCCGTTTTGGCCCTCTCGCGGGGCCATGATCAGGGGCGGCGCCTCGACCCTCTCTCCGGACAGGATCGCCTCTTCTATCCTCTGCGCCAGACTTTCCGCCGTCCCACTCTTGAAGACACTCCTCACTCCGATCTCTATTCCAAAGGCGCTCCTCACTCGAGAGACGACCTGCGTGGCCAACAACGAATGGCCTCCCATCTCGAAAAAGTTGTCGTGTATCCCTACTCGATCCAGCTTCAGCACCTCTTCATAGATCCCGATCACTATCTCCTCGACCGGCGTCCGGGCCGCGACATATTCTGACCCTATATCCCTGCCCGCGTCCGCCGCCGCCGGCAACCTCTTCCGGTCGATCTTCCCGTTCGCCGTGACAGGCATCTCGTCCAGCTTCAGGATCGCTTCCGGAACCATATATTCCGGCAGCCTCTCCCGCAGATGCCTCTTCAACTCCGCAGCCGTCGCTCCTTCTTCTCCCACCACGTACCCCAGCAGTCGCTTATCTCCTCCACCGTCGGCGCGGGCAATCACCACGCTCTGCCTCACCGATCCGTGCTCATTCAACGCCCCCTCGATCTCTCCCAGTTCGATTCGATAGCCGCGTATCTTCACCTGATCGTCAATTCGCCCGAGGCACTCGATCTGCCCCGCGGCCATATAGCGTCCCAGGTCCCCACTCCGGTACAGCCGCTCTCCCTCTTCTCTGCCATATGGATTCGGCGCGAATTTCTCCGCCGTCAGGTCCGGACGATTGAGATATCCTCGCGCCAGCCCCGCGCCGCCAATCCACAATTCGCCGCTCACTCCTGTTCCTACGATTGTCCGTCGCCCGTCCATAAGGTAGAGACTGGTGTTGGCTATCGGCCTTCCGATTGGGACCGCCGCTCGCCCCTTTTCCACTTCCTCGCTCGTCCCTACTTCATACACGCTGCAACCAACTACGCTCTCCGTAGGCCCATACTCGTTGAAGACCCTCGTTCCGCAACCTCGCTCCGTCCACCACCTCGCCGCCTGCGACGGCAGATTCTCGCCTCCGACCACGAACGACCTCGGCGCTCCCTCGGGACCGACCTCTCTCAATTGTTCCGTGACTATCTGCAGGTGCGCGGGCGTCAGCTTGACCAGGCTGTATTCATGACAGGCGGCGAGCGCCTTCCCGAGGGCTTCGATATCGCCGTCGGCTGATAACAGATGCACAGCCCTTCCTGCCAGCAGCGGCGTGAAAAGTCCGGTGATCGTCAGGTCGAAGCTCAGCGACGAATGAACCGGCGACCCACAACCCTCTCCCACCGGATATTGGCTCACCGCCCACAGCAGGTAATTCTTCAACGACCCATGCCTCAGCATGACCCCCTTCGGCTTTCCCGTAGATCCCGATGTATAGATGACGTAGGCCAGGTTGTCCGCCAACACCCCCGCCTCCATCTCTGGCGCCGGGGAGTCAGTGATCGACTCCCACAACTCATCCACACAGATGACCTCCGCCTGCTCTATCTTCGGCAATTGCGACTTCAGTCGCTTCTGCGTCAGCAGCGCCTTGACCTCGGCGTCCTCCAGCATAAACGCCAGACGCCCTTCCGGGTACGACGGGTCTAGCGGCAAATAGGCTCCCCCGGATTTCAGCGCCGCCATCAAGCTCACCATCAGATCGAGCGAGCGTTCCATGCACAACCCCACAACCGCTTCCGGCCTCACCCCCAACTCTCTCAACCTCCAGGCGAGCCTGTTCGCTCGCTCGTTCAACTCTCCATAGCTCAACGCCTCTTCCTCATAGATCACCGCCACCGCGTCGGGCGACCGCCTCGCCTGCTCCGAGAACAGTTCGGGAAGGAGTTTCGCACTCCCCAAGTCAATCCTCGTCTCATTGTTCTCGAAGAGAAGCCGCCGCTGTTCGGTGGCGGGCGTCATCTCTAACTCGCCCACCTTCGCCGCAGGATTACCGATCGCGTTCTCCACCAACGTATGAAATTGTCCCTTCAGAATTCCTATCTCCGCCGGCCGGAACAATTGAACGTCGTAGTG
>Ga0111539_10011933_pt1 | contig 10892 bp, 9 predicted proteins | sample RhiMethybrSRZTD1_FD_79667 | JGI IMG/M metagenome (GOLD analysis project Ga0111539, IMG submission 79667) | Populus rhizosphere microbial communities from Tennessee, USA - Rhizosphere MetaG P. TD hybrid SRZTD1 (version 2) (version 2) | ecosystem: Host-associated > Plants > Roots > Rhizosphere >... | reverse complement strand
GCGAACGTCGAGCGAGCGATGGTGATGGCATACGAATCCCGGGCCCATATGGCTTGAAGTGCGGCCCGTACGACAGGTTAACGAGGATCATCGAGTCCTCCACAAAGTGGTTGCTAGAGCGGGACGGCACCGGAAGGTGCGGCATAGCCGAAAAGCCCTCATGTGTCGCTCGGCATCCGGGATGCGCCGACCAGGTCGGAAACGGCGGACGATATGTCGCTCTCGTCCCATTCCAGCTCGGGCGGCACGCGTTCGAGCCACACGGCGTCCTGCTCCAGGCTCGCTTCGTCCAGATCGCTGTCGTTCACTTCGTCGAGTACCATCGTCGCCTCCATCGGTGTTAGAACAAGACGCTCGCCGCAGGATGCACTGACAGCGACCGCCGACACATCCCCCAGGTAGGGGAAGCACGCTGTTTTGTTGGGGGGAAGCTGCGCCGAAGAACGCCGCGCTCGCGCGACCGGGGATCAAGAGATCCCGTGCCGGCGGCCAGAGGCCGCGCAATTCAACTTGCGAGGACCAGCATGCCGGCGACGAGCATGATCGGCGCGTTTGGATTGATGCCCGGACCGGGCGGAAGGCAAATGGCGAAGAAGGTACAGAGGAGAATGAACTGCAGCAGGAGCAGCGTTCCCAGCGGCGCTATTCGGGCCCGCTCCGGCGCAGCCAGCCGCGTCAGCGCAAGCACGCCGACGAAGACCGGTACAGACAATCATGGGCGGCAGCGAGGCCTCGCGGCCCGGCCGTGATGTGCGCAGCCAGGATGGCGTGTGCCCGTGATGTGCGCCGTGAACAGGTTCCAGGCCGAGGAACCCGATGATGTCCACGCTTCCCGCGATCGAGCTCAGGAGGAACGACAGCAGCTTCGGCATTCCGCGGCCCTGCCGCGTGTGTCGTTACTTCATCACTCTGTTTCTCACCCGCGCTCAGCCATCATTTCCTTGGTACTGCCGATCGCCTTCGCCGGATTCAGCCCTTTCGGACACGTCTTCGTGCAGTTCATGATCGTGTGGCAGCGATAGAGGCGGAACGGATCGTCGAGCCGATCGAGGCGCTCGCCGGTGTGCTGATCGCGGCTGTCGGCAAGCCAGCGATATGACTGCAGCAGGATCGACGGGCCGAGGTACTTGTCCTGGTTCCACCAGTAGCTCGGGCACGATGTCGAGCAGCAGAAGCACAGGATGCATTCCCAGAGCCCGTCGAGCTTGGCGCGATCCTCCGGCGATTGCAGGCGTTCGCGGTCCGGCGGCGGCTGGTCCGATTGCAGCCAGGGCTCGATCAGCTCGTACTGCGCGATAACCCCGCTCATGTCGAACACGAGATCCTTCAGCACCGGCATGTGCGGCAGCGGCGTGATCCGGCTCGTGCCTTCCTTCAGGCTGTCGATCGGCGTCAGGCAGGCGAGTGTATTGGTGCCGTCGATGTTCATCGCGCAGGAGCCGCACACGCCTTCGCGGCAGGAGCGCCGGAACGACAGCGTGGGGTCGATGTGGTCGTTGATCTTGACCAGCGCGTCGAGGACCATCGGCCCGCAATCGTCACGATCGATGTCGAAGGTGTCCATCTTCGGGTTGTCCTTCTTGGCCGGATCCCAGCGATAGATGCGGAAGCTCTTCACGTGCTCGGCCGCCTTCGAAGGCCAGTGCTTACCCTTGAGGACCAGCGAATTCGCTGGAAGCGTGAACTCGGACATTTCTCGATGCTCCTTGCTTGATTGCGGGTTGCGAATGACGCGGGCCGCACCCTAGTGGGTACGCTCCGCGGGTGGAAAGCTCTTCACATCGTCGGAAAGCGTGTCGAGGCGCACGGGGCGGTACCCGAAGGTGACGTTCCAGTCTTCGTCCTTCCACGCGCACGTGTGCTTCAACCAATTCGTATCGTCGCGCTTGGGGTAGTCCTCGCGCGCATGCGCGCCGCGGGATTCGGGGCGTTCGCAGGCCGAGTGCGCGATCACCACCGCCTGATCGGCGAGATTGCGGAGCTCGAGCGCCGAAACCAGCGCGACATTCCACTGCAGCGAGTCGCTGTCGACGGTGACGCGATCGAGCGGATCGCGCAGCGCCGTCAGCTTTTTCAGCGCCTCGTTCAACGTGTCACCGCGCCGGAACACGCCAAAGCCGGATTGCATCACCTCCTGCATGAGCGGCCGGATCTCGCCGGGTTTGTTGCCGCCCCTGCTGTTGCGGAGGCGATCGAAGCGCGCCAACGCGACTTCCTGCGAATGCTCGGTAGCCTCGGACACGGGCGATCCCGGCTTGATGAGCTCTGCCGCGCGTAACGCGGCCGCTCGCCCGAAGACGATCAGATCGAGCAGGCTGTTCGTGCCGAGCCGATTGGCGCCATGCACCGAAACGCACGCGGCCTCGCCGATCGCCATCAATCCCGGCACGATGACTTCGGTTCCGTCCTTGCTCGGACGGACGACCTCGGTATGGATATTGGTGGGAATGCCGCCCATCACGTAGTGCACCGTCGGGATGACCGGGATCGGCTCCTTGTGTGCATCGACGCCGGCGAAGGTCCGCGCCGAGTGCACGATGCCGGGCAGGCGCTGATCGAGCATGTCGGCGGACAGATGCTCGAGATGCAGGTGAATGTGATCTTTCTTGTCGCCCACGCCGCGGCCCTCGCGGATCTCGATCGCCTCGGCTCGGCTCACCACGTCACGCGAGGAAAGGTCCTTTTCTCGCGGCGCATATTTGGGCATGAATCGCTCACCCTCGCTGTTGGTGAGATATCCGCCTTCGCCACGCGCGCCCTCGGTAATCAAAACGCCCGCGCCGTAAACGCCGGTGGGGTGAAACTGGATGAACTCCATGTCCTGTAATGGCAGACCCGCGCGCAGCACCATCGCGCTGCCGTCGCCGGTGCACGTGTGCGCCGAGGTGCAGGACTGGTATACGCGTCCGCATCCGCCTGTCGCAATGACGGTCATGCTGGCGCGGAACCGGTGGATCGATCCGTCCTCGAGGCACCAGGCGAGGAGACCACGGCAAACGCCATCGTCGTCCATCAGCAGGTCGAGCGCGAAATACTCGATGAAGAATCGCGCGCGGTGCTTGAGGCACTGCTGATACAGCGTGTGCAGGATTGCGTGACCGGTGCGATCGGCCGCGGCGCAGGCCCGATAGGCCATGTCACCTTTCGCATATTCCGTCGTATGGCCTCCGAACCGTCGCTGGTAGATCTTGCCGGCATCGGTACGGCTGAACGGCACGCCCAAATGCTCGAGCTCGACAACCGAAGCGACTGCCTCGCGGCACATGTATGCAATCGCGTCCTGATCCCCGAGCCAGTCGGAGCCCCTGACCGTGTCGAACATGTGCCACTTCCAATCGTCGTTCTCCATGTTTCCAAGCGCGGCGCTGATCCCGCCCTGTGCCGCGACCGTGTGACTGCGCGTAGGAAAAACCTTGGTAATACAGGCCGTCTTCAAGCCGGCCGCGACCATGCCGAGCGTCGCTCGAAGTCCCGCGCCGCCGGCGCCGAGGACGATAACGTCGAAGGAGTGATCGATGATGTCGTAGGAGGTGGGCATTGCCAGGATTCCTAGTGGCCAAGGAAGAGCTTGAGGACCGCAAGCACGCTGGCGCCTGCGAGGATCACCACGGCTGCGCGGACAAACAGATCAGCCGCGAGCCGCCGGGAGCGCGTGTGTACATAATCGAGCAGAACCGAGCGCAGCCCGACCAGGGCGTGCACAAGCGCGGCAACCACGAACAGCATGACGAGCAACGCCGGTACAGGTGAGCCAAGCCAGGCAGCCGCGGTCATCCGATCGGAGGTGGCGAGCCAGAGCACCGACGCGGCGAAGTAGAGGCCGAGCGGAATCAGTGCGATGGCTGTCAAGCGCTGCAGCCGCCACTCGCGCAGTCCGTCGCGTGCGCTCCCGAGTTGGCTGACGTGCCGCAGCACCGTCGCGTCACGCAACGCAGCCGGGTTGGACAAAGAACGAGGTTTTTGCATCGACTTTTCTCCTAGGCGAGGAAGACGTAGAGCCAGGCGAGCACGGTCAGCAGCACCGTCGCGGCGACGACCGCATAACCGCTGCGAGCCGCCGTTCGCAACTCGAAACCGTGGCCGGCGTCCCAAGCGAGGTGCCGCACACCGTTGCACAGATGGTAGAAGAAGGCGATCGACCAGCAAAACAACAACAGCAAGCCGATCGGCGAGACGATGAACGCGTGCGTCGCTGCGAACAGCTCGCCGCCCGCCGCTACGGCGATCAGCCACCAGGCGAGCACGATCGAGCCGAGCGCGAGACCGATGCCGGTGATCCGGTGCAGGATCGACAACGCGGACGTGATCTGGAACCGATACCATGTCGGGAACATGAACGGCGACAGCGGTCGTTGCACCGTACGCTGATCCGAAGTCTTCGGATCCGATGCTGCCCGTGGTGGTGTGACCACGGCCAGTTTCGCTTGTGTCTTCGCCTTCGAGGCTGCGCTTGTCGCTGTGGGCATGATTTATTGCTCCTGCGTCTTTCGGGTTTGATACTGCGCAGCTGCCGTGATCAATGACGGCGCTCGACGCTGAAACCGCGCAACCGCCGCATCAGGTCGTGATCGTGTTGCGGCGGCGGTGCGATGCCGACGAAGATCCAGTCGAACAGATCGACGTCGGGACAATCGAGTAACGCTTCGAAGCGCTCGAGCTCCGCACTGTCCAGGCGCTCGAGGAACTTCTCGGCAAACGAACCGAGGACCAGGTCGATCTCCTGCGTGCCGCGATGCCAGCACCGGAACTGCAGCCGCCTGCGGCGGATATCCAGCTGCTCGCGCGGCGAATGACCCGTGATCTCCATCTCTCTCATCGACAGCCAAGTTTGTGAACACACCATGAACTCATCGCATGGAATAAAGCTGCATGCGACTCGTCGAAGGGATTCTGTCCACTGCCCCGAAATGACGTTATCCCCCGGGTGGGGGAAACGAGCATTTCGAGCGCCAGCATCCATCACCCCGCGTGGTTGTATTGCGGCCGATGCAGCTGACCTTCGATCCAGGTCCGGATGTCTTTCGGGCGCTCGACTTGCGCAAGGCCTTGCTCGAACATCAACTCGGCCACACGCGTTGCCGTCGTCACCTCGGTCTCGAGGATATTCGCCTGGCTCGGGAGCAGCATGCCCTTCGCGCGCAGGTCGGGCCCTACCTGGTCCGCGGTCGCCTGCGCCGCGGCGATGAAGCACGCGTCGGTGATGAGCCGGGGGCGCGCCACGTACGTGGCAAGGCCGATGGCCGGATAGATATAGAAGTTGTTGGCCTGCCCCGGGTGGAAGGTCTGGCCGTTCAGCGTGACGTCGGGGAACTGGACCCCGGCGAAGAACAGCGCCCTGCCCTTGGACCACGCGTAGGCCTGCTCCGCGGTGCATTCGGCCTTGTCGGTCGGATTCGACAGCGCGAAGATGATCGGACGTTCGTTGAGCCGGCTCATGGCCTCGACCACGCGCTGGTTGAACGCGCCGCCCTTGGTGCTCGCGCCGATAAGGATCGTCGGCTTGAAGCTCTCAATCATCGCCACCAGGTCCTTCGAGGGGGCCGCCTTGTGCGCGTACACCTTCTGGTCATCGCTCATGTCGGTGCGCGACGGCTCGAGCAGCCCGTTGACGTCGAACATGGAAATGCGCCGCCGCGCGTCGTCCTGCGAGAGCCCCTTCAGCTGCATCGCGGAGACGATCATGTTGGCGATGCCGATGCCGGCCGATCCGGCCCCGAGGAAGAGGACGCGCTGCTCGGTAAGCGGCGCATTGACGATCTGCAGCGCGGTCGTGAGGGCTGCAATCGTCACGCTCGCCGTGCCCTGGATGTCGTCGTTGTAGCAGAGTACTTTGTCGCGGTAGCGCCTCAGCATGCGGATCGCATCGGTGCCTTTCCAGTCCTCGAAGTGGATGCAGCAGCCCGGGAACACTTCCTGCACCGCCTCGACGAATTCCTCGGTGAGCTCGTCGAGCTCCTTCTCGGAAGGCGGCTCGACGCGCAGCCCGAGATAGAGCGGGTCGGCGCGCAGCGCGGCGTTGGTGGTGCCGATGTCGAGGAGCACCGGCAGCGTGGTCTCGGGCGGCACCGCCGCGCACGCGGTGTAGAGCTGAAGCTTGCCGATCGGAATGCCCATGCCGTTGGCGCCGATGTCGCCGAGGCCGAGGATGCGCCCGCCGGTCGACACGCAGATGAAGCGCACCTCGCGCCGCGGCCAGTTTCGCAGCACCTCCGCGATGCGGCCCTTCATCTCGCGCGTGATATACATGCCGCGAGCGCGACGGTAGATGTGGCCGAAGGTGAGGCAGGCATCCGCGACCGTCGGGTCGTAGAGGATGGGAATGAAGCGCGCCGGATCGGACATCACAGTGCGGTAGAACAGGGTCTCGTTTCGGTCGGAGAGCCCAATGAGATAGATATAGCGCTCCAGATCGGTCGGTTTCGCATCGAGATGCATGAGCACGCGTTCGACCTGGCGCTCGATGCCTTCCACCGCGTGCGGCAGCAGTCCTTCCAGGCCGTACTTGCGGCGCTCCGCCGCGGAGAAGGCCGTGCCTTTGTTGAGGGTGGGATCGTTGAGCAGCCGCTCGCCGGTCGGCGTTTGGACGGGCTGGCTCTTGGCTCGCTGTTGCATTTTTTCAGTTTCTCCGGTGTGTGAGTGAATCAAGTGTCCCGCCTTCGCTCGCGCAAGCGTGAGCGGATGGGTCATGTCCTCGGGCCGTACCCACGCGTCGAACTGCTCCGCGGTGAGGAAGCCGAGCTGCAGCGCGGCATCGCGCAGGGTGAGCTCCTCGCGGTATGCCTTGAGAGAGATCTGCGCCGCCTTCTCGTATCCGATGTGCGGGTTGAGCGCCGTCACCAGCATCAGGGAATGATCGAGGTGATCCCGGATGCGTTTCTCGTTCGGCTCGATGCCGCGGGCGCAGCGATCGTTGAACGAGTCGCTGGCCTCGGCCAGGAGCTGGATCGACTGCAGCACGTTGTGCAGCATCACCGGCTTGTAGACGTTGAGCTGGAAGTTGCCCTGCGACCCCGCGAAGGCCACCGCATGGTCGTTGCCGAAGACCTGCACGGCGACCATGGTCATCGCCTCGCACTGTGTCGGGTTGATCTTGCCCGGCATGATGGAGGAGCCCGGCTCGTTCTCCGGGATCTTCAGCTCGTCGAAGCCCGCCCGCGGCCCGCACGCGTACCAGCGCACGTCGTTCGCGATTTTCATCAAGGCGCCGGCCAGGGTGCGCAGCGCGCCGCTGACCTCCACCATCGCGTCGTGCGCCGAGAGTGCAGCGAACTTGTTCGATGCCGACACGAACGGCTTCCCGGTCTCCTCGGCGATCTTGCGCGCGGCCACCTGGCCGAAGCGCGGGTCGGCGTTCAACCCCGTGCCTACAGCGGTTCCACCGATCGCCAACGCGTATACGCCCGGCAAGGCGCCGCCGATGGCGTCGATCGCCTGGTCGAGCTGTGCCACCCAGCCCGAGATCACCTGGCCGAGCGTGAGCGGCGTGGCGTCCTGGAGGTGGGTGCGACCCACCATGATCACTTTGGTGAATGCCCGGGCCTTCCCGTCGAGGGTCTCGCGCAAGCGCCGCAGGGCGGACACCAGGACGTCCTGCACCTGCATCACCGTGGCGATGTGCATCGCCGTCGGGAAGGTGTCGTTCGACGACTGGCTGTGGTTGACGTCGTCGTTCGGATGGACGGGTTTCTTCGACCCGACGATTCCGCCGGCAAGCTGGATGGCGCGATTGGCGATGACCTCGTTGGCGTTCATGTTGGTCTGCGTCCCGGAGCCGGTCTGGAACACCACCAGGGGGAACTCGCCATCGAGCTGACCGTCGATCACCTCCTGCGCCGCGCGCACGATAAGGCCCACTTTCTCGCGCGGCAGCTGACCCAGCTCTTCGTTGGCCAGCGCCGCGCACTTCTTGAGGATACCGAGCGCCCGGATCACGGGACGGTCCCATCGGTAGCGATCCACGCCAATCGGAAAGTTCTCGTGCGAGCGCTGCGTCTGTGCGCCCCAGAGGTGATCTCCGGGTACCTCGACATTGCCGAGGGCGTCTTCCTCGATACGGACATTGCGTCTGGCTTGGATCACGTCGGTCTCCTTGCGAGTAGTTCTGATTTGGCCATCGGCGCGGGACTGTCTGTAATCACCCGCATGGGGGGGCGGGAGCCGCGCATCCGAGGCCGTCCTTAGCGCACGGCGGCTATGCCGATCTTGGGAGCGGCAGCACGGTCAGCGAACGCACGCCCTGCGCGCCATGGATCAGCACGCCCTCGATGTCCGCCGTCGCGGAAGGGCCGGAATGAAACGCGGCGTAGTGCGCGTTGCGGAATTCGGCGCGCCGATAGGCGTGATGCAGATTGACGACGATATCGGCGGGATCGAGCAGCACGATCAGGTGCTGCGCGAGATAGGCGACGGCGTTGACCTGCAGATCGGCGTCGCTCAGCAGGACGGAGCCGGTTTCGGCCACGGCGAAGGAAGCCCTCACGATGGCGTAGTCCACGTCGGCGAGCTCTTGCGCCGCGCGGATGGCTGCTATGTCACGGTTGCCGCTGATCTCCGTGACGGTGGAGCACACGACCCTGGCCTTCGCGATCTTCTCGCGCACAGGCGCCAGCGCGTCACCGGAGGCCGGAGAGTCGAGAAACTCTCCTCCCATCAGGTGCAGGCTGTCTTTGAAGGCCGCGAGGAGCGACGCCGGCGGCCTGTCGTCGAACAATGGTACCGCGGGAAGCGGTCGGTCCACCCGCGGCAGGTTCGTCCGGATGGATGCGAGGATGGTGTCGCGGCTACTCATCGTTCCCTCCGCGGTTCGCCTGATACCAGTCGTGGAAGGTCTGCTCCACGGGATGCGGATTCTCCCGGTGCTTGCCCCACGCATTGAGAGCGTTGTAGACCACGAAGCGCGGCAGATGAGCGAGCGCACCTTCGGCCGCGCCGACTGCGGCGCGATACGCCGCGGGCCGCGAGAGCAGCTCGCCAGCCGCTTTCATCGCGGCCTTCTTGGCGAACGGGACTTCGTGCTGCTTCACCAGCTCTCGGCGCCAGGCGTAGATCTGCTCGTGGATGTTGATCTTGACCGGACAGACGTTCGTGCAGCTGCCGTTCAAGGTCGAGGCGAAGGGCAGGCTGCTGTACTTGCGCGCGTTGAACGTCGGGTCGATGATGAGCCCGATCGGACCGGAGTAGGTCGCCCCGTAGCTGAGGCCACCGCTGCGCCGGTAGACCGGGCAGGTGTTCATGCAGGCGCCGCAGCGGATGCACTTGAGGGAGGTCCAGAACTCGGCCATCCCGAGCCGTTCTGAGCGGCCGTTGTCCACCAGCACCACGTGCATCTCGCCACCGGCCCGCGGCCCGCGAAAATGGGACGTGTACTGCGTGATGGGCGAGCCGAGCGCGCTGCGCGACAGGAGCCGCACGAATACCGCGAGGTGCTCGAGGCGTGGAATGATCTTTTCGATGCCAATCGAGGCGATGTGCAGCTTCGGCACGTTGGCCGAGAGATCCGCGTTGCCCTCGTTGGTGCAGACGACGAAGCCGCCGGTTTCCGCGACGACGAAGTTGCCTCCCGTCATGCCGGCATCGGCGGCGAGAATCAGCGGGCGGTTCGCTTCGCGCTCGGACTCCGCGAGATAGTGGACATCGCTATTGCCGGGATCGGTGCCGATGGTCTTCGCGAACACTTCCGCGACGTCGGTCCTTGTCTTGTGTACCGCCGGCACGACGATGTGGCTCGGGTCTTCGTGGTCGAGCTGCTGGATGCGCTCGCCGAGATCGGTCTCGATCACCTCGATGCCGACAGAGGCCATGTAGTCGCGGAAGCGGCATTCCTCGGTGAGCATCGACTTGCTCTTGATGAGCGACTTGGCGCCGTGGTCGGCGAGGATGCCGTGCACGATCCGGTTGTGCTCGGCGGCGTCGCGCGCCCAGTGCACGTGGATTCCGTTGGCGCGCGCATTCGCCTCGAACTGCTCGAGATATTCGTCGAGATGCGTGAGCGTGTGCTCCTTGATCGCCGAGGCCAGCGCGCGCAGCTCTTCCCATTCGAGGATGCCGTGCATCTCGCGGTCGCGTTTCTGCCGCAAATCCCACAGCCGCTCGTCATGCATCTTCGCGTGCCGGGGTGCGGCCATGAAGCGCGCCGCCGCTTCCGCCTGGTCGATGGGCCGGTTGCCGCGCGCCTTCGCGCCGCGCGGCTGCTTCTCCGGCTGCGAGCGCAGCGGCCTCGATGCCCCTTCGGCGTGATCGAGCCGCCGATCGTCGCGGTAGATGCCCTCGGGGTCGTCGTTATGCGTAGGCTCGGGATGCGGCATGTTCATGCGCTGGCTCCGTTCAGGATCTGGGCGATGTGGATGAACTTGATCGGCACGCCGATGCGCTCGGCGCAGCCCTGCTGGTGCATCAGGCAGGACGAATCGGCCGATACGATGTACTCGGCGCCGGCCTGCGCGTGGTCGCGGACCTTGTCGTGGCCCATCCTGGTCGATACGGCTTCCTCGAAGACCGAGAAAGTGCCGCCGAAGCCGCAGCACTCGTCCGGGCGCGCCGGCGTGATGAACTCGATTCCCTGGACCTTCAAGAGCAAATCCATGGGCTTCGAGAAGAACGGCTCGTGCAGCTCGGAGGCGTGCGCATGCCTGAGTCGGCGCAGCGTGCCGCAGCTGTTGTGCAGCCCGACGCGATGGGGGAACCTGGCCCACGGGAACGCATCGACTTTCTGGATGTCGTGCAGGAACTCGACCAGCTCGTAGGTGCGCGCGCGTACCTGCTTCACCTCGTCCGTCTGCTCGACGGCGTCGAAGTTCTCGCGCACGTGGTGCACGCAGCTCCCCGAGGGCGCGACGATGTAGTCGAATCCCGAGAAGTTGCGCACGAAGAGCGCCTCCGTGGCGGCGCATTCG
>Ga0111539_10011932_pt1 | contig 10892 bp, 6 predicted proteins | sample RhiMethybrSRZTD1_FD_79667 | JGI IMG/M metagenome (GOLD analysis project Ga0111539, IMG submission 79667) | Populus rhizosphere microbial communities from Tennessee, USA - Rhizosphere MetaG P. TD hybrid SRZTD1 (version 2) (version 2) | ecosystem: Host-associated > Plants > Roots > Rhizosphere >... | reverse complement strand
GTACCGGCCGGCGCGCAGCCGGCGCACCGTGGCGGACCCCGCGAGTCTCCGGACGACCTTGCCACCGCGGACGATCTCGACGGGCATCCGCGGCGACACGGAGATCTTCAGCGCGCGCTTGAACGTCGGCCCGCTGAGCCCGAACACCTTCAGCGCGCCGCAGCCGCGGTACTCGAAGGCCGGCAGGGCGCGGAGGCGGCCGCGCTTGCGCACGTACGCCGTGCGCTGCGTGATGGCGCCGCTGGTGGTGCGCACGATGCGGATGCTGCCGCGGCGGGTGACCTTGACGGCCGCGCCCGCGGGCCGGACGAGGCGGCCGTGCGAGACGTGGGCTGCCGGAGGCACGGTGCAGGCCGCTGCGGCGCTCGCGACGGGCGCGGCGAGGACGACCACCGGGACCGTGGTGCTCGCCGACCGGCCGTGCGTGTCGGTCACGGTCAGCCGCGCGTGGTAGACGCCGGCCCGCGTGTACGTGTGACGGATCTGGCGGCCCTCGTGGTCGGTGGAGCCGTTGCCGTCGGCGTCCCAGGCGTACGACAGCGCGTCGGCGGCGTCGTGATCGTCGTACGAGCCTGAGCCGTCCAGGGTCACGGGCTTCCCGACGGCGATCCGCGCCGGCTTCGCTTGCGCGACGGCCGTCGGCGAGCCGTTCTCGGCCGCGCAGCCGCCGCCCATGTGGAACGTCACGTCACCGACGAGGTCGTACGCACCCGCGGCCTCCGGGCCGATCCCGGCACCCGAGAGGCTCGTCACGTCGAAGCCGAGGCAGTTGAAGTCGAACCGCCACCGGCCGTCCGCGCGCGTGGCGTCGCCGTAGTTGTCGACGTGTCCGGTGCCCGCGTCGCTGAACGACTGGCCCTGCTTGAACGCGGCGTCGTCGAGGTTCGGCGTGTCGCTGCCCGGCTCGGGGTTGGCGTCGAGCGGGCTCTGGGCCGGCGGATTGTCGGTGCCGACATTGCCGTACCCGTGGTTCTCGTCGGTGTAGCCGAGGTAGACGCCGGGCGCGAATGTCGGGATCCCGCGCTCGCTCTCACCGCGGCCGGTCGTGTCGAACCCGGAGCGGTCGCGCATCTCCAGCAGGTACGCGTGCTCGGCCGGCGACCCCTCGGCAGCCGACGCCCACTGCCAGCCCTCGGTGCACTGCTGCGCGGTCGCCAGGCCCTCGCGGCAGCCGCCGTTGAAGAGCGCCGGGTCGGTCGCGGTCTCGAAGTCGGACTGGTAGATCGGCCGCCCGTCGACCTTCACGACGAGGTCGTCGATGAACCAGCCGGGCCGGGCGAGGCCGGGATCGGTCGCGTAGGTGAGCCGGAGCGTCGCGTTCTTGCCGGCCAGGTCGGAGAGGTCGTAGGCGTCGTCGACGAAGGTGGCGTCCGGGTAGTTGCCGGCGAGCCGGTCGACGGTCGCGGTGCCGGCCTCGTACGAGCCGCTGGAGCCGGTGATGCCGTTGCCGTATTGCTGCTGGCAGCCGTTGGCGTTCGGGTTCTGCGACGCCGGCGTCGTGTAGCCGTTCTGTGACGCGTACGACGTGTAGGTCTTGCCGTTGTCGGTCGTCGCGAGCACGAAGCCGTAGTCGAAGTCCCACTCCGTGTCCCAGCGCGACTTGAACTCCAGCGTCACGTCCATGCCGGTGGGCACGTCGGCGAGCATCGGCAGCGCGATGTCGAGGTTGTGGCCGCCGGACGGCGGGCAGCCGAAGTCGTTGCCCGAGCGCGACCACCACACGTGGTCGCCGGACGGCACGTCGGCGGGGTCGATGATCTGGCGGCCCGGCAGCTTGGCGATGTACGCCTCGCCGTTGTGCACGCGCGCGCCCGCGAGCGCGTACGGCGTCCCGTCGGGGCGCTTCCAGTCGATCCGGTGCGTGTCGTGCTTGCTGTCCTGCCAGCCGCTCGCGGTGCGGGTCTCGCCCGGCTCCAGCTCGCGCGGGACGACCCAGCCGAGCTCCTTGCGGCCGATGACGTCGATGTTCTGCGAGTAGTCGGTCGCCATCAGCGTCCAGGCGCCGTAGGTCTCGCGCGAGCCGGTCGAGTAGTAGTCGGGCAGGCCGAGCGAGTGCCCGTACTCGTGGCTGATCACGCTGGCGTGGTCGATCGCCGTCTCGGGGTTGACGTTGTAGGGGCCGACGCGCACGTGCACCGGGATGCCGGTGTCCTGCGTCGTCTTGGCCGTGCGGCCCGCGTCGGTCCAGAACAGCGGACGGCCCTCGAGGTCGGTCAGCTGGTCGTCGGAGACGTAGCCCTTCTCGCCGTGCTCGTCGACGTAGGCGCCCTGGAGGTCGGACGAGTGCGGCCAGATGTTGTCGTACGGCGGCACCGAGGTCTGCGACGCGCCGTTCCCGCCGATGCCCGCGAAGACCATCATGAAGAAGTCGACGACGCCGTCCTTGTCGGTGTCGAAGTCGTTGTAGTCGATCTCCGGATCGGCGATCTGGGCGGCGTCGTAGACGGCCTTGCCGGTCGGTCCGCAGGCCGAGTCGATGTCCTGCAGCGCGCCGACGCCGGTGAGCGCGCCGATCATCGCGCTGCCCTTGCCGTCGTCGCCGTAGTAGTCGGTCGAGCCGGGCAGCTGGTACCAGCCGTCCTTGATCCGCTCGGGCTGGATCTGCTGGTAGGCGTCACCCGGCAGCGTGGCGTTCGTCAGGCCGTGGCAGGTGTCGGGCTCGGTCGCGTTCTGCGTGAAGCTGAAGCCCGGCGTGTAGTCCCAGCCGGCGGTGCCGATCCCGGCCGACGGCACGTCGGCATGCGGGAACAGCTGGCCGTAGGACATCTCCTGGTAGAGGTTGAACGTGGAGCCCGCGTTGCCCGGGTCGTTGATCTTCCCCTGCAGGCGACCGGCGCTCGAGCCGGCGCCGTGCGCGCGGTCGGAGAAGTCGACGGGGACGACCGGGAACGGGCGGTCTCCGTAGCGGGCGGTCTCGTAGCCGCCGGTCGGCGGGATCACCTTCGGGCCGTGGCTCGTCGCGGTCACGCCATTCAGCGTCGCGTCGCTGGAGAGGTCCTTCCAGGCGATCTCGGGATCCTGCGCGAGCGTGTCCGCGGTGGCCTCGAAGACCTTGGCGACGACGCCGGGGCCGTCGTCGGTGGCCGCCGGAACCTGGCCGACGTCCCAGGTCGCGCCGCCGGCGAGCGTGGCACCGTCGGGCACGGCGATCGTGACCGTGCCGCCGTCCTTCGCCGTGTCCGTGTAGTTCTTGACGCGGAGCGTGAACGGGTAGCGGTCACCGGGCTTGACCCAGCCCTTGGACGAGACGAACGAGTTCTCGAGCACGAGCTCGTCGGGCACGACGCTGACGGTCGCCGCGCCGGCGGGCTCGCCGTCGGGTGCGGACCAGAAGCCGCTGCCGGTCAGCCCGTCGTCGTCGACGCCGAGACCGAGGAACTCGATCCGGATCGTCTGGCGGTAGTCGGTCTCGCGGCCGGGATGGAGATCTGCCGTGGCGTCCGCCGGGATCGTGGCGTCGAACGTCCCGTCGTCGTTCGCCGTGAACGGGCCGAACGCCTGGCCGTTCGCGCGCAGCCGGAACTGGCCGGGAGCGCCGGTCTTCTGGGTGTCGGTCCCGACCGACTGCAGCTTGTAGACCTCGCCGTGCAGCGGGATCGCCTCGCCGGGCCGGTAGCCGCCGGCCTTCTCCGCGGGCGCGACCGTGCCGCCCATCTGGTTGACGAAGAACGTGCCGGTGCCGGCCGCGCGGGTGCCGTTGACGTCGATCGCCACCGTGACCGGGCCTGCCGGCCACTCGGTGGAGGGCGTGATGTCGTATTGCCACGCGCCTTCGTCGAACGTGGCGGGCTGGGTGCCGAGCGGGCTGCCGTCGGCGCCGGTGAGGATCGCGGTGACGTCGTCGCCCTCGGTCGCGCCGTCGATCGTGACCTCGCCGAAGCCGCAGTCGTTGCGGGTCAGGTACGGCGACCGCCGCAGCCCGACGCCCGCGCACGCCGGCTGCGGCGCGGGGAACCTGACGACGTCGAAGCCGGAGGCGACGGCGGCGGTGTCGTCGCGACCGGCAGCGGTCGCGCCCCCGATCGTGAGGGCGGCGACGACGACGGCAAGGAGGGCGAGCGCTCGGTTCATGCGAATTGCAACGAGCGCCGTTTTCCGGACTTGCGGTTACGACAAACCTGTGCGTGGATCCACCGCGGCCCCCCGGAGCCTCAGCTCGAAGTGAAGGTGCGGTCCGGTGGCGCGGCCCGTCGCGCCGACCCGTCCGATCCCGTTGCCCGCCACGAGGCACGTTCCGGTGCGGACGCTGATCCGCGAGAGGTGCGCGTACCAGCTCGTCATCCCGGCCCGGTGCTGGATCACGACGAGGTTCCCGTAACCGCCGGGGTCATAGCCGACGGAGGACACGCAGCCACGCCCGGCGGCCACGACACGGGCTCCGCTCGGCGCCGGGAAGTCGAGGCCGGTGTGCATGAAGTCGCCGCGCGGGCCGAAGCCGTCGCCGAACGGCGCGCTGACCGGCAGGGCGAAGTTCAGGGGCGAGCGCGGCGGCGGCCGGCGCGCGGCGCGGATCGTCGCCTGGCCGGCGAGTCCGTCGGCGCCAAGCCCGGCCCACGCCTGGAAGCGCTGGAGCGCGGCCTGCGTGCGGCCGCCGTTGCGCCCGTCGAACGGGCCGGACGGGAAGCCGCGCGTGGCGAGCAGCCACTGCAGCGCCGCGACATCCCAGCCCTTGGCGCCCGGACCGATCACGCGCCCGCCGAGGCGCGGACGCCCGCGCCAGCCGAGCGCGGCACGCGTCGCCGGGCCGACGACGCCGTCGGCCACAAGTCCACGCCGCTGCTGAAAACGGCGCACGCCTTCCCGCGTCATCGGGCCGCGTATGCCGTCCACCGTGCCGCCATAGGCGTGCTTTGCACGCAGTGCCACCTGGAGCGCCGCAGTGCCGGCGCTTCGCGCCTCGGCCACGCTCGGCAACATCACCAGCCCGATGACTACAACACCTGACGCGGCCCACCAGCTTGGTCGCCGGGCCACGCAGTGACCGTAGCTCCGGAAACCGAGCTTTTAGGCGCCTGGTTGAGATCTTTCAGTGGCCGGCGGCGCGGCGGCGCCGGTAATACGCGCCCGCTTTCACGCGTCCGCCGCACACGCGCATGGAGCACCAGGTGGCGCTCCCGTTCGTCGAGCGGTCGTAGAAGACCCAGCCGCAGACCTCGCGAGGGCAGGCCTTCAGACGCGCCCAGCTGCCGTCGACCATGGCCGTGAACGCGGCGGCCAGGATGCGGCCCAGCGCGGCGTCGATGCCGGCTGCGCGCGGCACCAGCGTGGCGCCGTCGGGCGGGAACGCCGGCGCGAGCTTGGCGCGGTGGGCGGCACGTTCGAGCGCCTCCTGCGCGGCGGGGTCGTGCGACCCGCCGTTGTTGGCGAGCAGCAGCGCCCGCAGCGCCTCGCGCATCTCGACCGCCCGCTCGCGGTCGCCGGGCGCCAGGTCGGCCGGCAGCAGCCGCCGCTCCAGCCACTCCTGCAGCCCGCCGTCGTCGTCGAGCAGGTCCGGCCCGTGCTCGCGGTCGACCGTGTTGACGAACGCCTGCACGAGCTCGAGCGCCCCGGTCGCGGGCTCGCGGCCGCCGGGGTGGTCGCGGTGGCTCAGTAGCGCTTCGCGTTGCACGGCGCGAGACTACTCGTCTCGCGGAATATCTCCGGCCGCGAAGCGTTTAGCGAGATAGGGGACATGACCGAGCCGGAAACACACCTCACGCCCGAAGACGAGGCGGATCTCGTCGCGCTGGCCGACGGCAACCTCTCTCCCGCGCGCCGCGTGGAGATGGAGGCCCGCGTGGCCGACGAGCCCGAGCTCGCGGCCGCGCTCGCGCGCCAGCGGCGCGCGCTCGCCCTGCTCGCCGATCTCGACACCCCGGCGCCGCTCGAGCTCCGGCTGCGCGTCGAGGAGCTCAAGGCGCACCGGCGCCGCCTGAAGCGCAGCCGCTGGATCCCGACCGCGTTCCTCGCGACCGCGTCGGCGACCGCCGCGCTCCTGCTCGTCCTGATCAGCAGCAGCCCCGCGGTCGAGGACGTCTTCGCCGGCACGCAGGGACCCGCCACCGCTCCGGCCGCGGCCGACGAGCAGATCGACGGCGCGCACTTCCCGCACCCTCAGGGCTGGACGGCGACCGGCACGCGGACCGACGAGGTCGGCGGCCGCGAAACCCGGACCGTGTTCTACGAGAAGGACGGCCAGCGGATCGCGTACACGATCGTGGCCGCCCCGGCGCTCCAGGACCACGACTGGATCCTGCGCTCCGGCAAGCACCTCGCCTACGCGTGGCCGAAGGACAACCGCACCTGCATCATCTCCGGCAACGTGGACGAGGCGATGCTGCGCACGGCCGCGACCTGGCAGTAGTGCCGGTTCAACTTCACCTCGGTTGTCGACTTATCCACCTCTGGCGCGGGTAACTCGACACGCTGGCGCGTTGGCGCTACTCGCGACGCGGCCGGCACCCTCACCTCCCTACCCAGCCGCAGTTGCCGTTCAGGCCACGCGCAGCCGCCGCCGCGGCGTCCCACCCCGCAGCTCGCGGACCACAGCCTGCACCAGAGCTTCGGACTCGTCGCGCCGCCCGTCGGTGACCGCGCCGACGATGCCCCGCTTGCGAGCGATCAGCTCGATCATCGTTTCGTCGATCGTCTCGGCGGCGAGCAGGTACCAGGCGGTGACGGCGTCGCGCTGGCCGATCCGGTGGCAGCGGTCCTCGGCCTGGTCGTGCATCGCGGGCGTCCACTCGAGATCCAGGAACGCGACGTTCGACGCGCGGGTCAGCGTGATCCCCTGGCCGCCGATGCGCGTCGAGGCGACGAGCAGCTGCGGGCCGTCCGGCTCCTGGAACGCGCGCACCGCGGCCTCGCGCTGCTCCACCGAGTCGCTGCCCACGAGGTGCAGCGCGTCGGGGAAGCGGTTGAGCGCGAGCTCCTGGACCTCGCGGTTGCCGCAGAACACGACGAGCGGCTCGTCGGACGCCAGGAAGTCGTCGATCCAGGCCAAGGCGGCGCCCGACTTGCCGCGCGCGGCGAGCCGCTTGAGCACATTCAGCTGAGCGAGCCGCTCGGCCCGCAGCGCGGCTGCGACCTTGGACTCGAGCTCGCCGAGATCGAGCGGCTGCTCGCGCAGCCAGGCGATGACGTCCTTCTCCGCCTGCCGGTACTCGCGCTCGTTGTCGAGCGCCACCGGCACGACGACATGCTCCTTGGCCGGCAGCTGCGGCAGCACGTCCGCCTTCAGGCGCCGGACGAAGCACGAGCGCCGCAGGTGCCAGTGGATGCGCTCCTCGGCGCCGATCCCCTGGAAGCGGCGGGCGAAGCGCGCGCCGCTGCCGAAGTCCTCGAGCCGGCCGATCACGCGCAGCTGCGCGATCAGCTCCTCGGCGTGGTTCATCACCGGCGTGCCGGTGAGCGCCAGCCGCAGCGCGTCGGGCGACAGCGTCTCGGCCAGCTTGCGCACCGCCTGCGTGCGTTTGGCGCGCGGGTTCTTGATGTAGTGCGACTCGTCGAGCACGAGCGCGCGCGGCCGGCGCAGCGACAGCCGGGTCCGGTGCGCGTGGACGATCTCGTAGTTGATGACCGTGATCTCGGCGGCCTGCGCCACCGCGGTCGTGCCGCTCACCACCGTCACCGACCGGTGCGGCAACCAGTGCTCGATCTCGCGGCGCCAGTTGAGCTTCAGCGAAGCCGGGCAGACGACGACGGCCGGGTAGGCGTCGTCGGACTCGATCGTCGCCAGCGCCTGCACGGTCTTGCCGAGGCCCTGCTCGTCGGCCAGGAACGTGCGCCGCGCCTCCAGCGCGTAAGCCACGCCCGCGCGCTGGAACGGCCGCAGCTCGCCGCCGAGCCGGTCTTCGATCGTCAGCTGCGGGGCGTTGTGGGCGCGTGAGCGGCGCACGCCGTCGATCGCCTCGTCGTGCTCGCGCCGCAGCCGGTCCATGACCTCGCGCGCGATCGCCGACAGCTCGACGTTGTACGTGCGCAGGTAGTGCTCGAGCGGCTCCAGCAGATACGGATCGACCGGCAGCGACCGGCCGTGCGCCTCACACGCCGGGAGCGCGAGGAACGCCGGGATCGTCTCGGGATCCCAGTTGACGTCGAGCGTGAAGCGCGGCTCGCCGACGCTCTCCACCAGCGCGAGCGTCGCCGGCGCCGGGTTCTGCCCGACCTGCAGGCGCGTCGCGCAACGCAAGGCGCGCGGGTCGAGCCGCGCCCCCGGCATCTCCAGCAGCTCGTCGGCCGCCTCCTTGGAGAACGGCACCCAGGCGCGGCCGCCGACGTCGTCGGCCACGTCTCCGAGCACCTCGGGCAGCTCGCCGGAGATCTTCTCGAGCACGAAGTGCCCCTCCCCCGCGCGCTTGCCGGCGGTGACCCGGCCGACCCACCCGCGCACCGCGCGCGCCAGCCACGCCTCCACCTCGGGCGACACCGACAGCGCCGGGTGCTGCTCCAGCACGCCCTTCACATACGGCGCCGTGGCGTCCGCCCGCGGCGCCCACCACTCCTTCGCCTCCCAGTCGAACCGGCGCCCCGGGATCGACCGCACGGCATCGACGATGTCGGCCCGGTACGGGAACGCGAACACGACCGACTCCTGGCCGTGATGGTTGAGGCGGAGCTCGACGTTATGGACCGGGTCCGCGGGGCGCATGCGAACCCTCCACGGTAGCCGCAGTTCAGGACGTGGCGGCCTCGCCGGTCGCGGTTTACGATCGCCCTGTCGTGTCGGCGCTGGTGATCCGCCTGCTGGGCCCGCCGCAGATCGAACGGGACGGATCGGTCGTCCCACCGCCCCGTGGTCACAAGGCGTGGGCCGTGCTCGCGTATGTCGTGCTGGCGGAGCGCCCGGTCTCGCGCACCGGGCTCGCTGAGCTGATCTTCGGCGACGCGGAGGATCCGCGCGGAGCGCTGCGCTGGACGCTGGCGCAGCTGCGCCGCGCGCTTGGGCTCGCCGACGCTCTGCGCGGCGATCCGCTCCAGCTCACGCTTCCCGCGGGCGCGACCGTGGACGTCCTGAAGCTCGCGGCCGGCGACGCGAACCCGTCGCTGGCACGCGGCGAGCTGCTGCAGGGGATCGACCCCGGCGGGGCCGCGGAGTTCGAGGCCTGGCTGCTGGTGGAGCGGCGCCGCCTGGCGGGCGTCAGCGAGGCCGTGGTACGAGACGCGGCGCTCGGTGCCTTGGCCGCCGGCGAGCCGCTTGCCGCGGCCGCGCTGGCCGCGCGCGCGGTCGCGTTCAACCGATTCGACGACGGCGCGCACGAGCTGCTCGTGCGTTGCCTCGCCCGGTCCGGCGATGTCGCCGCAGCCCGCGCGCACGCCGAGACGTGCGAGGTGTTGTTCCGCCGCGAGCTGGGCCGCGCGCCCGACGCGGGCGTCCGGCGCGCCGCCGACGAGCGGGAGGAGCACGGTGCGGTGGCCCGCGGCGATCGTGCGGCCGCCGTCGGACAGCTGCACGCGGGCAGCGCGGCCGTGGCGGCGGGCGCCGTCGAGCCCGGCGTCGCGTGTCTGCGGCAGGCGTGCTCAGAGGCGCGCGGGGTCGGTGACCCGGCGCTGCAGGCGCAAGCGCTGGCGGCGCTCGGGTCGGCGCTCGTGCACTCCGTTCGCGGCGGTGACGAGGAGGGCGCGGCGGTGCTGCACGAGGCGCTGGCGCTCGCCGAGGGCGGCGGGAGCCGCGAGGTCGAGTGCAAGGCGTGCCGCGAGCTCGGCTTCGTCGCCGTCCAGGCATGCCGCGGTGTCTCGGCGAGCCGGTGGCTGGCACGCGCGACCGCGCGCGCGACGGACGACGAAGAGCGTGCCGCCATCCTCGGCGTGCGCGGCAAGGCCCTCTCCGACCGGGCGCACTACACGGCGGCGATGAGCCTGCTGCGGGAGTCGATCGCGAGCGCGCGGCGCTGTGGCGACATCCGGCAGGCGGCGTGGTCGCTCGCGATCCTCGGCCGCGCGCAGCTGCTTCGGGGTGAGTGGCCAGAGGCGGCCGAGACGCTCGAGCACTCGCTGGCGCTCGTCCGCGAGGACGGCTGGGTGGCCTTCCAGCCGTTCCCAGAGGCGCTGCGGGCCGAGGTGGCGCTGCGGCGCGGCGAGCCGGATCGCGCGATCGCGCTGCTCGATCACGCGTTCTCGCTCGGTTGTCGCATCGGGGATCCGTGCTGGGAGGCGCTGGCGGCGCGCGCGCTCGGCCTCGCGCACGAAGCGTCCGGAGAGCGCGCGGCGGCGCTCGCGTGGCTGCGCGACGGCGCGGTGCGCGCGGTGCGGGTCGCCGATCCCTACGTCTGGATGCACGCCTACTGCCTGGACGCCCTGGCGGGTGTGGCGATCGCGGACGCGGCGCCGGAGGCCGGCGAGCACGTATCGGTCCTGGAAGACCGCGCCGCGCGCGGCGGGATGCGCGAGCTCGTCGTGCGCGCGGCGCTGCATCGCGCGGCGCTCGGCGATCGCACGGGTCTCGCGGCCGCGCGGCGCCTCGGCGAGGCGATCGACAACCCGCTCCTGCACGCCGAGCTGACGATCGCGGTCTGATCACACGCGCCGTCACACGGCCGGGGTGTGAGGTGCGCGCATGGCCAACTCCTTCTATGCCTCTCCCGCCGAGGCGCTCCAGGCGCCCGCGGAGGAGTTCCTCTACCTCGCCTGCCTGCACGAGGGCACCGGCGTGGACAAGCCGGACTTCGTCGCCGTGGTCGACGCCGAGAACGGCACGATCGTGCACGAGACGCCGATGCCGAACGTCGGCGACGAGCTGCATCACTTCGGGTGGAACCGGTGCAGTTCCGCCTGCCACGGGCCTGACCGCTCGCACCTGATCGTTCCGGGCTTTCGCTCGTCGCGGGTCTACGTGCTCAACGTCGCCGACGACCCGCTACGACCGCAGCTCGAGAAGGTGATCGAGCCGGACGAGATCGAGCGCGCTACCGGCT
>Ga0111539_10011930_pt1 | contig 10892 bp, 10 predicted proteins | sample RhiMethybrSRZTD1_FD_79667 | JGI IMG/M metagenome (GOLD analysis project Ga0111539, IMG submission 79667) | Populus rhizosphere microbial communities from Tennessee, USA - Rhizosphere MetaG P. TD hybrid SRZTD1 (version 2) (version 2) | ecosystem: Host-associated > Plants > Roots > Rhizosphere >... | reverse complement strand
TTCTCGCTCTGGAACGTGGTGTACGGCAGCACCTGGTCGGCCTTGTCCTTGTTGTCGCGGTAGATGATGTTCCGGTGCAGGTTGTCGCCGCCGCCGGCGTTCGACGTCCACTCGTAGCCGATGAACGCCGTGAAGCGCCCCGCTTCGTTGTACTTCTCTGCGATCGTCGTGTTCTTGGCCCAGACGCTCTTCGCAAACTTCGGATCCGTCGCGGCCGGCGGCAGCTTCTTGTTCGCCTGTGCGGCGACCAGTTCCATCACGGCCTTCTTCGCCTCGACTGGACCGCCGTTGAACATGTCGCGCCACCGTTTGAGCGTCGAGTCAGCCATCATCTCGGGATTGCCGCCCTTGATCTCGGTGATCATCCCCATCATGTCGGAGTGATCCGTGATGGCGACCCAGTCGAGCGGCTGTCCGAGCTTCACCGGCTGGCCGCTGGTCGAGGTGATTTCCTCGCCCCGCGCAAACCGCGTCGCCTCCTCCGGACCGAGCGTCGCGCCGCTGCCGCCGGCATCAACCGACCACGCAGTGTGGACGTGTTCATCACCAAAGTACGGGCGCTCGGGATAGCGACGGCCTGCGTACGGCGAGTAGCCAGGCTCCTTGTGGAATTTGGCGGGATCGGCCGGCTGGATCTCGCCGCTGTCGGCGGTCGCCGTGCCCGCGCTGGACGGTGGACCGCCAAGTTGCACGGCGGGCGTCGCGTCCGCGGCAGGCTTGGCCGGGGGGGACTGTGGCCCTCCGCAGGCGGCGGCGAGCAACACTGTCCCAATCACAAGTTGCCGCATGGGCAGGTTGACCTTTCTCGTTGTTCGTGGACGAAATCGCATGTGGAGGATCGACAGGGGTTGATCCGAGTGGGGGCTGCAAGACGACCGCCGCGTTCTTCGAGTGGGTTTTCCGAGACGCGACCTGGTCCTCGGACCGGCGGGGATCGAGGGTTCGTCTCCGGTTGCTTGATGTTTGAGCAATCCGGGGACGATTCGCTGGTCAAGACGAGGACATCGTGTTGGCTTCTTGACGTTATCGGATTCGCGTATATTCTCCGAAATGTCGGAGTCGTTGGGTGCCGGCCTCCTCGCATCACCAGGGCCCTTGCGACCCTTGACTGGCGAAGAGGATCATGCGACTGACGTCAGAATCGAAAGGCCGCTTTGTTCCGTGCCCTGACCTGCTCTTGCCGGGCATGATCTGCATCCTCCTGGCTCCTTTTGCGACCGATGGCTCGTGCTGAACTCTCTTGGTCGTCCAGCCAGAGCGATTGGACGGTGGCAGCGCGGGCGAGCGCATCCAACCGCTTTGAAAACATCACCAGTCCATAAGTGGACGCGTAGGACGGACGAACGAGGTTGAGCGAGTACTGCGCGTCTTCCCAGTGGGCCATGATCCTGTCGCCGTCGGAAGCGACCCGGGACAACAGCGGGATGACATCAGTGTCGGGCAGAGTTGCTGGGCCGTGGCTCGCCGAAAGAGCATCGATCATGTCTTCGACCGTCAGCCCTTCGGTTCTTTCCCACTCATAGCTGACCGTGATTCGAAACAGCTGGTCGTCGTAGAAACTCAGAATGACCTTCCGGACCGAGTCTGCTGGCGGTGACGTGGCGATACCGCGTGGCGGCTGCCAGATGAGTTCTTGAATCAGCTTCGCGGGTTGCTGCGGCAGCCGCGACTCAGGCGTGACCCCGGACTTTTGCGCGGCCGTCGCCAGGCTCATCCCCAATTGAAACTCGCGGTATTGCGACAAATCCTGGGCGGAGAGCAACGGTGCCGACAGCACGACCCAAGAGAACGACAGTGCCAGAATGCGAGCGCTCACGTTAGTCATGTGGACTCCTTACGAAGTGGCAAAGCGTCAGTTGTCGATCGAACGTGTCGGCTTCGGGGGGCTGGCCACTTGAATCTGCGATCCGCCGAAAAGGCGGGGCGTAGACCCCGCCATGCGGTGACCTTACGCCGCGACGTGGACCTTGATCTGCTTTGGCTTCGCTTCCTCGCGCAGCGGCAGGCGGACCGTGAGAACGCCGTCCTTGTATTGCGCGCTGACCTGGCCAGCGTCGACCGTCGGCGGTAGCGCGAACGTCCGCGCAAACGAACCATAACTGCGCTCGATGCGATGGAACTGGTCCTCCGTGACTTCCGCGTCGAGCTTTCTCTCGCCACGCAGCGTCAGCGTGTTGTCTTCAACCGTCACGTCGATCTCCTCTTCTTTCATCTCGGGGAGCTCGGCCTTCAACACCAGTTCGTGCTGGCCGTTGCTGAAAATGTCGACTGCTGGCACCCATGCACTTCGCGCGAGGTCTTCTTGAGATCTGCCGTAGAAGTCGTCGAGTATCCGGCTCAGCCGCTCCTGGTTTGTGCCCATGTCGTGTAACGGATTCCAACGAACGATAGTCATGATGTTTCTCCTGCGTTGATAACGCCTGTCGGCGGCGGACTGCCCCGCCACTGCAATGAACCTGAGCCCCTACACGCGAGCGGCGACCCTGTGGAGATAAACGGAAACCGTGCGAGCAAACATGTCAACCTCCTAGGTTGGCGTGGCCTACGAGGAGGGATCAGATAACCTGATTTAGTTCAGAACACCTGAAGGACCGGCGGGTAAGCAGCAATCCTGTTAAGCAGTATTAGTTAATTAACAAATCTTGTCAATCTAATTGTGTGATAATGCTCTTGAAGGCTAATATGTTAAATAATCTAGTTAATCAATGACGCGGGAGGAATCGGTTGGATTTTTCGCTTCTTATCCGCCAGCGGCTCAAGGAATTAGGGACGGAGCAAAGGGATCTGGCGGCGGCGGCCCAGGTGACCGAGTCCTACATTTCACAACTGTTGACTGGGAAGAAGGCGCCTCCGGCGCCCGAGCGGACCGACATCTACGAGAGGATGGAGACGTTTCTGCGACTTCCCGTCGGGAAGTTAGCAACCCTGGCCGACCTCGTCCGCACCGCCGCTTTGAAGAGAAGGCTCGCCGACCCGCCCGCGCCCTTGTTCAGGGAAGTGCGCGAGTTGATTCTCCGCAAGTGCTCGCCAGAAAAAACGCAACCGATGCGTGCGATGTTCGAGAAGGAGCCCTTTGGCGCCCTCGAGCGGCTCGTCACCCAAAAGCTGCTGGACGTCGCGAAGCGAGTGACGAAACAGGAATTGAACGATGAAAACTGGCTTCGTCTCGTCGCTCGACTCACCGACACCAGCTATGAAGAGATGCGGGTCACGGCGCTCGATTTCCTGGAGACGGATGTCTTCAACGTTTCACCCGAGAACTGCGTCACCTTCCTGGATCCGCTGATTGAATCGTGGGACATCGACTTCGCGACGTTCGCGATGGAGATCGTCCTGAACCACCGCCTCGCGCCAGGGCGCCCGAGAAAATTCGAGTTCGTGGAACGGCAACACGCGCCAGAGATCAACGAGGAGCCCGGGCTCCAGGCCTTTCTTCAGGATCCATCTCTGAGGGGGGATGCGACCGCCGAGGAAATCGAGTTTCTTAAGAAGTTGCAATTCAGCAGACACCGGCCAACCCCGCTCTATTACTACCGGGAGCTGCAGAACCTGCGAGACCCACTCCACTTTCGCCGCGCCGTCGATACGGCATCCGGTGACGTGCCCGACTAGTCTGTACGTTCTCTGCTCGAGTACCGGTTCAGCAGCTCAAGGAGCTTGGCCGCGGCTTTGGGCGGCCGCGCGCCCTCTCTCACGATGGCGCGGTTCCCCAGTTTCTTGCCATACAGCGCGGCGTTGTCATCCAGATCCTCGCGGAGCGTCGCTCCCTCCAGGGCCACGCCCACAAACAGCCCTTGCGTGCGCGACCACGACAGAATGTCGGCGTGCATTTGGGCATCCGTTTGAGCCGTGGCCGTCCGTCCCACGGGACCAGCCGCCGCGGAACCTTCCGCGCCCAGCGTGAATTTGCTTGCAAGCAGCTTGTCCGCTCCCCGTTCGCTCATGACCAACATGATCACGTCCGTCGATGAACCGCCTATCTGGAAACCCACGCTCCCGCCTTCGATGCGGACCGTGCCGGGCGCAGACCAACCGGTTCCGCCCTTGTTTCGACAGGCCAAGTATCCTTTCCCGTATTTGCCGCCAACGCCGAATGCAGCGGTCTTGAGGTCCGGAACAATGACGATGCAATAGGACTTCTCGAGGAGATCCTGAGGAATACCCTTATCCGGCGCCGCCATAATCTCTGAAAACACCGCCGCCGCGTCATCGAGTCGCTTTCCCGGCTCCTTCTCCTGCGCCAGCAGCGGCGTGAGCGCCAACGTCGTAGCCATCGTCGTCGCGATAATCAATTTCACTGTGTACCTTCCCTCTGCATGACTCTGTCTGTCCGCCCGCGCGTCGGTCGCATCACGGTACATCCAGGCGCCTCGCGAAACGTCCTGACCCGAGTCGGCAGCCAGAACTTCTGCTCCAGTCTCCACCTTTGAAGGAGGCCGAGATGTTCCGTTTGGAACACCTCGATCGGCAGGATGAGGTCCAGGATGGAAGGGCCTCGAGCGTTCCGGAAACTGCAAGCGACGTCAGGCCTCTGATGCGCGGATGTCGAAGGAGAATGACCATGCTGTTGTGCGGGCGGCGCGTGGTCTGACCGCCACCCCCAGGAACGGAGTAGAACCTGGACGACCTGTTGAAATCGGTGCGACCCTGGGTGACGTTCGCCGGTGGGGTGCTCGTCGTCGCGGTTCTGTACTGGGCGCAAGCCGTCCTCGTGCCATTCGCGCTTGCCATCCTTCTTACGTTCGTCCTGACGCCACCCGTCACCTGGCTTCAACGGTGGATCGGTCGGGTCCCTGCCGTACTGCTAGTGGTTGCGCTGGTGTTCGCGGCGCTCGTTCTCGCCGGTTGGGGTCTGACGCGGCAGATAGACAAACTCGCCGAGGACCTGCCCGGCTATCGTGCCAACATCCGAACGAAGATCGCCGACGTGCGGAATGCGAGCAGGGGCGGCGCCGTCGAAAAGCTGCAGGAAACGCTGGAAGGTATCAAGACTGATCTGGGAACGGAAGCGCCGAAAGGAACCGTGTCGCGCCCCGTTGTGGTGACTTCCAATCCGGCGACGGGGTTTTCGGCCTTCGCGTGGCTTGGGCCCGTCGTTGGACCGCTGAGCACTGCGGGCCTCGTTGCGGCGATGGTCGTCTTCATGTTGCTCGAACGCCGCGATCTCCGCGACCGCCTGATCGGTCTGATTGGGCACGGACAGCTCGCCACGACCACGAAAGCATTCGACGAGGCGGCGGGGCGCGTCAGCCGGCAACTGTTGATGCAGTCGCTCGTCAGTCTGCTGTACGGCATCGCGATCTTCGTCGGGCTGTACTTTCTCCACGTCCCTTACCCATTGGTCTGGGGAATCCTCGGTGCGGCGTTACGATTCATCCCCTACGTCGGTCCCGTGCTGGCGGCTGGTGCCCCGATTCTGGTCAGCCTCGCGGCGCTGAAGGGATGGACTGGCCCGTTGATGGTCCTCGCCCTGTTCGTCGTCCTCGAACTGCTCACGAATCTCGTGCTCGAAACCGCGCTCTATGCAGGAGCGGTCGGCGTATCGCAGGTGGTGCTGCTCGTGTCCGTCGCGTTTTGGACGTGGCTGTGGGGACCGCTCGGATTGCTCATGGCAGCGCCGCTGACCGTGTGTCTCGTCGTGGTAGGCAAGCACGTGCCCGGCCTTGCGTTTGTCGGTCTGGTGATGGACGTCGCTCCAGCGCTCGCACCTGAGTACGGCTTCTATCAGCGCCTGGTGGCTCGCGACCAGAGCGAAGCGGCCGAATTGATCGACCACCACATCAAGACGGAGCCGCCGGCCTCGGTGTACGACGCGCTCCTGCTGCCGGCACTCAGTTATGCCGAGCGTGACCGGTTGGAGCGCCGGCTCTCGTCAGAAGAAGAAGCGGCGGTGATCGATGCGACGCGGGAGTTGATTTCGGACGCGGCCGGGATCATCCGCCGCCACGCGGAGACGGAGCCACCCGCCGCGGTAGCCGATGCCCCGCTCGGGGGACCGCGCGAGCCGCTGCGCGTACTGGGCTACGCGGTCAACGGGGGCGCCGATGAGGTGGCGCTCGAGATGCTGGCACATCTGCTGGACGATGTACCGATCGCCATGGAGATCACTGGTACGCGCATGCAGGCGGTGGAATTGATATCCCTGGTAGAAGACCGAGCATTCTCTGTGGTGTGCTTCGCGGATCTTCCACCCAGTTCGTCGTCGAAGACACGCTATCTTGTGAGAAGACTTCGAGCGGCACTGCCAGCGTTGCCAATCACGGTGGGACGATGGGGACCACCGGCGATGGCGGACGAGAGCTCGCAGGGACTCCTGGACGCAGGCGCCAATCATGTCGCCTCTCTGTTGCTCGAGAGTCGGAACTATTTCGGTGGTCTGCTGGAGATGTCCCGCCTTTCAGTGACGGACACCGCAGACACCCCCCGCCTCGCGACACCTCCTTCCATCGGTCGCCGGTCAGCTTGAACTGAAAGCGCCAGCCTTTGTCCCGCGATCGGTGTGCGACATTGAACAGGCTCAGGGCGAGACGATCTGTGCGAAACGTCTTAACGGCGTGTGGCAGGTGGGCGAGTGTCGTTTGGGCCGTTGGGCGATCAAGCGTCGTGCCGTGATTGATCGGATGCGCGCATCACAGCTGCACCTAACGAGCTCTGATTTCCTTGGACGGCATCCGGCAAACGCCGGAGGGCTCGCACGAGCAGGTCCAGTTCGGCTTGGAGCTGCGCGATTCGCGTGAACTGCATGCGCAGCTCGCGTTCTGCGGCGGCGAGCCGCTTCTCGACGGACCACGTCGGTGATGAAGGAAAGCGGCGGATGACTCGCGCGCGCGAGGCACTCGGTACTGACGCGGATCTCTCAACTGCCATGGGCGAACATCTCCTATCCCCCGTAGCGTATGCCGAGCTCAAGAGGAAAGATGTACTGAATGGAACACGCTCAGCGCTGGTAGCACGAAGCCCTGAGGATGTTCTGTTCGGGACATCGCTCGTGCGGCGCTTTTGGTACTTTGCGTAGGAAGGTCCATGGGCATCAATGTCAAACGAACGCATTCCTTCGAAGCGGCGGTCGAAGCTGCGCGACGGCGCACCGAAAGCGGATACGCGCAGTAAGGATCCCCCAAGCGACCGCCCGCAAGCGGAAGTGCCGGTCGTCCTCGCGCTAGCCGAAGCCGCCAGACGCGAGGCGGAGCAGGTCAGGCGAGTCGCTGAGGAGACCCGCGAAGCCGGCGAACACGGCCGCAAGAGGGCTGAAGTGTGGCGGGAGGGGCGAGAACAGCTCCGAGAAGTGGCTGAGACTGCGCGCGCCGCCGGCGAGGAGGCGCGGCTCGCGGCCGAGAGCGCGCGTGATGCCGCGGTGGAATCCGTCAATGCGACCGCTGAGAGTTTGAAGACGACGCTCGAACAGATGTCAGTGGTCGAGGAAATGCGCCGGATTCTCCGGGACATACGCGACACGAAAAAGCTGGAGTCCAACTAGCCGTAACATCGCCAGCTGTTGCGCAATCATTTGTCCTGACCCCGGCAAATCCCCGTCACACGATCGCCACAGCTGACGTGATGACCCTCGGCAGATCGACCGCGAAAACACATCCGCGGCCCGGAAGGCTCCGCACCGAGATCCTTCCATCGTTCACTTCAGCTCCCCAGCGACTGAACGCAAGCCCGAGGCCCAAGCCGGTCCGGTCCGCGTGACGTTGCGCGAATGCTTGGAAGAACTCGTCGACGTTCCCCTCAGGCAAGCCGCCGCACTCGTCTTCGACCTCGAGAAGCACGCGGTCGGCGCTTGCGCTAACGCGCAGCACGACGGTCGTTTGAGCACGCGTGAACTTGAATGCGTTTTGAAGCAGATTGACGACGACCGCCGACAGAATCTGGGGATCGGCGTGAACGAGTGTTCCAACTTCGCCGGGCTGCACGATCAGCTGGAGATCGTGCGCCGCAGCTTCCATTGCCGCTGCTGACGCGAGATCCTCAATGAATGCTGGCACCGCGATGAGCACACGATTGTGAGTCCCTTGCCGCAGTCGAACTTCTGCGAACGATCGATTGACGAGATCCCCGAGCCGCGACAAGGTCCGCTTGAGCACCGCTCCGGTGCTGCCGCCGACTCCGACGTTGCCGGTTTTCAATATGTCGAACGCACTGCCGGCCGTGTTGAGAAGATTGCGGATCTCATGCGTGAAGAATCCGATTCGTTCATCCTCGCGAGTCGACTCCGCATCACGCATCGACCGATCGCGTTCTCTGCCGAATTCTGAGACGGCGCACGCGATCGCCTCGTCAAGGCAGCGATTCAAGGTCCGGAACTCAATGACGTGAATCGCGAGGTCCCGTTCCAGTGCGAGGTCGGTGATCGACTGACACACGTCGCCATAGGCATGAACGACCTGGGAGACCGTGAATCCCTGCAGCTGGAGTGCCTGGCCATGTCGCGCGGCGGCGCTGTCGATCTTCATGGTTGACGACAGCTGGTGTCGAAGCGCGTCGATCAGTTGATCGATGAACGCTGGTACGCCGTACTCCAACTCCGCCGAAGCGGAAGGCGGCACCGGCCGAGTGTCGACTTTCGACCGGCAGCGCCGAATAATCTCTTCGCGGTTCTCGGCAATGAATTCGTGAAGCATGGTGTCGTCCATCCTTCTCGACTGGTGGACCCGCGCCGCAACCGCAGTCAAGTAGTCAACAGGAGTGTTGGATAGTCTCCTGGGTTGTTTTCAATCGGTCCGCCGTCGTCGGCCATCACGGACTCGGACCGTTCGGCTTCACGAGCGTCGCGATCGCACGACGCAGACGTGAGTTCCTGGATTCGGGTCAACGCTTCCTCGCGCAGGACCATCGCCTCACGTGCGATGCGTGCCTCGCCGAGGCGTTCGAATTGGGCTTGTCGTCGATCGAGCGCGTCAACGAACTCGCGTAGCGCCGAGACGATGGCATTGGGATCCGGCAGAACGCACCACCATTCAGGTATTGCTGCCGAGGGAAGTCGACGGCGGTGACGCTCGGTCGTACTCGACCACGCCTTCGTCAGGAGTCCGGAACTGGCGATCAGGTTGTGCCGAGCTCCTCGTGAGTTGCAGCAGGATTATGTTGAGACGGTAATACAGCGTTTCATCGAACAGCCCCTGCGCGACCAGGGGAAACAGCGGTTCTATCGTTGTGCAGACGACTTGCGTCCGGGTCCGAGGGTCTTCCAACCATTCCAGTATGCGTTCCTGCTCCGGTCTGCCAAACGCCGCGATGTCTTGCACGACGACTGTTCCACCCTTCAACGTGTGGAGTTCGAGCGGCGCTCCTGATCGCTTCATCGTGATCGGTTCGCCGAAATGTCGTTTCAAGAGGTGCAGAACGGCCTCCGTGCAGGCCATCGGACCTTCCAGCAGGACGTTGTGACGACCGGTGCAGATGTGACTCCATTCAGCCGTGGACGGGAGGCTGGCGGTTTGAAGATCCGAAGCGTCAACAGCGACCGTGCCCCGTGTCATCGCGTTTTCCCCCATATCCGCAGAGCTCATCAGGACCCGACTTGCGACCCGCACCACCAGGAACTCATTCAGAGGAGAGCGTATCGCTGTGCGCACAGTGGCCGCTGTTCAAATATGCACACCTGGGTTGCGTTGGTGGTCATCTATTGAATCTGCCTGGTCCAAAAGCGGAAAGCATCTTCGATCCATCCCTCGGCCGTCGTCCCTGTTCCGAGGCCGAAACCGTGACCGACGCCGCGGTACTTCCGGTACTCTACTTCGGTGCCGATTTTGCGCAGCGCCGCGACTCGCCGCTCCATGACTGCCGGAGGTGCGATGCCGTCGCCATCACCGACGGCAACGAACGTCGGAGGTTCGGTCGAGGCGACATTCGAATGACCCGTATAGAGAAGGACGACAGCCGAAGGCTTCGGCAATTCCGAACCGCCGAAACGGCCAGTGCCATTGGAACCGATGCTTGCGGCCATCCGTGCGCCGGCGGAGCTGCCCCACAGAGAGTAGCCGGCCGTCGTGACGCCGAGGACTTCTGCGTTCTTGAAGATGTACGACAGCGCTGCGGCCAAATCCTGTGTGGCGACCGTGCCTCCTTGCCCGGCGCGGTACTTGATCACGAATGCGTTGTACCCGCGCTTGCTGATCTCGGCCGCGTACGGGAAGCCCTCGTGCACAGAGCCGACGTACGCGAACCCGCCGCCCGGCGCGACGACCGCAAATGGAGCGCCGGACTTGCCTCTGAAAAAGAACAAGCCCGCGTCCGCTCGGGACGGCTCCTTCCGCTTTTCAGCATCGGTATAGATGTCGTAAAAGATCGTCTTTCCGGCGGTCGCGTCATCGACCATTCGATTGAGCGACGAAACAACGACCGCAGGATCCACGTGGGTGTGGTACGGGAGAAGCGACCCGATGTTTCTGAGTGGCATCCTCAGGTCGTAGCTCCGGCCATCCCACGGCAGCAAGAGGCGGCCGAAGCCAGTGAACGCGGGATGGTTCAGGAGATCGCCGATGCGGTCGTCAACCTGGAGGTGCGCCGGTTCGCTGCTTGCGCTCATATGTGGCGTCTCGGCGGCCACGGCCGCGCCCACCACGATAGACCACCAGAGCGCTCCCTTAATCAGTCGCGTCATGACGAGTCCGAAGGACGTGGGCTTACTGCGGGCGATACGGCACGACGACGGCCTTGGCGCGTTCGACGAGGACGAGTGCAGTGTCGCCGACGCGCGTCACGCCCGTGGCGCCCGTGAGCCCGTCCTTCACCACTCGCACAGTCGCGCGATCGCCGTCGATCGTCAGTTCCGTGACGCGTCCTTGGCCCTCCGCCTGAATCAGCGTCTTGGGACCCACTGTTCGCAACCCGGCCGGCCTGCTCAGCGGCATCGACCTCTCGATCTTCACCATCGCGCCGGCGCTGCC
>Ga0111539_10011929_pt1 | contig 10893 bp, 7 predicted proteins | sample RhiMethybrSRZTD1_FD_79667 | JGI IMG/M metagenome (GOLD analysis project Ga0111539, IMG submission 79667) | Populus rhizosphere microbial communities from Tennessee, USA - Rhizosphere MetaG P. TD hybrid SRZTD1 (version 2) (version 2) | ecosystem: Host-associated > Plants > Roots > Rhizosphere >... | reverse complement strand
TACAGCAACCCGGCCGCGAGCGCGAAGTCGTCGCCGGGCGTTCGCATCGTGATCGTCACGGGGTCGGTTCCGATTCGAATCTCCAACGGCTCCTCGACGGCGAGGTCGTCGAGGAAGGGCCGCGCGCGGCCGTCGATGTGCTCGATGACCTCGGTGGTCTTGATACGTTGCGGTGGGTGTCGCATGGGATGAGCCGTTGCTGAGTTTCGATCAGTGGTCGTCATCTGGCCCGGGCACCGGCCGCGACGAGCCGCCGGTTCGTTTTGTCAGCGGGACGTAGAGTACGGACGGCCGCTGAGAATCGCCTTGCGGGTACAGGTCCATCAGGTCGTAGATGAGCGGCGGCATGTCGGTCGAGACCGGCAGCCCCAACTCGCGCGCCCCCTCGACGAGGATTGGCGCATCGTGCGTCCAGCGCCCTTCCGAGAGGATCGTCGCGAGCGCAGCCGCGCGCTCCTTCGGCATCCGCTTCAGCAGCACCCGCTCGACGAACGTGGCGGTCTGCACGCGGGCCTTCTGTGCGACGTCGGCCCGCACCAGCATGTCATCGCTGATCTGGGCGAGCGGCTTCGCCGCGACCACCTTCACAATCGACGCCGCGGGCATGTCGTCAATCTGGGGATCGACCGGACCGAGGACCGCATTGGGATCCATGACGATGTGATCGGCGGTCAGGGCCAGCAGGGTACCGCCGCTCATTGCGTAATGCGGGACGAATACGGTGACCTCGCCCTGGTGATTGATCAAGGCGTGGGCGATCTGCTCCGCCGCGAGCACCAAACCGCCGGGCGTGTGCAGGATGAAATCGATCGGCTGATCGGGCGGCGTCAATCTGATCGCCCGCAGCACTGCCTCGGAGTCTTCGATGTCGATGAACGTCGACACCGGCACGCCCAGCAGGCTGACCGTCTCCTGGCGGTGAATCATCGCGATGACGCGCGAGTTGCGCTGACGCTGGAACTGATCGAGCAGCGCCGCTCGCTGCGCCGTGACGCGCGCGGAGCTGTAGAACGGCTGCGCGGCCACGAACGCGAGGACGACCCATGCGAGCCGGCTCAACGTCCGCACGACCCTTGTGAAGATTGACGGCGCAGTGTCGGGCAGCATGAGCACTCGCTGGCAAGCGTCGAACGCCTACTGTGCGCCTGTGGCCTTGCGCGCCGCGACGCGCTCAGGCGTCGACGGGGCGCCTCTCTTGACCGCATGCCGTTCGCCGAGTGCCGTCTCCGCCAGATATCCGATCGCCGAACCCTCCACCCAAATGTTCTTCAGCACGTACCGATCCCCGTACCGGCTGAACACGATTTCCGTTTTCGAAGGCGCTTGGCTCGCCTGCGCGCTCTCGGTCAGGAAGAACACCGACGCGTGCGCACCCTCGAGCCTGAAGACCTCCGGGTCCTCTTCGTCGGCTGGACTGATCGTGTAGCTGCCGGCCGGCAGGGTGGCATCGCCCACCGTGAATGGGAAGGAAGTCGTGAACTCGACCGAGGTCTCGATCTGCGCGCTGGTGTCGTGGACGCCCGCCACAGCGACGATTCCGGCGGCGAGCACGATGGAACGAAAGGCTTTCATGTCTTGTTCTCTCCTGATGTGTGACGCAGGCGCGGCATCGGTGCTTGTCCTTGCCGCACTCACGCAAGGAAGAAGCCAGCCTTCGTTCCAAGCCCACTGCGCAACAAGAGTCGTAGTCGTGCAGATGCGTACGCCTTCGTCACACAGAACCGCATGTGGTGACGCATTCCTCTTCCATGAACATTGCGAGGTCTCCCTGAATATCCGCTGCTCCTCGTTGAGGTGTGGCAAGGCAGTACGGATGGCACTGTCGTTGCTCTCGACGTGATGCGATCCGAGCGCAGAGGCGCAAGGACTCCGCTCCTGGAGGCGCTGCCCTGTCGGGCTGCGTACATGATCGGGGCAACATCAGTTACGCCGGGACGCGGAGGTATGCCGCAAAGTGCCGTTCACGAGACCCTGGCGGCCGCTGGATCAAACGCGGCGGCCGACATCAACCCGCGCAGCCGACTTGCGCCCGGTGTGGCGTAGCGGTCTCGGCTGTGTCGTGCTGACGGCGCTCGCCTCCAATGCCTTCGCGCAAAACGCGCTCACATGGAGCGATGTGCGCGCCCGCCTCCAGGCGTCCAACCCGATGCTGCAGGCGGGACGGCTAACGATCGAAGAGTCGAAAGCGGATGAAATCACCGCGTATCTGCGGCCGAATCCGGACTGGGTCGTCACTTTCGATCAAGTTGGCACCACCGAGCAGGGCACGCCGTTCTCAGGGTCGACGCTCAGCACCGCTGTCAGCTATCTGCACGAACGCAGGCGCAAGCGCGAGCTGCGCCGGGATAGTGCGGCCGGCGACACCACAATCGCGCGATCCACGCAGGCCGATCTCGAGCGGGAACTGCTCTTCATGCTGCGGAGCGCATTCGTGCGGACGTTGCAGGCGAAAGCGCTCCAGGCGCTGGCGGAAGAGAATCTGCGTACCTACGATCAGGTGCTCAGCGTTGGCCGCGATCGTCTTCAGACCGGCGACATCGCGCAGGTCGATCTCGATCGGCTCGAGCTGCAGCGCGTTACCTACGTGTCGGACGTACAGACAGCGACCGTAAACCTGCGCACCGCGAAGATTCAGCTGTTGCGGCTCCTCGACGAACACGGCACGCCGCTCGATCAGTTCGACGTCTCCGGGCCGTACGATTTTGCGCCGCCGCCGTCCTCCCTCGACGACCTCCGCGGAGCAGCCCTCGAGCACCGGCCGGATCTGCACGCGGCTGTGCAGGCAATCGAAAAGGCTCGAACCGATCACCGCCTGGCGATCGCGAACGGCTCGAGCGACCCGACCATTACCGTTAACGCCGGTTTCCCGACGATCTCGCAAGCGTACCTGGGCTACACGCCTCCCATGCGCGAGTACCTTGGCATCAGCGTCGGCTTGCCACTGCGAATCTTCGATCGCAACCAAGGGGAGAAGCAGCGCACCCAAATCGAGATCACGCGGAACGAACGGCTGGCCGACGCTGCGCGTCTCCAGGCACTCAGCGACGTCGACACGGCATATGCCACCCTTGTCAACACGGTCACGCTGCTGCAGCCGTATCGGACGACCTACCTGGACCGGGCCGCGCGAGTGCGCGATACAGTCACGTTTTCCTATCAGCGCGGCGGCGTGTCGCTCCTCGACTTCTTCCAGGCCGAACAGGAGTACCGCACGCTCCGTGTGAGTTACGTGAATTTAGTCGCCGCATACCTGAACGCGGCGGCCCAGCTCAACTTAGCCGTGGGTCGCGAGGTGATCCCATGACACGAATCACCACGCCAACGGCGCGCATCAGTGTCGTCGCGCTGCTCGCCGGTGTACTGCTGTGCGGCGGATGCGTACGCAGCAGCGCCGAGGGCAATGCGGGCGCGCCACCACCCCTTCCGGTGCACGAGGAAGGTGACGGGAGCTGGGTCCAGGTGGATCGTCCGGATCAGTTTCCGCTGGCGACCGCGATCGCCCGCCGCGCAACTTCGGAACTGTCTGTCACCGGCGTCGTTGAACCGGATGTCTCCCGTGCCGTCCCGGTGGTCTCACTCGCGTCCGGCCGCGTGATTGAGGTCCGCGTCCGACTGGGAGACACGGTTCGCAAAGGCCAACTGCTCCTGCGCGTTCAGAGCGCGGACATGGTATCGGCGCTGGCCGACTACCGCAAAGCCGCCGCGGACGACGAACTCGCACGGATACAACTGGAGCGGGCGACGGTCCTCTTCGACCGCGGCGCTGTGGCGAAAAAGGATCTCGAGGTAGTGCAGAGCACCACACAGAAAGCGGTAGTGGAACTCCAGACCGCAGCCGAACGGCTGCGTGTGCTCGGCGGCAGTACCGACCAGTCCCCGACGGGCATTGTCGATATCGTGGCACCCGTCTCAGGCATCATCACCGAACAGAACATTACGACTGCCGGCGGCGTGAAGTCGCTCGACAGCTCGCCCAATCTGCTCACGATTTCGGACCTGTCGCACGTCTGGATCATGTGCGACGTCTACGAAAACGACTTGCCGCAGGTCCGCGTCGGCGATGCCGCCGACATTCATCTCGCTCCGTACCCGGATCGGGTGTTGGCGGGGCGCATCGGAAACATCGCGCCGATTCTCGACCCCAGTCTCCGCACCGCCAAAGTGCGAATCGAAGTCGCGAACCCTGGCCTGATGCGGGTTGGCATGTTCGTCAATGCCGCGTTGCATGGTCAATCCACGGAGATACATGCCGTGGTGCCGGCAACGGCGATCCTGCATCTTCACGATCGCGACTGGGTGTATGTGCCTGAGGGGAAAGGCCGGTTCCGCAGACGCGAAGTCGTCTCTGGCCAGATGCTACCCGGGCAGCAGCAGGAGGTGCGCTCCGGCCTGGAGGCCGGCGAGCCCGTGGTCGCCGATGCGCTGACGCTGCAAAACACGGTCGAGCAGTGATCACGAGCCAGGCACCGACATGAGCCGAAGCCTCGTCGATTTTGCACTGAACCGGCGCTTCCTGGTATTGACGCTTGCCGCCCTGCTGTTCATCTGGGGCGTCGTCTCGTTTCACAACCTGCCGGTCGAAGCCTACCCGGATGTCGCGAACAACTACGTCAGCGTCATCACGCAGTGGCCGGGGCGCGCCGCTGAGGAAGTGGAGCAGCAGGTCACGATCCCGATCGAGACGGTGATGAATGGGCTGCCTCACCTCGAACATCTGCGTTCGACATCGGTGTTCGGCCTGTCGAGCGTGGTGCTGATCTTCGACGACCAATCGCAGAACGACTGGAATCGGCAGAAGGTGCTCGAGCGACTCTCGGAGTTGACCTTGCCCCAAGGTCTGCAGCCGACCCTGGGCAGTGACTTCAGTCCCGTCGGTCAGATCTACTGGTACACGCTCCAGAGCACCAACCCCAAGTACGACCTGATGGAACTCAAGTCGCTCCAGGACTGGGTGCTGAACAAGCAGTTCAACACAGTGCATGGAGTGGTGGGCGTGAGCAGCTTCGGCGGCTGGACGCGCGAGTATCAGGTGCGCATCGACCCCGACAAGCTCGTCGCCTATGGGCTGACACTTGCCCAGGTAAAGCAACAGCTGGCGAACAACAACACGAATGCCGGCGGCAGCTTCATCGAAGAAGGGCTGCAGCAGATCAACGTCCGGGGCATCGGCCTCGTGTCGACAGTGGACGACATCGAGGACACGGTACTGATCACGCGTAACGGAACGCCGGTGCGCGTGCGTGACATCGCGACTGTCGCCCAAGGGCAGAAGATTCGGCTGGGCCAGATTGGCAAGACCATCCATCGCGCCGACGGACGGCTCGTCAACTCGGACGACGTGGTGGAAGGCGTTGTGCTGCTGAAAAAAAGCGCCAATCCCGATATGGCGCTCGCAGGGATTCACGGCAAGGTCGCGGAGCTGAATGGGGGTCTGCTGCCACCAGGCGTGAAAATCGTGCCGCATCTCGATCGAAGCGATCTGGTCACTGAGACGACGCAAACGGTGCTCACCAACCTGACGCACGGGATTGTGCTTGTCGTCATCGTGCTGTTCGTGTTCCTGGGCAATGTCCGCGGCGCGATCATCGTCGCGCTGACGATTCCGTTCGCGCTTCTGTTCGCATCGATTTGTCTCGATCTCCGCCAGATTCCGGCGAACCTGCTGTCGCTGGGTGCGCTGGACTTCGGGATGGTGGTCGATGGCGCCGTGGTCATGATCGAGAACATCGTCCGGCACCTGACCCGCCGCGAGAGCGACCGGCCGGTGCTGGAGCAGATCCGCAGCGCCGTGTACGAAGTGCAGCGGCCGGTGCTCTACGCCATCGGCATCATCATCACGGCCTACCTGCCGATCTTCACGTTGCAGGAGGTGGAGGGCCGCCTGTTCAGGCCGATGGCGTGGACGGTGGCCTTTGCGCTGCTCGGTGCCCTGATTTTCTCCACGCTGATCGCACCCGTCATCGCCAGCGTGTTGTTTCGCCATGGCGCCTCGGAGTGGCACAATCCGATCCTCGCGGCTCTGCGCGAGCGGTATCGCACAGGTGTGAGGTGGGCGATCGAACACCGCCGGATCACCCTGGCATTCGCCTCGGCCTGCCTGCTCACGACAACCGTTCTCGCGACGAGTGGCGTGATCGGGTCGGAGTTTCTCCCGCACCTCGACGAAGGCGCCATCTGGGTTCGCGGCACATTGGCCCCGAGTACGGGCCCAGCCGAAGGCGTGCGGCTGATGCGGCAGGCGCGCCTGGTTCTCGCGTCCTTTCCTGAAGTCACTCTCAGCGTCAGCCAGGTGGGCCGCCCGGACGATGGCACCGATGTGACCGGTTTCTTCAACACCGAATATTTCGTCGATCTGATGCCCAAGGAGCAGTGGCGCCCTGTGTTCCACGGGGACAAGGACGCGCTCATCGCGGCCATGGAGCGGGAGCTCGACAAGCTGCCCGGGGTGCTGTGGAACTTCTCGCAACCGATCTCCGACAACATGGAGGAGGCTGTCAGCGGCGTCAAAGGCGAGCTCGCCATCAAGGTTTACGGCGACGATCTGAAAATGCTCGAGCACGTCGGCGAGGCGGTCGTGGCGGCGATGCGGCCGATCAATGGCATTGAGGATCTGGGGCTGTTTCGCGTCATCGGGCAGCCGAACCTGAATCTTACGGTCGATCGGCAGCAGGCCGCGCGCTACGGGATCAACGTTGCCGACATACAGGATGCAATCGAGACCGCCATCGGAGGGTCGGCGGTCAGCGAGGTGCTCCGAGGCGAGCAGCGTTACGACCTCGTCATCCGCTACCTGCCGCACTACCGCGATACCACCGACGCGATCGAGCGCATTCGCCTGGTCGCCCCGGGCGGTGAGCGCGTATCACTGGCGCAGTTGTGCCACGTCGCGGTGGAAGACGGCGGAAGCGAAATCTCCCGCGAAGCGAATTCGCGGTACGTGGCGATCAAATACAGCGTCCGGGGCCGCGACCTCGGCAGCACCGTTCGCGACGCCATGCATGCCGTCGACACTCAGGTGACGCTGCCGGCTGGCTACCGGATCGACTGGGCGGGCGAGTACGCCAGCCAGCAACGTTCGGCCCGGCGGCTGATGACCGTCGTACCGATTACGGTCTTCACGATCGTGGTCATCCTCTACACCATGTTCAACTCGGCGAAATGGGCCCTCCTGATGCTGGCCAATCTCGCGATGGCTCCGCTGGGTGGCCTGTTGGCGCTGCTCGCCACCGGCACACATTTCAGCGTGTCGTCGGGCATCGGTTTTCTCGCGTTGCTTGGCGTGTCCGTGCAGACCGGTGTGATCATGCTGGAATACATCAACCAGCTGCGCGTCGCGGGTCGGTCAATTATCGAGGCCACAGTCGAAGGCGCCATCCTGCGGGTGCGCCCCATCATGATGACGACGCTGGTCGCCACGCTCGGTCTGCTGCCGGCCGCGCTGTCTCATGGGATCGGTTCCGACTCGCAGCGGCCGTTCGCGATTGTGATCGTCGGCGGCCTGCTCGTCGGCATGTTCATCAACGTCTTTCTGTTGCCGACGCTCTATGTCTGGATTGCGCGCGACGGCGATCCCCTGACGAACGCCGCCTTCGACCAGGCACGCGCAACCGACGCCGTCCGCGAATGAACCCCGCAGCAGGCGGCATAGGATTGGTGCTCACCTTGCACGTGATGACAGTCTGGAACTCAGAGTCCGTACCGCGTCTCTGAGCGGCAGAGGAGCACACATGCGGGTCGCAATGTTCGGCGCGAAGAGCTACGAGCGCACGCTGCTCGATCAGCTGAACTCCGGTCACCGACACGAGCTCGTGTACTTCGACTCGCTCCTCGGACGCGGGACGGTCTCGCTGGCGGCGGGATTCCCGACCGTCAGCGTCGTCGCCAACGATCTCCTCGATCGCGATGTCCTGAAACAGCTAGCCGCAGCCGGGACGAAACTCGTCGCGACGCGTTCGACGGGCTTCAATCATATCGACCTGGAGGCGGCTCGCGAGTTCGGCGTCAAGGTCGTCCGCGTCGTGGATTATTCTCCGAACTCCGTGGCCGAGTTCGCCGTTGGCTTGTTGCTCGCGCTGAATCGCAAGATTCCGCGAGCCTACAATCGCACTCGTGAGGGGAATTTCGAGCTCGACGGTCTCATGGGTTTCGATCTCGTGGGGCGCACGGTCGCCGTGATCGGCACAGGGAAGATCGGAACCATCTTTGCCCGCATCATGGCCGGATTTGGTTGTGAGCTGCTGGGATTCGACGTCCATCACTCGCCCGAATTCGAAAAACTCGACGGCCGGTACGCCGAGGCAGACGAGATTGTCGCCAAGGCGGACATTATCTCTCTGCACTGTCCCCTGACGCCGCAGACCCATCACATCGTCAATGCCCGAATGCTCGCCCGGGTGAAAAGAGGGGCGCTGCTGATCAATACGAGCCGTGGCGGTCTGGTCGACACTGGGGCGGTGATCGAAGCGCTCAAGTCAGGCCAGCTCGGTGGGATAGCGATCGACGTGTACGAACAGGAGGCCGACCTCTTCTTCAGGGATCTGTCGAGCACGGTGATCCCGGACGACGTGATCCAGCGGCTCGTCTCCTTCCCGAACGTGATCGTGACCGGGCATCAGGCATTCTTCACGCGCGAGGCTCTGGGAACGATTCTGGAAACGACGCTGCGAAGCATCTCGGACTTCGCCGCGGGCCGCCCGCTGGCCAACGAGATCGCTACACCTGCATGAGCGCAATGCCAAAAACGGATGGCGCGGAGACAGAGGCGGTCAGTTTTGGAAGACGTGCGGCGATGGTCACCGTGGCTGCTCTCCTATGAACCGATAGAACGCAAACGACGCGATCCACTTGCAGATGACACCGATGGCGATTCCAACGACGGTGTCCACAAGACGCAGCAGTGGTTGACGCCAGGCCTCCTCGGGACTGATCGCCGCGACAACCATGACAACGGCCGTCATTATGCCAGTGGTGATGATGTCACCACGCCGGTCTAACCACGTCATGATCACCGTCCCGAGGCCAAGCAGTGCCGCCATGCCAACGGGTGTGAATGGAAAGACTACGAGGTAAGCCAGGCACAGCGCGAAGCTCACACACGTGGCGATCAAGCGCGCGATTCCTGCAGACAAGCTCTCGACGCGCGTTTCCCTGAAGACGAACAGCGTTGCGACCACCGCCCACATCCCACCCTGGAAGTCCGAAGCCTTATCGACAAACCGGGAAAGGAGGTGGGTGATGATCCAGTACGAGATCAGGCACGCTATCGCCATGTTCATGGCATAGACGAGGTCCCATGAAGAAAGCGCGTGCCCTGCTCCTTCGTGTCCTGCATTCCGGCTTGCGCCCGCCGTGGCTGGCTCGGCGACCGGCCCGTATGCTCCGTTCGGTTGTTCAGCTCCCTGCGACACCGTGACCCACCATCCGCACGACCCTTGTGAATGTTGACGACGCAAGCAACAAGCCAGCCTTCCTGCTAAGTCCGACCGCGCAACAAGAGAGTTGTAGTCGTCGAACTTGTCTCGGGATAACCAGCGGCCAACGGAGGGGTGGCAGATGCGTACGCCGTCGTGACGCAGAACTGCGTGTGGGGACGCATTCCTGTTCCATGAACACTGCGAGGTCTACCTGGATGTCGAGCGACTCCCATCGATGATCGCTCGTGGTCTCTCAGCAAGCAGCGGAGCGGAAGAACCGACGTATTCGCTGTACGAGCTGGCCGCGAATGCCCACATCGCCCGCGGCGGTCGCGGCAACCTTTCGGCTCACCAGCTCAAGGCCGCGCCGGACGGCCTTCTCCAATGCTGCGGCCACTTCGGCGTTGGTCTCGAGCAGGCCTGCGATCGCGTCGCGTCGCAGTTGGTACACGACGCAATGCGTGCGCGCCCGCGCGGTCGATTCGTGCGGTGACTCTGCCAGAAGGCCGATTTCGCCGATATATTCGCCGGCGCCGATGCGACCCAGTGTCAATGATGTCGTCTTGCCAGTTGCACGCGTCATCTCCAGGACTCCGGACGCGACCACGTACAACGTGGCATCCGTGGCGCCCTGGGCAAACAGTGTTTCGCCCGGTTCAAGGAGGCGCGTCGTCAGGCGACTCGCCAGGTCCTCCAGCTGTATCGGCTGCAGGCGTTCAAACAGCACGAGATCGGCAAGGACCTCGCGCGGCGCGAGAATCATCGGCCTCGAGCGAGCCGGGGGTTGCGCGAGGCCGCCCGGGTTTTGCTGGAGCAGGCCGGCGTAGTGCATCTGCTTGCGGGCGTGGCCCAGCAGGAGGCTCTTCGTTCCCGACGTCAACGACGTCTCCGCCACGGAAAACGAGATCGTGTAGTGATTCCAGCGTCGTCCGAGCCGGGTGAGCGCCACGCTGGACGCTGGAGTGTCCAGAATGGCGGGGCACAGCAGGGTGGCCTCATCGAGCACCTGGATGACGTACGCGGGATCCACCGTCGCCGGGCACGGCACTTCCGCGGACACCGTGCGCCGCCGGCTCGGCACGCTCCTGTTGACGATCTGCAGTTTCGCCATGACGCTGTTCGGGATGATCGCGATGTCGTCGCCATCGGTTTGAACTCTGATCGATCGCCAGTTGGTTTCGATGACGCGTCCCTCGATGTCGGCGCCAAGCGAAATACGGTCGTCTACCTGGAACGGTGCCTCGATGCCGACGGCGATGCCGGAGAAGACGTCCGCCAGCGTGCTCTGCAATGCCAGGCCGAGCACGATCGCGACGACACCCGACGTTGCGAACAGGCCAGTGACCGGCAGATCGAGGACCGACTTCAGGACAATGACCCCAGTACCGACGTAGATCGCCGCAGCAATGAGATCGACGACGAGCTTGGCGGAACGATGACTGCGGTCATGGCGGAGCGCGAAATAGAGAACGCCAACGAC
>Ga0111539_10011927_pt1 | contig 10894 bp, 7 predicted proteins | sample RhiMethybrSRZTD1_FD_79667 | JGI IMG/M metagenome (GOLD analysis project Ga0111539, IMG submission 79667) | Populus rhizosphere microbial communities from Tennessee, USA - Rhizosphere MetaG P. TD hybrid SRZTD1 (version 2) (version 2) | ecosystem: Host-associated > Plants > Roots > Rhizosphere >... | reverse complement strand
GCTGCACGTTGTTGATGTTGATCGTCAGCGTTTCGCCGGGCGGCAGGCCGCCGACGAGCTTGTTGCCGACGTACGCGACATCAACGGAGACGTTTATGGGTAACCGCCGCTCGAATGCAACGTTCCAGGAATGGGTACGCCCACGATGCGTCGATTCGGGGACTGCAGTCTGCATGCCGTAGGAATTCGGCAGATGCATCCGTCCAGTGCTCAGGTCAGGTCCGACGAGAAGCGGAATACCCTGATTGATCGTTCCGTACCAACCGAATGTAGATGTGCCCGGCGGCGGAGGGAAGCTCGCGTTGAGCACGAGCGGATAACTGAAATCGCCGCGGAATGCTTCCTGCGCAGACATCCCACGCGCCTCGAGCGTCGCGCCGTAGCCGGCGCGCAGGATGGTGTTGTCGTCGAGCCGATAAATGGCGCCGACTCGGGGCGTGAAGCCGTCCTTTGGCGCGACGAGCCCCATGTTCTTGGGATTCCCGCCGACGCCGCCGATGAGGACGTCGAGAGTCTGTCGATCCATCATTTCGATCTGTCGATCGGCGCGGCTCATGATCGGGTAGTACTCCCACCGCACCCCGAGGTCGAGCGTCAGCTGCGGCTTCACCGTCCATCGGTCGCGGAAGAACATCGCATGCTGCCACTCGCGCCCGGTGAAGACCTCGTACTGGTAGCTCTTGCTGGCCGTGCCGACGAGGCCCAGCAGGAACGCCGCATAGGTGTTATAGATATTTGCGTTCTGCGATCCGGTTCCGAAGGTCCTCGTCGAGTTGCCCGCGAAGTCGAACCGGCCGCGGGGATTCGCTCGCTCCGGCTGCCAGTTATCGAGATGGAGGTAATCCACACGGTAGCCGGCCCTGAAATCGTGCCTCCCCTGGACCTTCGTGATGTTGGTGCTGAACGACACGGTTCCCTCGTCGCGATAGGTCGGCGTCCACGTCGGTGAGTTGCCAAGCTGGGTGAAGCCGGTCCTGAATTCCGGCATGCCCGCATAGCGAGGATCGCCGCGCCCTTGATCGTTCGTGCCGGGAATGCCCGCATCCAGACCCAACATTCCCAATCCGAAATCGAGCGCGCTGCAGAACTGATCGAACATCGACACGCCGAAGGCGCTGTCCAAGAGGAAGCTCTTTCCGACCGACCAGGTCTGCCCTCCGGTGATGAGATTCACTTCAGTATCGCCGCCGTCGTTGTCGCCCTGGCCCAGCGGGAAGTTGAAGAGATCATGCACGAACGCATTCATGCGGCTGTACTTGCCCCACAGCTGATGGGCAGGCGTCCGGTTCCAATTGACTTTGAGATCGTAGTTGTCCCGGTCGGTGTAGTTATTACGGATGGTTCTGTAGTTATTGGTGAATCCGCCAGTCCCCGTGCCCTCGATGTTCGGCATCGGGTAGAGCGTCTGCAATTGTTTCGTGATGGCATTGATCCGACTGGCGGGAATGATGTTGTTCTCAAACTGTACTCGTCCGGTTCCGGTGGCCAGGTCTCCTGAGAGTGGATCGTAGATGCGCTGGAGGGTGCCGTTCGTGTTCAGCGCGTTGCTGAAGTCACCAGTCCGCAGCGCCGCGTTCGGCACGGTGAAGAGCGCAAACACGTCCTGTTTGGCGCGGTAACCCTCGTAAGAGCCGAAGAAAAACAAATGATCGCGTTTCATCGGTCCGCCGAACGTGCCGCCAAATGTCTGCCGTTCGATCGGAAGCTTCGGCGGGACTGCGCCGCGTCCGAAGTAGTAAGGGTTGGCGTTGAGCTTCTGGTTGTTGAAGAATTCGAACGCGGATCCCCTGAAGTTGTTCGTGCCCGACTTGGTGATCACCGTAATGGCAGCGCCCGCCGCCATTCCCTCTTCGGCATCCATGCTGCCGGTCGTGATATTGACCGACTCGATGGTCTCCGCCGGCGGAATGTAGACGTTGTGATGCGGCAGCCCGACGTTGACGTTGCGCGTTCCGTCGGTCAGCGTGGTATTGGCCGCCCCACTCTGTCCATTGACCGCAACGTCCAACGACCGTTCCGGCGTGTCAGTCTCGGCGTTCGGGAGCGTTGCCGGCATCGAGCCGGGCACGAGGACCACCAGGGCCTGATAGTTTCGAAATTGATTGAGCGGGAGATTGGTGATCTCGGTGGACTTGATCTCGGTATGGACGTCGGCCTTATCGGTCTGGAGCAGCTCGGCCGCCGATTGGACCGTCACGCTCTCCGACAGGGCGCCGACCGCGAGCGTCAGGTCGACGCGGCTGATTTGCCCGACCGTCACAGGCACGCGCGACTGGATCGCCTCCTTGAATCCCTCGAGCGACACCTTGACGTCATACGGGCCAGCCTGAACGTTCGTGAACGAGTAGCCGCCCTGTGCGTCAGTTATCGTCTCCCGACTGAAGTTGGTGTCTCTGTTGACGATGGTCACTCTCGCACCCGGGACGGTTCCTCCTTGCGCGTCGACCACGGTGCCGACGATGCTCCCGTACAGAAGCTGCGCGTCGACACGGCCAGATACGACGATAAAGATGGCGAGAGCGATACTGAGTAGACGAAGACGCGATCCTCCCAATCCTGCGTAAGCCATCACAGCTACCTCCCGGTCGGGTCGGTTCTATGCTGCGCGCTCCACCTGAATGATGAAACGGCTGACAAGTCGTGCGCAGTCTGCGCGCACCCGCGCGGCGCTGTCAAGAACGTTGCTGGGATGAGAAGCGGTGCGAACCGACGAAAGAAAGGTGCGCGTCAAGAGAGACGCGCACCGGAGGGTAGGCTTACTGGCAGCTGGCGGAGAGCATCTTGACGTGCTCGACGTCCACTTTCCGGACCAATGTCGAGATCTTCCGATCCTTGTCCGTTGTCGGATCCGGGAAGATGTAGGCGTTCGGAACCTTCGCCTTCATGTCGTCACCATCCGATTTGACCTCGATTTCCGTCCAGTTGTCCTTGCGGTCCAGCTTGATCTCCCCTTCTTTGATGTCCCCCTTCAGCTCCCCTTCGATCTCGACACGATGCCCCACATGCTTCTTGAGATCGTCGTCGTTGCGGAGCCAGTAGAACACGGTCGAATACGCGCCTGCCGTGCCGATGGCGCTGGTCGTGGGATTCCGATCGGCGGTGGAGGCACCAGGCTCGCTGGGTAGATTGGTGATCAAGTAATCGTCATCACCTTCTGCCTTCACCAGGCAGCCGTTCAGCTTGACCTTCTCGTCGCCTGCCGCCTGAACTGATGTGTTCAGTCCCGCGACACTGAGCGCGGCCGTCGCAATCAAACCCATCATCAACGTGCGATGTTTCTTCATCAGATTTCCACCTCGGTGATAGGCACTGCACGAGGTGGGCCAATCGCTAATCACTGATCACTAATCGTGAATCGCTGAATCGCTGATCTCGAATCGCTGGATCACTGATCCTCGAATCGGCGAATCGGAGAATCGATTCGCGGATTCAACGATTCACGATTCCAAGATGAGAGATTCAACGAACCGAATGTCGTCGCTGATGTCGTTTTTGTTGAGGAGCTGGTAGAACTCTTGGTCATCAACGCGGTGCGAGCGTTCGATCTTGCCATTCAACCGCGGCGTCCGGGCTCGGATGTACACGTGGCGGATGTCCAGGCCTTCGAGGTGCCAGTGGAATCGCGACTGGAACTCGGCCCCGTTGTCCGTCTGAATCACCTGCACGCGAAACCAAACCGGATCGCCGTCTGTTGATTGCAGGCGTCGTAGATCTTGAGGACTCGAATCCTGGTGCAATCGTCGATCGCCGTGAACTGCGAATCGCTGGATTCGAATCGCTGGATCACTGATCCTCGAATCCGCGAATCGGAGAATCGATTCGCGGATTCAACGATTCACGATTCCAAGATGAGAGACTCAACGATTCACGATGAGTGATCAGTGATTAGCGATTCGTCGCTTCCGCACCTGGTGGTTGCGTGAATGGGACCGTTGAAATGCGTTCGTAACGCACCTGCATGATCTCCAATCGCTGCGTGCCGCTCGGCGCGTGGAGGACCACCGTGTCGCCGGTGCCTGCCTTCATCAACGCGCGCGCCAGCGGCGATACCCAGCTGATGTGGTTGCGCTCGAGATCGACTTCGTCGACGCCAACGATGCTGACCACGCGCTCGGCACCCGAAGCGTCGGCGTAGGACACCGTCGCTCCGAAGAACACATGGGTCGCTGCGCGTCCGGTCCTCGGCGCCTCCGGATCGACGACGTGCGCCGCGTCGATGCGTTTTGTCAGAAAGTGAATCCGCCGATCGATCTGACGCAATCGCCGCTTGCCGTACTGATAGTCAGCGTTCTCGCTGCGATCGCCGTTGCCTGCCGCCCACGCAACCACCTGTGTCACCGCAGGCCGTTCTCTCGTGAGCAGGAACTTGAGCTCATCCCTCAGTCGCTGCAAGCCGCTCGGTGTGATGTAGTTCTTGTCCGCCTGACTCATACGATCGTCCGCCAGAACTGTTACCGTCGGATTGGAATGCACCAAAGCGGAAACGACTTTGATTGCGGTTCGGCGATCGTTACTGAGCCTACCCGAAGGATGGCGGTTCTGCACACTTCAACGCTGTCCTCAGGGATAGCGAACGTGCTCGAGAGAAGGAAGAAATCGCCGCCCCTCGTGACGACGATCGGGGTTGTCGTCGAGATCGTCCGCGTCTGATCACTAATCCTTAGGCTTAGAAGACCGCTCTCCGCGGATGCGACCGAGTAGTACCCCTGCAACCACATCGTGACAGTACTTCCCGGGCTGAAATCACCTTGGTGCGCCTGCCCCGAGTCGGGGCGTAATGCATCCTCGGCGGTCACGACAAGGGTCGCTGCGGCCTGGCGATCACGGTACAACACGGTTACGGTCGCCTGTCCGGCGGACCGGCCGTTGACGACGCCCAGCGTGTCAACGGCGACGATTTCAGGACGGGTCGACGACCACATCGCTTCGAAGGACACGACAGGCGTCTGACCTGATCGCAGGCGGGCAATAGCCGTGCAGGGTCCCTTCTGCCCGATCAGCAACGAGGTTGGACAGGACACTTCGACCGCGAGTACGTCCGAGCCGCTCATCCCCGTCGCACGTGGTGAGGTCGGGGTCGCGCTTCCGCACGATGCGGATCCGAGCGCGGCGATGACGCCGACCAGACGCAACAGATCCCGACGCTGCCAAATAGATGTCGCCATCGTCAGGTTCTGTATATTCGCATGATCTGACTTGCCTTGACATTCTAGGTGAAGAGGCATATCGTCCTTTCACCTAGAATGTCTACTAAGCGAGACCGGGACCGCATCGAATTGCTGCAGGGCACGCTCGACCTGCTGATTCTCCGCACCCTGCGATTTGGACCGGCACACGGTCATGCCATTGCCAAGGCAATCGAGCACGGGTCGGATCGCGTGCTCGCCGTCGAGCAGGGCTCGCTGTATCCGGCGCTGCACCGCCTGATCAAGCGGGGATGGATCACGTTCGACGACGGGACGTCAGAGAACAACCGTCGCGCGAAGTTTTATTGCCTTACACCCAAGGGCCGCAAGCAGTTGCAGATCGAGACCAACAAGTGGGACAGACTGGCCCACGCAATCAGCCGCATTCTTCGGCCCGCGACGCAGGCGTGATCACATGGTCGAGCGACGCCACTTCGGTTCGGCTCGACGTGGATGGGCGCTCGACGACCTCGATCGGGACATCCGCGATCACATCGAGCGCGAGGTCCAGGACAACATCGACAAGGGCATGACACCGGAGGAGGCACGGCGCCGGGCCATGCTCGCCTTCGGCAATGTTGCCCTCATCAAGGAGGATACGCGGCGCATCTGGGTATGGGCATGGCTTGACGAGGCGCGCCAGGATCTCCGCTACGCGGCACGCACGCTCCGCAAGAGTGGCGCGTTTGCCGCCGCAGCCGCGGTGACACTGGCGCTGGCGATCGGCGCCAACACCACCATGTTCAGCGTCCTCAACGCTGTGCTGCTCCGCCCGCTCCCCTACCAGTCGCCGAAGCAGTTGGCGATATTGTGGACCGAGGATCCGACTCAGAATCTGCGCGAGGCCAGATCGGCGCTGTGGAATGTTGAACAGTGGCGAAGTCAGAGTCAGAGGTTCGTCGACATGGCTGTCTTCGATGGCATGTCCACGACACTGACAGGATCGGAGGGCGCCGAACAGATCATCGGCGGAAGCATGTCGCCCAACATGCTTCCGCTTCTCGGTGTGCAGCCCGTGCAGGGACGTGGCTTTACCAACGAGGAAACCGACCCGCAGCAGGAGCGCCAGGTCCTGATCAGTCATAGCTTCTGGCAAACGCGTTTCGGAGGGTCACGCGATGCGCTGGGCGCGACGCTCGTGCTCAACGGCGTTCCATCCCAAATCGTCGGCGTTCTCCCTGCTGATTTCCGGGTTGCAACACTCAATGCGGACGTGTGGACGCCGCGGATGATGTCTGACGGTGGTCGCGCCAGACCTGCCGTGCCCGGCCCGGAGACGTGGTCCGTCATCGGCCGACTTCGACCCGACGCGACGATCGCGCAGGCCCAGGCGGAAATGACCGCAATCGCCGCCCGCCTCAACGATCAATTGCCGTCCGTCGAAAGGAATCGTGGCGTCACCGTGCTGCCGTTGAGCCTGCAAATAGTCGGTCCCCAGTCGCGTCAGGCACTGTGGATGCTCGGCGGTGCGGTGTTTTTCGTGTTTCTGATCGCCGCGGCGAATGTCGCAAGCCTCTCGCTGGCGCGCAGCGTTGCGCGGACGCGCGAGATGGCCGTTCGTGTGGCTCTCGGGGCGAGCGCCGGACGGATCGTGCGGCAACTGCTCACTGAGAGCCTTCTGCTCGGGGCTGTCGCGGGCCTGGTCGGAATACTGCTCGCGAATCTCGGCATTCGGCTCATTCGCGCGTTCGGACCTGTGACCCTGTCCCGTCTCAATGAGGTGAGCCTCGATGTTCGCGTCCTCGTTATGGCGCTCGCGATTTCTCTTCTGGCAGGAATCCTCGTTGGACTGGCACCAGCGCTGACGACGTTGCGCCGCGATCCGCGGCCGTCCGCCGAGGAGGGTGGCCGAAGTGTCACGGGCGGCGCGGCCACGCGCAGGCTCCGCAGCACGCTTGTCGTCGCGGAGTACGCGCTCGCAATCGTCGTGCTCGTCGGCGCAGGGTTGCTGGTTCGAAGCTGGTGGCACGTCAAGAGCATCGATCCCGGATTCAAACCTGAGCGGATCCTGATGATGGAGCTCTCAGCGCCGGCCACCTTCAAGGTCATTGCACAGCGGGTCGACCTCTATCACCGCACCCTCGAACAGATTCAGCAGCTCCCTGGGGTGGAGAGCGCTGGCATCATCGGCGACTTATTCATCGGAAACAGCAGGGAATACATCCTCACGGTCGAAGGGGACAACGGAACCGTTCCGGAGCAGCGCCGCCGGCTGGCACGGGACGAGGTCAGTGCCGATTTTTTCAAAACGGTTGGCACGCCGTTGCTGCGCGGCCGCTTCTTTTCCGTCGCTGATGGCCCCAGTTCTGCGCCAGTCGCGATCATCAACGAGACGATGGCGCGTCGCGCGTGGCCGGGACGCGACCCATTGGGCAAACGGTTCAAGTATGGCTCTCGCGATTCCGATCGTCCCTGGTACACCGTCGTCGGTGTCGTCGGCGACATGCGGCTACAGGGCCTGGAGCGCGAACCGGTCCCACAGATATTCGAGTCGCTCGCGCAGACGTCTCCTCGGAGCGTTGACCTTTTCATCCGATCGTCTTCCGACGATCCAGCAAAGCTCGCGTCGTCGGTTCGAGCGGCCGTGCATCACGTGGACAAAGATGTCGCGATTTCTGGAGTCGCGCCTCTCGAAGAACGGTTCGCCACCTATCTCACCCAGCGTCGGTTCCAAACGTTGCTGTTGATTGGTTTCTCGGTCGTCGCGTTGCTGATCGCAACTGTCGGAATCTACGGGCTCATTCAGTACTCGATTGCGACACGCACACAGGAACTCGGCCTGCGCATCGCCATCGGGGCACAGGCGAGCGACATCTTTCGCATGATCATCACCGAGGGGTTGAGGCTCACACTTCTCGGCCTCGCATTCGGTCTCGTTGCAGCGTGGTGGCTCGGGCGGGCGGGATCGAGTCTCTTGTTCGGAGTGAGCGCCACCGACCCGCTGACGTTTATCACTGTCTCGGTCGTGCTGACGCTCGTCGCGACCGCTGCGTGCGTCTTCCCTGCGCGACGTGCAATGAGAGTCGATCCCATCGTCGCACTGCGCGTCACGTGACAGCCTGGCTGCCTAGTTCCGTGCGAGCGCGGCAAAGTCCCGATAGGACATCTCGATTCGGCGTTGGAAGGCCTTGGCGAAGAGGGTCCCTTGCCCGAGGTCTCGCAGCACGGCGACGATAGCACTCGTGCCGCGTTGCTCGATCAGCAGTCTGACAGCGCGTGCCGCCGATGCGTAGGCGATTTCCGCATCCCCCTTCGAGAGGTCAACGAACGGCTGATGCAGCTTCGATACGTCGCGAGGTAAACCGACGCGCGCCAGCGGTGCTTCCGCGTCCTCCGACCCCGACGGCTCGAGCACAGTCGCGAGACCCTCGCTCAACCAGGCCGGGGCAGTACGTCCGGCGAGCGTCGCCACCACCGCATGGACGAATTCGTGGGACAGGATGCGATCGAGCTCCTCGCGCGGCTGCGACGTGCCAGCGATCGGTAACCGAATGCGACCGTCGTACGCTGCCGCTGACCACGAGGCGAGCCGCGTGATGGTGCTGAATTGTTCCCGCGTGTAGAGCACGACCGTGATTCGCTCGGACGGATAGACGCCGAGTGTGTTACTGATTCGCCGGTACGCGTTCTCGAGTCGATCGGCGGTCTCTTGAGCCAATGGTTCGTCGGAGAGCGACTCGAAACATATGCTGAAATGCTCGGTGCGAACTTCACGGAATCGGTCATGCAGTTCGCGCTCCTTGCTCCAGGTTGCGAGCTGCGCTTCGAGATCGCTCCTTCTCGCGGAACGACGCAGGACCATCTTATAAATCGCGATCGCCTCAGACAGTCGCCCGGCGCGATAATGCAGGTCTCCGAGCCACACGGCCGCTTCGAGATAATCAGGGTTCAGGGTAAGGGCGCATTCGAATCGGCTCTGCGCCGCCTCATTCTGACCGAGCATGAAGGCGGCGACGCCCGCGCCAAAACATAGACTCGCGTCTTCGGGTTGGAGAGCCATAGCTCTGGTGAACGCATCCAGAGCCTCACCAAACTGTCGCCGATCGATCGCGTCGGTGCCTTTGCGCGCCAAAGCGGCGGCATCGTCCTCCTTGCCAGCGTCCGCCGCAGCCGAGACCGCACCCGACACGACGATCAACGCGATCAGAAACGGTAGTCGCAGAATAATCGGTGATTGTGCAAGAAGGGCACCTCGGCATGCAGGGGCAAATCGTTGGCCTTTTCTCCCGATTGAGACCCGTAGTACTTGTCGGCGTCCACAAAAGTCGCCCCAACAGATGTTCACACCCAACGCCCTGGGGCAGCCTAGCCGGCGCGGCTACATACCCGCCCTGTGCTTCGTTCCCGCGCGACGCAAGGGATTTCCACCATGTGCGAGCTGCCATAGACAGCATGATCATTGATCCGATGCCGACCGGCGCCGTGGTGCCGGAAATCCGGCAGTCAGAATTTCCGCTTTAAGCGTTTTCGGAACGTTCGTCTGTGCGACACTCTCCGCCCATGGGCGGTCACGTTCGTGGCGACGACCAGGCAGAGCGCGTCGACACGGAACTGGCGGGGCTTCGCCGCCTCGCCATCGTGGACGAACTCTTGACGACGCTGGTCGACGTGCTGGACCTGCGCGAGGTGTTGACGCGCGTGTCAGAGATCGCCGGCCGCGTCCTCAGCCACGATGCCATCACGTTGTTGGTGCTCACCGACGATTGCGAACACGTGCTGGCGTATGGCATCGCCGACGTAGCGCCTGCCGGGACGCCAAGTCAGCATGCCGTCCCTGACGGCGCGCGACACCTGCTGACCGAGCCCTGGGAGTTCGAGATTCTCGACGACGTCCGGGCCGACGCGCCACGATCAACGTCGCAGCTGGTTGCGCCTGGCCAACGATCACTCCTACGCGTTCCCGTTCGCATCCACGGCCGCCTCGCCGCCATCCTCGCCGTCACGTCCAAGACTCCAGGAATCTATCGCCACGCGGACGTGGCAGTCGCGCAACGTCTCGCCGATCACATCGCGTTGGCTCTTTCGCACCAACGTCTTGCCGAACAGGCACGGGAGGCCGGAGAGCTGCGGACACGGACGGCAGCGCTCGAACTGCTCGACGAGTTGCTGGCGACACTCGTCGACACCGGCGATCTGCCGGACGTCTTCGACCGCGTATCGGCAATTGCACGGCGTGTGCTGCCGCACGACACGCTGCTATTGATCGTCGGACTGCCAGGCCGACGGCGTGCGAAGCTGTACGCAAGCAGTGGCGCGGGAGCCGCCGCGTTTCCTGACGAGTACGAGGTGCCGCCTGAGATCGTCGCCGATCCCGACTGGGACGCGGAAGTCATCGACGACCTGTCTGCGCATCCGGTCTGGCGACATGAGGAGGGCGCAAAGCGGGGCTATCACTCCTGCATCGAGTTGGCAGTTCGACTCGATCGCGAGCTGGTCGCGGTGATGGCATTTATCTCGTTCGCCCGCGCACTATACAAAAAGGCGGATCTCCTCGTGGCGCGACGGATCCGCGACCGCCTGGCGCTGCACCTCACTCGCGGCCAGGGTGTCGAAGCCTCACGGCGTGCCGAAGAGGCGATGGCGCGTGCGCTGGCGCTCGAATCGCGCGTACGGGCGCTGACCGAGGAGCTGAATGCGCACTCGGGATATCGCCGTGTCGTCGGTAGCGCGCCGGTGTGGCGGCGGGCATTGACGCAGGCGACTCAGGT
>Ga0111539_10011926_pt1 | contig 10894 bp, 9 predicted proteins | sample RhiMethybrSRZTD1_FD_79667 | JGI IMG/M metagenome (GOLD analysis project Ga0111539, IMG submission 79667) | Populus rhizosphere microbial communities from Tennessee, USA - Rhizosphere MetaG P. TD hybrid SRZTD1 (version 2) (version 2) | ecosystem: Host-associated > Plants > Roots > Rhizosphere >... | reverse complement strand
CGCGCCGACCGCATCGGCGGCTTGCTGATGTACGGCATCCCGAACATGAAGCTCGATAAGGGCGTCGTCGATCGCCGCGTCGAGCTGCTGCGAGCCTCCGGCATCGAGTTCGTCACTGGCGCCGACGTCGGCAAGAACGTCGATCCGAAGAAGCTGCGCGCGGAGCACGATGCGCTGGTGCTGACGACGGGCGCTACGCTGCCGCGCGATCTCAAGATCGCGGGCCGCGAGCTAGGCGGCATTCATTTCGCGATGGAGTTCCTGACGGCCAACACGAAGAGCTTGCTCGCGAGCAACCTCGAGGATGGCAACTACATCAGCGCGAAGGACAAGCGCGTCATCGTCATCGGCGGCGGCGACACGGGCGCCGACTGCATCGGCACGTCTCTGCGCCACGGCTGCAAGAGCTTGATCAACCTCGAGCTGCTCGACCAATCGCCACCAAAGCGCGCGCTCGACAATCCGTGGCCGCTGTGGCCGAAGATCCATCGCTCCGACTATGCGCACGAGGAAGCGATCGCCCGCTTCGGCGCCGACCCGCGAAATTACGCGGTCGTGTCGAAGGAGTTCTTGAGTGCCGGCGGTCGCGTGACGGGCGTGCGCATCAACCGCGTGGAGTGGGTCGAGGTCAACGGCGCGATGAAGATGGTCGACGTCGAGGGCTCCTCGGAAGTCCTCGAGGCGGATCTGGTGCTGCTCGCGATGGGGTTCTTGGGCCCCGAGGCGTACCTTGCGGAGGCGCTCGGGCTGGAGCGCGATCAGCGCTCGAACTATCGCGCGGTGCACGGCAAGTTCGCGACGAGCGTGCCGGGTGTGTTCGCGGCTGGCGACTGCCGACGCGGGCAGTCGCTCGTGGTCTGGGCGATCAACGAAGGGCGCGGCGCGGCGCGAGCGGTCGACGCGTTCCTGATGGGCGAGAGCCTCTTGCCGGCGCCGAAGCTCACGCAGGGCGGAGCTACCGGTTAGTTCTTTTTTCCTGCCGCGCTGACTTCTCGCTGCGCGCGAAGAGGCCCTCCCGAGACACGCCGGAAGTCCTTCCTGCCTGTTACGGCAACGGGATCTCGGGGCTTTCGGTTGGGCGCGCTCGCGCGAATGCTGGCCGGGGCTCTGCGCTGCGGATTTGCTCTAGCCAGAAGAGGCCGTCGTAGGGGCCGCTGTTGCCGCGCGTGCCGAGGAAGTCGACGTCGCCGTCGCCCTCCATGTCTCTAGCGATGAACTTGTCGAACATGCCGCGTTGACGGCGCGAGATGTCGTGGCGCGCGAACGCGCCCGCTCCGCGATTCTCGAACCAGGCGAGGCGGCCCAGCGCGGCGGCGGGCTTCTCCTCATCGCTGGTTCGCGAGCCGCCGCTGTAGCCGCCCGTGAAGACGTCCGTGTCGCCATCGCCGTCGATATCGCTCGTGACGATGCCGACGAGATTGTCGGGCGCCGTCGAGCCGATCACGTGTGCTTGCCACGCCGAAGCGGGCCGCGCGGGCTGCTCGAGCCACGCGAGGCGCGGGCCCAGCAGTCCATTGGCCGCGAACGTCACCACGTCGAGCCGCCCGTCGCCGCTCATGTCGACGAACTCCATGTTGAAGCCGTGCACGACGACGGGGTCGACGCCTGCCTCCGTCGCGACGTCGACGCGATGCTCGGCGAAATCGAAGCCTGCAGCCTTGCTGCGATTCTCGAACCACAACATGCGCCGTTCGGCGACGCTGCCGGCGACGACGTCGAGATCGCCATCGCCGTCGAGATCCACGGGCTGCGAATTGATCGGCCATGGCACGCGGGTCAGCACGTGCTCGGTCCAGGCCGCGTCCCTCAGCGGGTTTCCGCGCGGCTCGAAGAACGAGATCTCCTTCGGCTCTTGCCGCGCGCGCGTCGGGTCCTGCGCGCCCTTGTTTGCCGTCACAACCTCGCTGTGGCCGTCGCCGTTGAAATCCGCGAGGAACACGCGGATGAATGACCCGCGATCGTTCGCCGTGCTCGGTATTAACCGCGGCCACTTCGCCGAGCGCGGGTTCCTGCCGGGATTCTCGAAGTAGATCACGTGCGCGAGCTCGCAAGCCGCGACGATGTCCGGGAGACCGTCGCCGTTGACGTCACCGATTGCGACGTCTTCCGCGGCGCCCGCCTCAGGTCCATCGGCGAGAGTCGTCAGCGTCCACCGGTCGGGATCTGCGCTGCCGAACGCGATGCGCAGCTGCCCTTCGGGCACGCCATCGTATTGGTCGTCCGACTCGTAGACGGCGACGACGTCGAGAAACCCGTCGCCATCGAGGTCGCCGGTCGCGAGCCCGTCACCGCCGCGCAGCGGCAAGCCGCCCAGCGCTTCGTCGTCGATCAAGTGCTCGCGCCACGAGATGAACGAGCCGTCCGCCGCCCTCGCTTCACTCGGCACAGCGGCGAGATTCTGCGGGCTGGCGATTGCAGGCAGCAGCGCCATTGCGGCGCACGCGAGGCAGCGACCGTACGGCGATCTCATGCTTGCTCCCCCCATGCCGCGCGCGGCGCGCGGCGGCCACAGCCTAACGCACGCCCGTCACGCGCGGAAACCAAACTTTGAAGATCGCGCCGCTGCCGTCCGGCAAATCGTCGGCCTCGCAGCGGCCGCCGTGAAAATCCGCGACGAGCGCCACGATATGCAATCCGAGGCCGAGATGCGGCCGGCCGTCGCGTTGCTCGCGAATCGACACGAGCGAGTCGAATAGCCGCCCGCGCATCTTGGCCGGCAGCTTCGGTCCGCGGTTCGCGACGGAGAGGACGAGCTCGTGCTCCGCCGGCGCGAGCACGACGTCGATGCGGCTGCCCGGCGGGCTGAAGCTCACGGCGTTGTCGACGAGCTTGTCGAGCAGCTGCGCGACGAGCTCGCCCGAGCCAATTATCTTCGCAGCAGCAGCGGCGCCCTCTGCGCGATATGCGATCTCTCGCTCGGGGTACACGTCGCGATAAGCGGCGCAGCACGACGACACGACGGCCGCAAGATCGAACGGCTGCGCATGCGTCTCGCGAATCGCCTGCTCGAGCTCCGTCGCCTCGCTCATCGCGGCGAGAATGCCGTCGAGTCGCTCCGTGCCGTGGCGCAAGCGCTTCAGGTACTCATCCGCCTCCGGCGCGTCGCGCTCGTGCTCGAGGTTGTCGAGCGACGTCGTGACCACAGCGAGCGGCGTGCGCAGCTCGTGCGAGAGCTTGCTCGCGAGCGTGCGCAGGTACTCGGTGTGCTCGCGCAAACGCTCGAGCAGCTCGGCGAAGCTGCGCGCGAGCGCTCCGAGCTCATCGCCCGCGCCGGCGCCCGGCATGCCGCTGCGAATCTCGCCGCGCGGCCCGAGCGCAGTCTGCGCCGCGCCGGCGAGGCGGCGCACGCGCAGCGACAACCACGTCGCGTAGCCCAGCAAGCCGATGCCGACGACGAGCGTCGCGAGCAACGTCAGTGTCATGACCCGCACGCGCGCCCGATTCGTCAGGGTCAGGATCGGGTCGCTCGCCTGCTCGAGCAGCACCGCACCTTTGACGCCTCCGGATTCTTCGATCGGCACAACGGCGGCGACGATCGCCTCGCGGTCGGGACCGCTGCCGTACCACGCCGTTACGGGCCGGCCCGCGAGCGCTTGCCGCAACGTCTCGTCGGCGACGCGACCCGCCGGCCGCTCGGGCGGATACGGCGGATCCTCGCGTTCGAGCAGCCAGCGGAAGAAGTCGCCGGCGAGCCCCGTGCCGTCGTTGGCCGTCGCACCCGGCGCGGCGGCGCCCGTCGCGGCGAGTACCCAGCCGTCCTTGTCGAGGACGCGGAAGCGGCCACCCGCGCCGCCGAATTGGCCGAGCGAGGTCTCGAGCTCGGGCACTTGCCGAATGAACCGGCCGAGCGTGCCTGTCGTTTTGTCCCAGGTCGCTTGCAGATCCCCGTAAGCCGCTCCGCGGTCGACGTCGATGACGCCGACGCCCAGCGTTTCGCCGATCAGATTCAGCGGTACGCGAACCTCGACCGCGTAGCCGCCCGGCGTCTCTTGCCAGACCCCGATGATTCGCGCGTCGTAGGTTTCGCTCGGTTCGAAGCGATCGGGGCCCGTCTCTTGCGCACGAAAGGTGCCCGGCGCGGCCGTCGTGAACAGCCACCAGCGCGGCGCTCCGCCGGGCTCGGTGGCGATCACGACGCGATCGCCGTACGGCTGCTGCCCGGCTTGTTTCTGATAGACGATGTCGCGATCGGCGACGCTGATGAACAGATAGACGAACCGACCATACGTCGCGGCCCAAACGCGATGCTCCGTTCCGATCGCGAGACCCGCCTCCGGGACGATGCGCCAATGATCGTCGGGAACCCCGTCGAGCTCAGGCTCGCGCGCGAGCGCCGTCGCATAGACGGTGCCGCCAGCCCGCAGCGGATCGCAATCCGGCGGCGTGCAGAGCGCGGCATTCTGCTCCTCGAGCGCCGTCGCAACCGTAGCAGCGCGCGCCAGCAGCGCTTGCTCGAAGCCCGCGCGCAGCGCTGCCTCCATCTCCTGCACGTACAGAAAGCCCGTCCACGGCAACACGAGCGTCAAGAGGCCGACGGCGAGCAACTGCAGCCGCAGCGACACGGGCGTAGACCGTCAGCGAACGCCCGTCATGACGACCGGCACCGCGCCCTCAGTGGCGAAATTCACAGGATCGATCTTCCCGCGCTCGAATGTGACCTTGCACACCATCTCGTAAGGCAACGTGTTCTCCGGACCTTCCACGAACGCCAACAGCTGCGACGCCGACGCAATGAGGTCGCTGCGGAGGTCCACCGTCACGAACTGATGATCGAGCGCTTCGATTGTCATCGCCGGTAGGCGGCCGTCGAGCAGGCCTTGATGGGCGAGTCGTAGGGAGAACTCGATACCGCGCAGCTTCAGTGGCTCGGTGTTCAGGTTGTCGACGCGGAAGATTGCGCGAAAGCGCTGCTCTCCTCCCGACCTCGGCAGCGGCTCGAGACTCGTCACCGTCACCCCCGGCGGATTTACCCCGCGCTGCGCGAGCGACGTGCCGAGAGGCGCGCTGCCGAGCAAAACCACCGCGATGAACGCCGTCACGATTCGCATCTCACTCTCCTACGGCGCGGTTGAAGTCAGCGCCGATGATCTGCCAGTTTCCGCCGTCGTTCACGAGCTCGAGCTCGAAGCGATAGAGATCGGCGTCCAAGCCGTCGATTAGCTTAGCGTCCGTGCGCCGCCCGACCATCCCGGCATGCACGACTGCGCGCGCGGCGTCCCCGCCTTCGATGACGATCTCGTCGACGCGGCTCACGATCTCGATCCGCTGGTTGGCGATGAAGTAGCCGCGCAGCATGCGAAGCGCCTCGGCGCGATCGTTGCCGCGCGCATCGCGATAGTTCTCGCCGAGGGCGTCGCCGAAGAAGCTTACGTCGCGCGCCTCGGCCGCCTCCTCCGCCGCGGCGAGCAGCGCACGGATCTCCGTTTCGGGATCGCTGGCGCCGCAGCCGGAGGCGAGCACGGCGAGGAGAGAAGCAATGCCCCAAGCTTTCATGGCGGCGATTGTAGAGTGCCTGTCTCGACAAGAACACGACGCCGACCGCCATGGATGGCGGGAGTGCCGCAAATCCAGGGAGCTGATTTGCGGCCGTACCGCGTAACGCGCCCTATACTTGCGGAAGTGCCTTTTGAGCGGAGCGTCGGATGCTTGGGTCTAATGCTCGTCGAGTCGCCGTCATCGGCGGAGTTCGTATTCCTTTCTGCCGCGCGCATACGGCATACGCCCGTTGCTCGAACCAGGACATGATGACGGCCGTGCTGCAGGCGCTCGTCGCGCGCTACAAGCTCGAGGGCGAGCGATTGGGCGATGTGTCACTCGGCGCCGTCATCAAGCACTCGCGCGACTTCAATCTTGCGCGCGAGTCGACGCTCTCGTCGGGGCTGGCGCCGGAAACACCCGCGTTCGACATTCAGCGCGCCTGCGGGACGAGCCTATCCGCGGCGATCATCATCGGCACGAAGATAGCGACGGGACTCATCGATGCCGGCATCGCGGGCGGCACGGACTCGATCAGCGACGTGCCGCTCGTCTATCCCGACGCCTACCGCACGCTGCTGCTCGAGAGCGCACGCGGCCGCTCGCTCGGCGCCAAGTTCTCGCCGTGGCTCAAGCTGCGGCCGAAGCACTTCAAGCCGATCTTCCCGGCTGTCGTAGAGCCGCGCACTGGGCTCTCGATGGGCGAAAGCATGGAAGTCACGGCGAAGGAGTGGCACCTCACGCGCCAAGAGCAGGACCAGCTCGCGCTCGCGAGCCATCAGAACGCCGCACGTGCGTACGCCGAAGGCTTCTACGACGACCTCGTCGTCGAGTTCATGGGCGTCAAGCGCGACAACAACATTCGCACCGACACAAGCCTCGAGCAGCTCGCGAAGCTGAAGCCCGTTTTCGACCGAGGCCCCGGCGGCACACTGACGGCCGGCAACAGCACGCCGTTGACGGACGGCGCGTCGGCCGTGCTGCTCACATCGGAGGACTGGGCCCGCGCGCACGGGCTGCCGATCTCCGCTTACCTCACGTACGCGCGCGAAGCGGCGGTCGACTTCGTCAACAAGGAAGGTCTACTCATGGCGCCGGCCTACGCGGTGTCGGCGATGCTCGCCGAAGCGAAGCTGGCACTGCAGGACTTCGACTACTACGAGATCCATGAAGCATTCGCGGCGCAGACGCTCGTGACGCTGAAAGCCTGGGAATCTGAGAAATTCTGTCGCGAGCGGCTCGGCCGCGACCGCGCCATGGGATCGATCGATCGCAGCAAGCTCAATATCAAGGGCGGCAGCGTCGCGGTCGGCCATCCGTTCGCGGCCACGGGAACGCGGATCCTCGCGACGCTCGCGAAGCTCTTGCGCGAGCGCGGCCGCGGCCGTGGGTTGATCTCCGTGTGCACGGCGGGCGGCATGGGTGTCACCGCGATCCTCGAGGCGGCGTGATGCGCCGCACTTCGAGGCTCTGGGTCAGTCGCCGGCGCGCGCGACCGCGCGTGTCGGCGCATTGCGGCGCGCTTGCTCGTAGTACGCCATCATCTGCGGCGCGAGCTCGGCGAGCCTCTCCTGCCGGTTCGCCGGGCTCGGATGCGTGCTCAGGAACTGCGGCGGACCGCCGCCTTCGACCTTGCCCATTTTCTCCCATAGGCTGATCGCGGCGTTCGGGTTGTAGCCGGCCTTCGCCGCGATCTCGATGCCGATCTCGTCGGCCTCCGACTCCGCGGCTCTGCTATTCGGCAACTGGATCGCCAGCGCGGCTGCGAGCGCCGCCTGGCTCATCGTTTTCTGCGCATCGTCGGACAGCACGCCGGCCAGGGCGACGCCGACATTCGTCGCGAGCGCCACGGACATGCGCTCCGCGGTGTGGTTCGCGAGCGCGTGGCTGATCTCGTGCGCCAAGACTTGCGCGAGCTCGTCGTCGGTCGGGTCGAGCTTCTGAATTAGCCCGGTGTAGACGGCCATGCGGCCGCCCGCCATGCACCACGCGTTGACGACGTCGGGATCGTCGATCACTTCCATGCTCCAATCCCAGTCGGCCGTCTCGGGCCGCTTCAGCGTCGCTTGCGCGACGAGTCGCTCGGTGATGCCTTCGACTCTCTGTGTCACGCGTGACGACTCGGGCACGATTTTGCCTTCCTTACGCAGCTCGCCAATCTGCATCGCGTAGGCCTCGTCCGAAGCGGCGATCGCGCTGTCCTCGGAGACGAGCGCGAGCTGGCGGCGGCCAGTCGGGCTCACGGCGCACGCGGTGAGCGCAATGGCCAGCAGTGCGGCTCCAAGAATGTGACTCTTCCTTGTCATCGGTAACCCTCCGGTCCTACGTAATGACCGGAGGTGCAAGACCGATGCCAACCCAGCAGCGCCGCGGGGCGCAGCGCGTACCCCGGGCCCCCGTTCGGGGGCGGCGATTACAAGATTTGCGCGGCGCTCAGCGGGCCGCAGCCGGAGCCGGAGCCGGAGCCGGAGCCGGAACAGTGTCCTGGATCGGGTAGCTCGGCGGGTCGCTCGCCGCGCGGTAGTACTCCATCATCTGCGGCGCGAGCGCCCGGAGCCGTTCCTGGCGGTTGGTCGGGCTCGGGTGCGTGCTCATGAATTGCGGCGGGCCTTCTCCACCGGCCGCGCCCATCTTCTCCCACAGAGTTACCGCAGCATTCGGGTTGTAGCCCGCCTTCGCGGCGATCTCGATGCCGATCTCATCAGCCTCGGACTCAGACGCGCGGCTGTTCGGCAGCTGCACCGCATATTGCGCCGCGAGTGCGGCGGCGCCCATCACGAGGCCCGCGTTGTCGTCGGCGAACACGCCGGCGATGGCGACTCCGGCCTGCGACGCCATGGCCACCGACATTCTTTCGGCCGTGTGGTTCGCGAGCGCATGACTGATCTCGTGCCCCATCACCTGCGCGAGCTCGTCGTCGGTCGGTTGGATCTGCTGCAGTAACCCGGTGTACACGGCCATTCGACCGCCGGCCATGCACCATGCGTTGATCATCATCGGATCGTCGATGACCTGGACGCTCCACTCCCATTGCGCGGTGGCGGGACGAACCATCACGGCTTGCGCCACGAGCCGGCTGGTAATCTTGTCGACGCGCGCTGTGATGGCGGGATCGGTCACGAGCTTGCCGGCCGAGCCGAGCTCGTTCATCTGCGTGAGATACGCCTCTTTGGACGCCGCGATCGCGCTCTCTTCCGACACCAGGGACAGTTGCCGCCGCCCTGTCGGGCTCACGGCGCAAGCGCTGAGCAGCGCAACGACGAGCAGCAGCGTGGAAAATTTGCCGAGCATGACGCCTCCCTCAACTGCCCCTAACGAGCTCTTGGCAGCGGAGCTTGTTGTGCCACAGTCGGCATCACCGCGATATTAGACTTCTGGAGTATTCGCGACGACTTCAGCGCGCGAGCCACAGCGCGTACGACACGAGGAACGGCAGCACGAGCGCGCCGAGCAGCGTCGAGACGAGCACGATGCCCGCGACGTCATCGGCGTCGCGCTCGTAGTGCGCCGCGAAAAGATAGCTGAACACCGCCGCCGGCATAGCTCCCTGCAGCACGAGCACGCCTTGCGCGACGCCGGTCAGCCCCAGCGCGAAGCTCACGGCGACGGCGACGCCGAACGAGATCGCGAGCCGCGCAAAACCGAGGCCGAACGCGCGCGGCAGGTTGTGCGTCCGCAAGCCGCCGATCGTGTTGCCGAGCGCCATCAGCATCAGCGGGATCAACAAATCGCCGAGCGCGCTGAAGGTATTCGCGAGCCACGTCGGCACGTGAATATCGGCAATCAAGACGGCGAGCCCGGCCACGGCGCCGTAGAGCATCGGCGTCGACAACAGCGTCCGCACGATGGACACGCGTGTGTGCAGCAGCGGCACGAACGTGAACTGCAGCAACGAGTTCGTGACGTAGATGGCAACCGCGAGACCGAGCCCTTCCTCGCCGAACGCGAAGAGGCATAGCGGCAATCCGAGGTTGCCCGTGTTGCCGAGCGTCAGCGCCGGCAGGAACGAGCGTTGCGGCAAGCCCAGGATTCTGATCAGCAGTGCCGAGACGGCTGCCACGCCGAGCGTGACGACGATCATCGCGCCGACCATGTGCCAGAACTGCGAGAGCGGAAGCGTGAGCCGCGACAAGCTCGTGAACACGAGGCTCGGCCCCGCGACGTACATGATGATGCGCGTCACGAACGCCATGTCGAACGGCGCGCCCGTCAGGCGCCACGCGTAGCCGATGGCGGCGAGCACGAACACCGGCGCGAGAACGGCGGCAACTTCGGCGATCACGGGCGGAGTGTCACGGTACGGGCTTCGGGGGTCGGCGCGGCGCGGCGAAGTCTGCCAGAATGGCCCGCTCAAGTCTCACCGGCGGGAATCTCTAGTCGTCGATGCTCGGTCAGTTTCTCGAGTTCTCCGTCGCGGCGCGTCCGCTCGCAGCGTCGCTCGAGTTCTTCGAGTCGCTGGGTTTCGCGAGCATCCCCGTCAGCGATACGCTGCCCGATCCCTATCTCGTCTGCTTCGACGGCGCCATCGCCGTCGGCCTCCACGATCGCGCGCAGGCGGGCCCGCAGCTCACGTTCGTCCGCCCCAGCCTGCGCGACTACGTGCGTCCACTGCGGCGGCTCGGCGTCGAGCTCACGCACGAGAATCTGCGCGATAACGAGTTCAACTCCGTGGGCTTCAACGATCCCGGCGGCCAGGAAACCGTGCTAATCGAGGCGCGCACGTTCCCGCCGGGCGATAGAGACGTGCGCGGCGTTGCCGTTTGCGGCGAGTTATTCGAGGTCACGTTGCCGGCCGCGGACATCGATGCGTCGAGCGGCTTCTGGCGCGCACTCGGATTGACGGCCGTCGCCTCCGGCGAGGCCCCGCACCGTTGGGAGCGATTGACGGGCCATGGCGTGGCACTCGGATTGCACGAGACGCACTGTGCGCCGGGGTTGAGCTTTCGTTGCGACGATTTGCAGGCGCGCCTCGAGTACTTGCGCGCGAAGGGATTCGCCGCGCGCACCGGCACACCGATCGCAGACCGCGTGCAACCATCGGCGACGCTGACGAGCCCCGACGGCACGCATTTCTATTTGTTTGAAAGGGCCGCGCAGTAGCGCGGCCGGTGGTTTGAGAAGGCCGCTGCGCAATAGCGCGGGCAGGATTCGAGAACGGCGCGCAGGTAACGCGCTACCGCGCCTGGAGGCGGTTGACCTCGGCGAGCGCATCGCGCAGCCGCGCGTGCAGCGGGCTCGAGCGGGGGAAGTGCGTCAGCAAATACTCCATCTGGTCCGCGAGCACGCGGCGGCCCTTCAGATAGATGTACTCGGCATAAGTGGGCGTGAACGGTACGGCCACGAGTTGCAGGTGCGCTTCTTCCGGCAGACGGCCGCCCTTGTGGTTGTTGCAGCGGCGGCACGCCGTCACGACGTTGGT
>Ga0111539_10011925_pt1 | contig 10895 bp, 5 predicted proteins | sample RhiMethybrSRZTD1_FD_79667 | JGI IMG/M metagenome (GOLD analysis project Ga0111539, IMG submission 79667) | Populus rhizosphere microbial communities from Tennessee, USA - Rhizosphere MetaG P. TD hybrid SRZTD1 (version 2) (version 2) | ecosystem: Host-associated > Plants > Roots > Rhizosphere >... | reverse complement strand
GGCGGGCGCCGGCGCCGGCTCGGCCCGAGGAGCAGCGAGCCCAGGGCTCGCCGGCAGTGCGCCGGTCCAGCTCATTTCTCCGGGGCTCATCCGACTCTCGCTGATTGCGTTCGGCGGCGTCGGCTTCGCGGACATGCTGCTCCAGATCGCGTGGACGAAAGCCATCGTGCTGAGCATCGGCAACAGCACGTACGCTTTCAGCCTGATCGTGACGCTCTTCATTCTGGGGATCGCAATCGGAGGGGGCGTCGTGTCCTTGTTCGTCGACCGCGTGAAGAATCTGCCGCTCCTCTTGGGAGTGCTCATCTTCTTCACCGCGCTGCTCGTCTCGGCGACGATTCCACTCCTCGGCGACTACCCCGTGCTCGCCGCACGGTGGTTCGACAGCATCCGCGAGCCGAGCTATCCACGATTCCTGAAAGTGCACGTGCTGCTCGTCTCCGCGGTCATCCTGCCTTCCACGATCTTCATGGGGACGGTTTTCCCGATCGTGGGGAAAATTCGCACGGTCGCCGTCGAGAGCGTCGGAAGCGCCGTCGGCTCCGCGTACTTTTGGAACACCCTCGGCTCGATCCTCGGGACACTCGTTGCGGGCTTTGTCCTGATTCCGATCCTGGGTCGCGTCTACTGGACGCTCTACGTCGGCGCCGCCATCAGCCTGGCGTTGAGCCTTTTGCTCGTGCTGCGGGCCGCGCCGGGCCCGTTCCCTGCGCGCACAGCCATCGCCGGTGTCCTCGCGGCCATGATTCTCGTGCCCCACGCGTTCCTACTGCCGTACGGCGTCCTCGGCTCGAAGAGACATTTCTGGCATCCGTCTCTCCTCAGCCGCGGCGCTTACGTCTATTACAAAGGCACGTACTACGACAAGAAAGGGAACGTCATTCCACGGCAGAGCTGCATCGATGGTCTGATCGAGCAGAACGAAGTCTTGCTCTACCGAGAGGGCATTCATGCTCCCGTCGCTGTGGTTCGGAACAAGCTCGGCGAAATGGCGATGCGGATCTCCGGAAAGGTGGAAGCCTCGCTCGCCCCCGGAGGCGGGTACAACACGGACCTCCCCCACCAGGTGCTCGCCGGCCACCTGCCCATGATTCTGCACCCTGCTCCGAAAGACGTGCTGACGCTGGGCCTCGGCGGCGGCGTGACGCTCGGAGCGCTCACGCTCTACCCGATCGATTCCGTCGACAGCCTCGAGATCTCACCGGAGGTCATCGAGGCGGCGCGCGACTTCTTCGGCAAAGCGAACCATGGAGCCCTCGTCAACCCGAAAGTGCGCAACGTGGTCGGCGATGGCCGCAACCACCTCGAATACACACTCCGGAGCTATGACGTCATCACGTCGGTCCCGTCGAACCCCTGGATCGCCGGGATCGGCAATCTCTTCACGGTCGAGTTCTTCCGGACGTGCCGAGCTCGTCTTCGCCCTGGCGGGTTGATCTGCAACTGGATCCACAAGATCAACATGCGCGCCGAGGACTTCAAAACGGTCGTGCGGACTTTCATCGAGGTGTTCGGCGACCACGCGCAGCTCTGGGACCTGGGGTACGACGCCCTTCTCGTCGGCGGCGTGGACCCCATCCGCTTCCAGCCCAATCGCTTGACCGAGGTCTTGAAGAGCCCCGAGATCGCCGGCGAGCTGGCCGCGCTCGGAATTGACGCCCCCGAGCGGCTGCTGCGCCACTATCAGTTCGACGCACGCGCCCTCCGCGCATACGCCGACTCCGCCGACCCCCGCCCCCTCAACACCGACGCGTTCCCTGTGCTCGAGTTCTCCTGTCCCTACGGCCTCTACGGCCACAGTTTCGACGCCTACGAGAGTCTCGCCTTCGCAGAGCACGCGGAGCTCGACCCCGCATGGATCGACGCCGCTGACACTGGGCTGCTCGCGCGGGCCAGTTCGAGGCAGAAAGCGCTGGTCTTGCAGGAGAAAGCGGAGCTGCGGCTCGTGCGCAACCTCGAGCTGCAGAGCGAAATCATCGCAAAGCGGAACGCAGGAGGTGCCACCGACGCGGCGCTCGTCGAAATGTTCCGCCGCTCCGCTGCCGAGCTCATCGCGGACCTGAAAAGCCTGGAGCAGGCTACTCAGAATGGTGCAGACCCCTGGCTTCGCGACCGCGCCAACGGCACCGCGGCCGAGGCCATGGCAGTACAGCCCCCGGGAAAGACGCTGACGGCAACGCTTTGCGCCGGGCTGCTCCTGGCCGCCAAGGAATCGGCCGGAGACCCGGCCCAGCGACTCAGCTACCTCGAGGATGCCACGAGGTATGCCGGCGAGGATGCTGGTGCCGCGGTCCGGCTCGCGCAGATGTGGCTGGAGTTGAACCAGCCGGCGCGGGGCATTCCGGCGCTCGAGGCCGTCCTTGCGAAGGACGCGAAAAACGCTGTGGTTGACCAGACGCTCGGCGTGCTGCTCGCCGCGAGCGGTCGCTTGGCGCCGGGGCTCGAGGCGCTCCAGCGCGCTCTCGGCCACGCGTCCGAGCCTGCCCTTCGGAGCGAGATCCATCAGAACATCGGATTTGCCCTGCAGCGCTCCGGCCGGCTCGAGGAGGCCGCCGGCGAGTACGAGAAGGCCATCGCAGAGAACCCCGCGAACTCCGACGCGCGCGCCCGGCTCGCGAATCTCCGGAAGTAGCCGCACACCGAGTCCGGCGGAAGCTCGCGTGCCGAATCGCCGGACGCAAGTTGAGCCGCCGGTGCGTCAGGGCTCGCGCAGGCGGTCGGGAGTCTCGAAGACGATGTAATTGCCGTGCCGCAGGCCGAGGCGCTCGTAGGTGACCCGAGCCGTTGCGTTCCCGGCATCCATGTAGAGACGCACGCTGCAGAATCCAGCGCCTTGCCCGAGCCGCTCCACGTGCCGGTAGAGCGCGGTGAACACTCCGGCGCGGCGATGCAGGGGCGCGACGTATACACTCTGCAGCCAGATGAAGTTCGCGTTCCGCCAGTCGCTCCACTCATAGGTGATGAGGAGAGCCCCGGCGATCTCGCTGCCGCGCTCCGCGACGAAGTAGCGCCCTTTCGCCGGGTTGTCGAGCACGGCGCGCACACCGGCCTGCACGACGGCTGGGTCGAGACGGATCGCCTCGGTCTCGAGCGCCATGGCCTCATTGAAGCGCGCGATCGTTTCGGCGTCTTCGACGCGCGCGTCGCGCACGCGGATGGGCTCGGACTCGCCGCGCCCGCCCAAGGCCGGCGGATGGCTTTCGTCGGTCGGAGAGAGCATGCAGCACCGACTTGTACCGCACCGGCGCCCACAAAAAAAGGCCTGCCGCCTCGACGGCGGCAAGCCTTGACGTCCTCGTTCGAAATCGCGTCCGGCATAGAGGCTGTTTCAAACCCCATCCTGGCTTCGGCCGGCTGCACAGCCGGGCTGCTGCGTCGCTCGGACTTGTCGTATTCTCCGTATACGTCGTCGTCCTCGCTTCTTGCATCCCGGCCGTTCGCTCGCCCTCGGGCCGACGGAGCGGGTTATGAAACAGTCTCTTAGGCTTTCGCCAGCACCGGCGCTTTGACGTTCGCTTTGTTGGAGAACTCTTTCCAGTAGGACTCGGGCATGTCGAGGGCGATTTTCAGCGCGCCATTCGAGCCGGCGTACTGAGGCTCCTCGACCGTCGTCACCTTGCCGCCACCATACTCGCCAAGAGCCTCCTCGATGGCGCGTCCGAGCCCACCGATCTGGCTGCCGCCGCCGCCGAGCAGGACGTGGTTCCTCATCTTGGCCTGGAACTCGGGGTCGTAGGTCGCGATGAGGTCCTGCAGAGCCTTCACCGTCGGCGGGACGATCGTGTAGCAGGCTTCGAAGACCTGGTCCGTGATGTCGAACTGCTGAGGCTTACCAGCGACCGGCATCGTGACGACGGCGCGGTCCATGTTCTTCGAGACGGAGGAGAACTTCTCTTTGAAGTCCGTGACCATCCGGATCGAGAACTGGGCGTTCGGGTACTTCTTCTTGATGAGGCCGGCCAGCGTCTGGTCGATCGTGTCGCCAGCCACCTCGTGCGTGCGCTGATCATCCGCGCCGGGCATGGTGCCGTGGACGCGGCAGAGGTCGGTCGTGCCTGCTCCAATGTCGATGACGAGCGTGTCGTCCAGGAAGTCGAGGCCGTAGGCCACGCTGAACGGCTCGGAGCAGATGATGACGCTGTCGATGCAGCCCGAAGCGGCTTCGAGCAGCAACGCTTTTCCCTCGACGCTGGCTTCCGCGGGCGCGCCGATGACCGCGAAGATCGTCTGGCCGGCGGGCACCTTGGCCATGTCGACGATGTAGCGCACGAGATCCTTGAGCGCGCGCTTCATGTCGTTCGTGTCCTTGCCCTCGCGGCTCTTGATCGAACCTCCGGCCAGCGGCCGAACGAGGTCCAGTGACATGCGGTTATCGACGGCTTCCTTGCCGTAGATTACGTCGCGTCCGCCGAACTTCTTGCGGGCGACGTGGTCCTTCGGATAGCCCACGTAGGACCACACCGTCTCGCGGCTGCCCGTGGACGTCGTGATCGACGTGCGGCTCGTCCCCAGATCGATTCCCAGATACACGGTTTCAGACATCGGCACACTCCTCTTTTTGAGACCTCAGACGGCTCTCGAAACCCTTCCGTTCAGCTTTTCAGCGCGGGAGTCAGCTCCCGCGACCCAATTTCCTAGCATTGATGATTTTCGGTTTGGCCATCGCATCCTCGATGGGCGGCACCCAGGGCAAATCGTCAGGATCCGCGTCGAGCCCCATCGCCAGGACGGGCACGTGCGCGCTCGCTTTCTCCGCCTGCGCCGCCGCGGTCTGCAGCTCCGCCGGTTCCCCCAGCTGTGAGCTCTCCAGCGGCGCGCCCGCCGCGAAATCGGCCGCCGCGAGTCCTTGGAGCGGGGGCGAAGCCTCGCTTTCGGAAAGGGCGCTCGCGGACGTGTCGCCCGTGTTGGTCCACGCCGCTTCGAGCGCGGCTTCCAGCTCAGGCGGGGTGGATGCAGACTTGGATTCGCTCGGGAGCGTTGCGCGCTGGATCCCCAGATCCTTGGCGAGCTGCGTCTCGTCGTGCGCCGCGCCCGACGACGTCTCGGCCGGCGCCCGGGCAGCCGCTTCGGACGGCGCCTCGGTCGAGCCTTCGCTCGCGGGGGCGCACTGCGCCGGCAGCCGACCTTCGGCAGCAAGGAGCTGCCGGATATCGCGGTTGAACTGGCAAATTTCCTTCATGAGCCCGAGCTTCCGCTCGCGCAACGGGTCTTTCGCGTCGAGGCCGGCCGTGTATACGTTGCGCAGGGGGATGACGCCCGACGCTTCCAGGGCCGCCGCCCGCTCGCGGGCCGTATCGCGCTCCGACTCTGCGTTCTCGAGGGAAGCCGCGAGCCGCTGGACTTTCTTTTCGAGGAGGCTGATCCGGTCGCTCTGCGCCTGCTGCGCCTGCTCCTGGATCTTCGACCTCTCGTCGTCGAGGAGGCGCAGGACAACGGCGCGCATGTCCGCTTCGGCATCCGCCGAGACACCGCCCGTCTTCACCGCGCGGTCGAGAATCCTGCCGAGGCGTTGCTCGAGCTCGACCATGCCGGCCTGTGAGACCGTGAACTGGTTGGCGCTCAGGACTCTGGACCGCTCGTCGTCGAGAAGCTGTTGGGCGCTCGTGAGGCTGCCCTGCAACGTCCTGATCTGCTCTTCGAGACCCGATTTCTGCGACTTGTAAAGAGACAGCCGCTCTTCGAAGCTGGCCTCGGCCTCTTCGAGGAGTCTGCGGCGCTCCGTTTCGCTCAGGCTTGCGCCCTGGAGCACGAGCGCCTCGTCCACGGCCTCTTGCACGAGGCTGCGGATCGTGCCCATGTTGACGACCTGGACCGTATCGACTTTGGACGCAAGATCGGAGGCGCGAATTTTCTTCGCCTTGCTCCGCAGCCTTTCGTCGACGCTGCGGCCGCTCTCCGTGCCCACGGAGGGCGAGCGGGAGGCGCCGGCGGCGCTGCGCGCGGGTGCAACCGGCGCTGCGGGGGCTACCTTCACGACAGGAGCCGACGAGACGGCGGCCGGGGCCGCTCCCGCCTCCGATTCCTTGCGCGCCGGGATCCCCGTGGATGCGCTCTGGGCGGCATCGTCGGGTTTGCCATGGGCACGCGAAGATCGTTTGCCAGGCTCGAGAGTCGCCCCCGCTTTGATCTCTTGAACCGGCTTCTGCGCTCTCGGCCGCCGGGGCCTTCTCGCCTTCGCGAACTCCTCGAAAGCGTCAGGTACGGCATCCTTGGCCGGAGCGTCGTGCTCGCCTTTCGGCGCAGATTCAGAGCTCGAGCCGTCGGGCCGGAAATCTTGCTGTTCGGCCGGTGCCGTGACTTTCGCCTCGGGCGTGGCCGCATTCGCCACCGGCGCGGAAGTGGATCCAGCCGGATCCGAAGGTGCCGGTCGCGCTGCCGCGCCGCTCTGTCCGCCCGCCGGCTTGACCCCGCGTTGATACGCGGCGAGAGCAGCCTCGATCTTGTCTGCCTCCTTGGGCCCAGAGTGCGTCCACTGGACGAGGATCCCCCCGTCCGCCGTGGTCACGACAAAGCCCGAGAGCGAGAACGAGGGCCCGTCCTTGACCTTGATCGTGGCGTAAATGAACTGGTCCCGCTCGAGAGGCACGGACGGTTCGAGGACCATCTCGGTGCCGCTCATCTTGCGGACGTTGACGGGGTGGGCTCGAGAGCCCAGATCTCCCAGGTTGCAGATGCATTGCCCGGGCTCGAACTTGAAAATCTGCTGGTTCACGGTTTGGCTGGCCCTAGCGGCGGCAAGGACGGTGCGCCGAGCGGCTCCAACGAAGCCGCACAGACCCGCCTTTCCTCCCCTATCGGTCTATCAAAGATCGCCTCGGAACGCGAATCGGTCAAATCGACCGGGATGGGAGTGCGATCGGCGGCCTGGACCGATAACTCTGCGGCGGGATGATGCTGTCGAAGAACTGGACGAGTGAGCCGGGCTGCTCGAGCTCCGCAGCGCGTGCGGAACGAGTGTCGATCGATCGACTAGGAGTCCGTTGAGAAAGTGCTTTGATGACGAGTCCGAGGCATCTCGGCCCAGATCAAGGCGCCGAGCCGAAGGCGATATGGAGTATCGTCGTAGGTGAGGCAACGCAGAGATGGGTCGAGAGGACCGGACGTAGGCCGAATGACTTTTTCAACGGGCTCCTATCGCGGCAGGCGGTACTCGGACTCGTCTTTCGCGCTCGCGCCGAACGACGCGCGAAAGGCGGCGGCCGCTTCATTGACGGTCTTCTCGAGGCCAGTGAGCTTCAGAAAGTACGGCCCTTTGTCCGTCTCGATGATCGCCGCGAGCATCCGTGCGCCCGATAGAGTGCGCGTCTCCTGGCTCACGGGCGGCCCGACGGGCTTCTTGAACGTGCCCGCCCCGTCCGCGAGGGTGTAACGCCCCCGCGCCGACTTGCCCTCCGTCAGCTTAACTTTCCTCCCAGTCGCATCGAACTGCCCGATCCAGCGCTCCAGATTCGCTGCGACGCCGCCCGCCCCGCCCGGGCCGAAGTAGTAGACGATGAGCTCCCCGGGCTCCTTGTCGCCTTCGCCGGCGGGAAGCTCGAACTGACCCGCGCGCATCCGGCCATCGCCGCCGACGTCTTTCCATGCGGCCGGCACCGCGAGGAGCAAGTCTCCGGTTTTCACCTCGCGCGTGGGGGCTGCCGCTTTCGATTCCGGAGTGGCCGCCGGGCGAGCTGCCGCCCCTGCCTCCGGCGCCGTGGGCAGCGGAGCGCCAGCGACGCGCGTCTCGATCGCGTAGAGCGACGTCCGCGCCGTGACATACAGCGTCGTCAGGTCCTTTCCACCGAAAATGCAGTTCGAGGGATGCTCGGGGACCTCGAGGCGGCCGATCAGGCTGCCTTCGGGGTCGAGGACCACAATGCCCTTGTAGGTGGCATAGACGTTGCCGCGCGCATCATGCGCCATGCCGTCGGGGCCGCCGCCGTCGAGTTCGGCTTCTCCCGTGAACACGAGTTTCTTTCCCGCGAGCCGGCCCGGTCCAGCGACGTCGTACCGCCACAGCTCCCTGCGATCCGGGTTCGCGACGTAAAGATGTCGGCCCGTCGGCGACACCAGAATCCCATTCGGCCGCTGGAGGTCATCGATCACGCGGCTCACTTTGCCGGCCGCGTCGACGTAGTAGACGCCCTGTACCGGCTGGCCATCGGACTCCGACCCGCTCCCGTAGCGTGGATCGGTGAAATACACGCCTCCGTGCGCGTCGAGCGCGAGATCGTTGGGGCTGTTGAGCTTCTTCCCGTCGAAGGAGTCTGCGAGCGGCGTTATCGTCTTGTCCGCGCCCGGCTCGATGCGCACCACGCGACGAGCCCCGCCCTGGCAGGCGTACACTCTGCCGGCAGCGTCGAAAGCCAGACCGTTTGCGTTGCCGGACGGCGCGAGGAAGTCCTCGGTCGCGCCGCCATCGAGAAGGCGCACGATGCGGCTGGCAGGAATGTCGCTGAACAGAAGGAAGCCTTTCGGGCTCCACGCGGGGCCCTCCACGAACTGAAAACCGCCCGCGACTTTCTTGGCCGAAGTCCCCGGTGCGACGAGCTCCGCGAGGTCGGCCGACGAGCTCGAAGCGCCGCCGGCAAGGAGGACGAGGCCGATCGCGGCCCAAGCGCGCGGCGCAGGGAGCAATGCTTTGCGGACGGTGGTCGTGGGTTGCATGGAAGAACTCTCCCGAGGTGTTGCTCAGTTCGGTATTTCGTGAGCGCGGCGAAGAATCACTCTACCATGACGCCGGCGGAGTCCGGGGAGGTTCACAGCCGGATTCCGGTCGCCGGCAGCCGCCAGCACAAGTCCGCGCATCCTTCGCACATCCGCCTGCTCGTGCTCGGGATCTGCGAACTGCGCTCGCTGCTCCATTCACCACGGTGCTCGAACCATCCTCCGGGGCAGCTTGTGATCGAGCCCAGCGAAGGACGCGGCGATCCGCCGGCGAATCCACGGCGTGCGAATCGCGGCGAGAAATACAGCCGAACGGACGAATCGATAGAATTTCGTGTCGGCAGATGCGATCTGCGACAGCCTCTTCACCCGTCTCACGACTCTACGGTCTACCGGCCGCCGCAGCCGGTCGTACGTGGAGTGATGGCCCGCCGCAGCGACCGCGGCGAAGACGAAAGCGTCCTCGATGCCGAGATTCATCTCGCGGGCGCCGAGTGGAGAGTGGACGTGGGCTGCGCCCCCGGCGAAGTAGACAGCCCCGACGTTGAGTGTTCGGTCGACACGGTGCGACACGCGGAAGCTCGACTTCCAGACGGGCCGACCCGCAGGCTCGGCCTGCATCAGCCGAGAGAGGGGCTCCGGCCGGTTGGACAGGATCCGCCAGGCAGGATATTTCGCGCCATCCACTTCCTTCCCTTCGACGACGCGGATCAGGAAGTGGAAAGCGCCCTCCTCGGGGAAGAAAACGTGCGCATGATCCGCGGCGAGGCTCGTCCGGAGTGGGACGTCCACGAAATGCCAATCCCGCGACAAGGAGGAGCCTTCGCGCTCGATGCCGAGCTGTCGCCGCGCGACGCTATGCGCGCCGTCCGCCGCGAGGAGCCAGGGCGCGCGCACGACTTCCCGCCGCCGCCGGTCGCTGGCAGGCTGCTCGAGCAGCACTTCCGCACCCCCGGGGACGTTGCGACAGTCCACCATCCGAACTCCGCGTTCGACGGCGACGCCGGCCGCATCGAGCGCATGGCCGAGGAGGCGCTCGGCGACCGTCTGCGAAAGCGCGAGCATGAAAGGGAACTTCGGGTGGATGCCCGCGAACGAGAGCTTGCCGGCGACGCGCCCGGATCGATAGAACTGAACGCCGTGGATCGGGGAGCCGATCGCCAGCATCTCGCTCGTCACTCCTGTCGGCTCGAGGAGCGTCAAGGTGCGCGGGTTCACGACGAGCGCTCGGGACTCCCGGCTGGGCTTTTCTCGCGCTTCGATCAATCGCGCGGCACAGCCTCGCCGGGCCAAGAACAGGGCGGCGCTGAGCCCCGCAGGGCCGGCGCCCACGATGATCGGCAATTCCGACTTCGACATACCAAGTCCCCCCCGACCCGAGCCCCAGGACCCTCGGGTCAGCGTCCTCCTCGCAAGATCCGAGGAGGCACGTGCACATCCCGTCTCGCGCAGCCGCTATTATGGGCGCGCCGGGGCTGAAATCACTTTCGGGGGAAATGGTCTCGCCAACTGCCCCTCACGGTGCGTCCCGATCGACTTTTTACGGCACGCGCGCGTCGAACCTCGCCGTCTCGCCCGCGCGGACCTCCACCTGGCCGAGCGGCGTGAGCTTCTCGCGGATGTCTCCCGGCCCAAAGGACTCGCCGGCTTTCACCTCGCGCGTCAGGAGGTCCTCGCGGAGGATCACGTCGTAGGTCCCCGGGCGCACGCTCTGCACTTCGTACCGGCCTTCCCCATCGAAGCGGATGTAGCGGTAAGTCTCGCCCTTGGCCTTGTCGCCCTCCGCGGCGGGCTCGCCGGCGTTGGCGTCGCCTCCGCTTGGCTGGAGGACGAGGTAACTGTCCATGGCGTCCGCGGCGCGCTTCCATCCGGCGATCGTGCCGCTGACCCGGCCTGCCGCGCGGAGCAAGATCTCGATCGGCGCGGGGTCCTCGTCGGCCGCCACGACGAATTTGCCTTCGTGGCGCTCGAAGTTCGGATGGGAAACGTAGAGTGAGTGCTTCCCCGGCAGGAGGCCGCTGAGCGTGAGCGACCCGTCGCTGCCGGTCCAGAGCGTCTCACGCTCCGCCATGGGCGCGGGAGACTGCCGCGCATAGCAGTGGAGGGAGGCTCGGACGAGTGGAGCCCCCGTCTCGGCGTCCTTCACGGTGCAGCGAACGCTCTTACCGCGCTCGAGCGAGACCCGCGCGTCAAAACTTCCGCCGGGAGCGAGCTGCACGTCCTGCGTGAATGTCGCATAGCCTCGTGCG
>Ga0111539_10011924_pt1 | contig 10895 bp, 8 predicted proteins | sample RhiMethybrSRZTD1_FD_79667 | JGI IMG/M metagenome (GOLD analysis project Ga0111539, IMG submission 79667) | Populus rhizosphere microbial communities from Tennessee, USA - Rhizosphere MetaG P. TD hybrid SRZTD1 (version 2) (version 2) | ecosystem: Host-associated > Plants > Roots > Rhizosphere >... | reverse complement strand
GGTGCCAACCTATAAGAAGGGGTTTTCACCACGGATCGGGTTAAGCTGGGATCCTACCGGCAGCGGAAAAATGAGCGTTCGTGCCGCGTATGGAATCACCTATGAATCGCTGGCTTCGGGACAAGGCGGTATGCTCCAGGCCCCCATCAGCGCGCCTCCTTATCTTCAAACGCGCCAGGTTGACAACATCTTCCTCTCGGCCTTTGGCATTCCAGGTCCGACATTTGCGGATCCATTTCTGGGCGAAACGAACCCTTTTGCTCCCGGAAGTTTTCCATATGGAATTACCCACCTGACGCTGGCTAACGACCTGCGCCCGCCTTATGCCAGAACTGGAACTTGACGCTGCAGCGCGAGTTTGACGGGAAGTACCTCGTTGAAGGGCGATACGTGGGCACCAAAGGCACGCGGCTTCCACGATTCATCGAAGGCAACCCTCCAATCTACAACCCGGCTCAGTCGAACATTGATCGCCGTCGAATTTACGCCGGCTGCCGCGGGGATACGGGCCCGTGCGATTTCAAGTCGATGGGCCTCATTGCCAACTTGGCGAACTCCACCTACCACGCCATGCAGTTGACCATGAACCGGCGCTTTTCGCAGGGTCTCTACTTCACGACGTCGTATACGCTTTCCAAATCCCTTGACGATGTTTCCAGTCTGAACGAGACAGGATCGGGACCGCAAGGCGCTTCTGGAGAAACCGACCTCGCTCCAAATCCCTTTGACTTGAGCACGGAACACGGTCCTTCGATCTTCGATGCGCGCCACCGCTGGGTGATGAGCGCCTCTTGGGAGATGCCGTTCTTCAGGAACGCTGGCGGCGCCACCAAGGCGGTCCTCGGCGGCTGGCAGCTCAATGGCATCGCCAATTTCAGTAGTGGTGCGCCGTTCTCGGTGTATGACAGTGTGGACTACTCGCAGTCTGGAAGCGCGCCTGAAATCCAGGGTTTCCCTTCCAATCGGCCTAACGTCGTATCCGATCCGAACAACGGACCCAAAACAGTCGAGCGTTGGTTTGACATCGCCCCATTCAAAAGGCTCGACCCGCTCACCAGCGGTGGGAAATACGGCAATGCTGGACGGAACATTGTGCGGGCGCCGGGCTTCAGCGGGTTGGATTTGTCTTTGATGAAGACCTTTGCGGTTCGGGAAGGGCATTCCCTGCAATTCCGGGTAGAATGTTTCAATTTTCCAAACCATCCAAATTTTTTCATTCCCGATAACGACGTGGCTTCCCCCAACTTCGGTCGAATTCTTCAGGCAGGGCGACCTCGACTTTTGCAGTTCGCTTTGAAGTATCTCTTTTAGGGCAAACAGCCGAGCAAGCAAAGTTTACCTGTTTGCGGGAGAAAGAAGGGAATCAGCGGAACCCTGCGAACGAGATAGTTGGGGAAGAACAGGTCAGCGACAATTAGCTGCGAGCAATCGACAATGGTTGGCCGATGACTGAGCCTCCTTCCTCATCCGCGAGCCATGCGATGAGTTGTAGGGCTGAGGTTATTAAGATGAACGCCCAGAGCTGTGGATAGATTGCCGCGCTGATCGAGATCAACAGCCAAGGTTCTGTATCCGGCCCCGGCAAAGCCGATGGCTAAGATTCAGGGAATGCCGCAATCGCGGATTCAATCCCCCTCTCCTGCTCCAGTTTTCAACAACTTACGACCAGCTTGATTTGGCGTACTCCATTTACTAGAAACCAACACTGCCTCCATTTCATTCACTGCGAATCGAGGGAGGCCGTACCTCCGATCCTCGACACTGACCCCGTACGCGACGTTCTGAAGATCGGCCATCCTGCACGTGGCCGCGGAATACGGCAACCCTGCTGCAGCCGCTCTACTCCTCGACCGTGGAGCACACGTCAATGCCCGCGCAACAGTCGATGAGGCCTGCGTCGGCGGGCACACGGCAATCTTCCATGCGGTGACGCAGTTCGACGATGACGGCTTGCCGGTAATGCAGTTGCTCGTCGAGCTCGGTGCAGACCTCGCAGTTCGCGCGAAGCTGTCGGGGGACTACGAGCGGCCGGGTGAGATCGTTGAGTGCACCGCCTTGGGATGCGCTGCTGTCTGGCGGCGCGAGTCAGAGAAGAACGGTCACTCTGCTGCGAGAGCGAGGCGCCGTTGAGTAAACTCAAACGGCAGTTAGAGATTGGACATTTGGCAAGCGGCAGGAGGCCGCTTCTTCCATGTAGAGCCCCAGCGGGGCGGCGGATTGTAGCCCAGGGCAAGCGTGAGGCAGGAGCTGCGGGACCGCCGTCCCCTCGTGCGCCGCCCTGGGTGAACGTCCTAAAAAGATCTCACTCCCTTTCCCCGCACAGCCAGGAGCCAAGAGTCAGAATGGTTGACTGTTTTGCCCAAGCCCCGCTAGGGGCGAAATATTTGTAGCCCAGGGTGGAGCGCAGGCAGAACCCTGGGTTCGCGATCCCGTTCGAAATCCTTTCCCTCTCCCCGCGTGCGGGGAGAGGGCCGGGGTGAGGGGTGTGGGTGCCCCCCTCTGCCACGAAGCGATCCGGTTCCAACTCGCGATGTTCTGTTCCCCCAACTCCAGTCGTTGATTTTTGAACGGCTGAAAACGCCAACCCACACCGTTAGTCGAACCGCTCTCTCAACATGCCGATTGCCACTGGTGCGGCGGCGACCTGTTCGTCGTTGAGAGCGCGCGTTTCGGGAGCGAGTCCACGCTCGCCACAGCACGCAAATTCCACCGTTGCACGTCGCGAAAAGCGGTATGTTAGCCCTCATCGACCACGGTAATGCCGATGGTCTGTCGCAATCGCCCGCGTGCTGAGATTACGGAGGCCCGTCGGGTCGCGCTTCTCACGTCTGGCGTCGCGACGAGGGAGGGACTTATGAAGCAAGCGCTCATTATGTTGATCGTTTGGGCCATAAGTGGGTCTGCCGCGGCCCGAGGTGAGGGACCGACGCAACGCGAGAGCTCCGCCCTCGGCTCGAGAATCTACAAGCTTGAGGAGCTCACCTGGCCCCAGATTGATGCCTTTGATCGTCAGCGGACACTATTCATCCTGCCGGTGGGAATGATCGAGCAACATGGTCCTCATCTGCCTGTTGGCGCCGACACCATCGCTGTCACGTACGAAGCGAACGGAGCTTCGAAGCGTGTGAGCCGAGCACTGCCAGATTGGAACGTTGTCATGATGCCCGCAGTGAACTATGGCCAGAGCGGAGCGAACCGGTTGGGCGACATGCCAATCCATCCCGGCACTTACGCTATCCGACAGTCGACGCTACGATCACTCGTGGCCGATCTTGGCGGACAGATCGCAGAAAACGGTTTCAAGTGGATTTTCGTCATGAACGGTCACGGCGCGCCCACGCACAACATCGCTATCAATGAGGCCTGTGACTTTGTCAGCGAAGCCTATCGCGTGACGATGCTACATCTCACCGGTCTGTTTCGGGCCGATGCTGCGATTCAATCGAGCGGAGAGAAGATCAACGCCAAAACCTTTTCCGTCGCCGATCTCTCCTCCTTCGGTATGGATGTTCATGCTGGCGTCGGCGAAACATCGGGCATCCTCGCTATCCGACCCGATTTGGTTTCTCCCAATTACAGAACGCTCCCCAGCCAGGCGGGGCGCTCTCTGGAGGAGTTGCGAAAAATCGCGACCGCACCCGGTTGGCAGGGCTATCTATCGTCTCCTGCCAGGGCGACGGCGGCGCACGGCAAAGCGGTCGAGGCGTGGTGGATCGACGGGTTCACGGACTTGATCCTGCGCGCGGTGCGCGGGGAGAACATGTTCGTCCATGCGCGTGTGCCTGAGACGGTGCCTGCGGCCGTGGCCCCGATGCTCGAGAAGGAACTGGCGAACGAAGCCGCATTCGGAGCCAGGCTCGAGAACTGGCTGGTGCAACGCAGTAAGCGTTAGTCGCTCCGGGCCCGCGCAATCTGAGGACTCACCATGCTATGCGCTGCTTTTGAGCCTCTCAACTCCCTGATCCCCTCGATGATACGGTTCCAACTGGCGCCGGTCTGTCATGCTTCCTCGGTCTTCGTCGATCACGTAGACGCACTTGCTTGCAGAGTGATAGTGTGCGCCCATGCGCCGCAGAAAACTGTTGTGGGCCGCGGCAATCGCCATTGCGATCGCCGGCGGGAGGGGCCTCATCGGCGACAGCCGGTACCAGGCTGAAATCGCTGAGTGGCGCAAAAATTATGATCGCGATCTGCGATCGGAGAAGGGCCCACTGTGGCTGATCGCGCGGCACACCGTGGCTGAGGGTAGGACCGAGATCGGCAGCGACACGTCCAACAGCATCAAGCTGCCAGACCGCGCGCCGAAGCGAATCGGCGCATTCGAGCGGCGTAGCGATAAGGTCACGTTCGTGCCGGCCGCTGGAATCGCGGTGAACTTGAACGGCAAACCTATGACTGGTCCGGCAGTGCTGCGGACGGGCGTGGCGCCCGATCCCAGGGACCGGATTCAGTTCGGCGACTTCGAAGTCATCGTGACGGCGCTCGACGGGAACTGCCAGTTGGCCGTTCGCGACCGGCAGAGCCCTCTTCTGAAAACCTTTCGGGGGGCGTTGTGGTTTCCTGTCAATGCCGGCTATCGCGTTGAGGCCGCATTCACGCCGTATCCACAGCCGAAGGAGCTGAAGATCCCTGATACCAGCGGACGTATCCGGACCAGGCAAGTGCCGGGGTATGTGACCTTCCAGCTCAACGGAGACACGATGCGCCTGGAGCCGATCGCGACCGGGAACGAGCTTTTCTTCATGTTCAAGGACCGCACGTCGGGCCGGGAAACCTATGGCGCCGGGCGATACCTCGACACGGAAATGCCGAAGAATGGCAAGGTCGTGCTGGACTTCAACAAAGCCTACAACCCTTACTGCGCGCTCAATCCGAATTCCTCCTGCCCAATTCCGCCCAAGCAGAACACGCTACTCACTCGAGTCGAAGCGGGAGAGAAGCATCGCGGCGAGCACTAACGTAGCCTAGTTCCAGTTTCTGTCGCGAAACGCTTCAGGTGGAGCGGGCGCGTGGGACCGGTGTCCCCCTGCACACGCTTGTTGCACGCGCGACGGAGCGCGCGTTCAACCTGGGCTCTCACAACGCGTGGTGGAGGGAGGGATAAAGCCGGTTTCGCGACAGAAAATGGTCTAATCTACTGCTACTCTGTTAGGTTTCGAGGTTTGGGGTGGCGCGCACCGAACCCGGGGTTGAGGGTTACCCTGGTCTCACTGACGGGAATTTCAAAGAGCACTTAGACTCACGCAAAGACACAAAGGCGATTCGACGATGAAGCGCAGGCCATTGGACGCGAAGGAAGAGTTAGTGGAGGAGTTCGAGCGCGCCCTCCGTGTGAGCGAATACCTCGTGAGTGTCTTGCCCAGGCGGCTGTGGCGCGCTGAGCCGCCCGACGGTCACGGGCGTTCGATTGCAGCGATGTTCGCGCATATGCAGAGCGTGCGAAGAACGTTCGCGAAGATGGGCGGTGCGCCTGTGGCGTTGGCCTTGGATCGCGAGCGTTCGACGGCAGCCGAGGCGCGGCGGGCGTTCCGGCAGTCCCGGGACACACTGACGGAGCTGTTCCGCGAATCTTTGGGTCAGGACCAGTCCAGGGTGAAAGGCATGCCCAGGCGAACCGTGAACATGATCTTCTACTTCGTTCAACACGAAGCACATCACCGCGGCCAGATTTGCAGGCTGGCGAAGGCGCTGGGCCACGAGTTTTCAGGCGACGACGTCATGCGGATCTGGGGCTGGAAGAAGCTACCGTGACGCAGCACCACCGCGGAAGCCTCGTTTTGCCCCGGCCAAGCTCCGCCTTGGCGCAAGACTCGTGCTTCTCAAAAACAGAGTCACTACCGACATGGGCGGAGAGAAATCGCGAAGGGTGCAGATTGGCTCGGCGGCTTTCATTGGGCGCTGAGACACATCCGACAATTGCTTAGTGATTACCAGAGATCAGCAGTGGGAAAACTGCCAGGGATCTTCTACGTCACTCTCCCGGTTTCAGCCCATTCTGTCCCCCGCTGAAGTTGATGAACAGCCATCAGCCGCCACTTTCTCCAAACCAAAGGTTGCCGGCGGTGCCTCCCACCATGGCGTCAATCTCGTCAGAACTCACTCCCCATTCTCCCGTTCGAAAGTGAATCAGGTCGCGCTGGTAGGCGGTCGCATCGCCGCAAACCGGAAAGTTTGATCCCCACATCAGCCGCTGCGACCCGAAACGACGGATGACGTCGGAAACGAACTCTCTGAGCTCTGCATAGGGATACACGCAAAACATTGAAAGTCCCGAGATGAGAACCAACACACCCGCCTCCTGGTCGAGCTGAAACAGCTCAGGTCCACGGACCAGCCTGCCATCCACAAGTTGTGGATTGCCCAGATGGCTGACCACGACTCTCGCTCGAGGACACTCTCGCAGCAATCGACGAATGGAAGGAACCGCTTCGGCAATTCCATCGGGAGCGTAAAGGATCAGGTGCAACCCCTGTCGAACGGCCTCTTGCCACAACGGGAAATAGGGTTCGAACCACTCGGCGAGCAGCCGGACGCCGCGAAAACGACCCGTGTCGCTCCATTGCTGCAGCTTTTCAGACGCATCGGGCTCAGCCGGATTGACCAGAAACACTGCCGCAAATTGCTCCGGACGGTTCCCTACAACCTGTGCGAGATAGCTGCTGTCAACCTCTCCCAGATGCTGGCAAAGCACCGCGCGATCGACGCCTGCCTGTGCCATCGTCTCCAGCACCACTTCCACGGGCTGGTACTTCGAGATGCCACAGTGTGCGTAGCCATCGACAATCACAACCGCTCTCCTGAAAATCCCCTCCATCAGAGACATTCTATGTCAAGCCCTCACTGTACCTAGCGTGCTCAGGGACGGCCGATTTTGACGGAACCGCGGAAAACTACCAGATGACCACCCGTTTCCCTAGCGGCACGAACATCTTGTCCCCTTCCTTGACACCGAATGCCGCATAGAAGGCGGATTGGTTGACCAACGGACCGTTGCAACGGAACATCGGCGGAGAATGGGGATCAACCTTGAGCAGCCGGATCCTCTCCGCTTCCCGAGCCTTGCTGCGCCACACCTGGGCCCAACCCATGTAGAGTCGTTGATCGCCGGTAACTCCTTCCATCACCGGGGCCCTCCGCTCGCCGAGCGAGATCTGGTAGGCCTTGTACGCAATCGCGAGACCGGAGTTGTCACCGATGTTCTCACCAAGTGTCAACTCGCCGTTCACGTGATTCCCAGGCAACGGGCTGTAAGCGCTGTACTGTGCGACCAGCGCCCGGGTTCGTTCGGCAAACTGTTCGCGGTCAGCCTTCGTCCACCAATTCCGCAGGTTGCCGTCGCCATCGGACTGGCTGCCCTGGTCATCAAAGCCGTGGCTGATCTCGTGGCCGATCACCGCCCCGATGGCACCGTAGTTGACGGCATCGTCGGCCGCGGGATCAAAGAATGGCGGCTGGAGAATCGCAGCAGGGAAAACGATTTCGTTCATGCGTGGGTTGTAATAGGCGTTGACGGTTTGCGGCGTCATGCGCCACTCGCTGCGATCGATGGGTCTGCCTAACTTGGCAATCTGCCGGTCGTACCCGAAGCGGCGGGCCCGTATCACGTTGCCGACGAGGTCGTCTTTGTCAAACGCAAGCGCGCTGTAGTCTCGCCATTTATCGGGATAGCCGATCTTGGGTACGAACTTGGCGAGCTTGGCGAGCGCTTCCTTCTTCGTTTCGGGCCCCATCCAGGTCAGCGTTTCAATGCTTTGCCGATAGGCAGTGAGGAGGTTCTGCACTAATCCCTGCATACGGGCCTTGTACTCCGGTGGAAAGTGCCTGGCGACATACAGTCGGCCAAGGCCCTCGCCTATCGATTCCTCAACGAGCGCCACGCCGCGTTTCCAGCGCGGACGGTTTTCCGGTATCCCGCGCAGCGTTGCGCCGGAAAAAGCAAATTCCTGGTCGACAAAACGTTTGTCGAGGTACGGCGCGTAGGCCTCCAGCAGATGCCACTTGCAGTAAGCCTTCCACACCGACAGCGGCGTGCCGTCGAGAAGCTTGCCGAAGCCCTCGAAAAAGCTCGGCTGGCGGACGATGACATAGCCAACCTTGTCGCGTATGTCGGCGGCGACGAAATACTCCTTCCAATCGTAGCCTGCGACCACTTCCGGGAGCTTCGCGATGTCGGTCTTGTTGTAAGTTTTGACCGGGTCGCGGTTCTCCACCTTGGTCCACTGGACCCGGGCGAGTCCGGTCTCGAGTTCCAGTATTGCCCGAGCAGCCTTGTCCGCGTTCTCCTGACCCGCCATCGTCAGCATCTTCTCGACGTACTTCAGATACTCGCTGCGGAACCCCTTGAGCTTCTCGTCATCGTCCTTCAGGTAGTAATCCCGGTCGGGGAGGCCGAGGCCGCCCTGGCTGAGATAAACCGCGTAGCGGGTCGACTCGCGCGCATCCTGGTTGACGCCGGGCTCGATCGGGACGGTCACGCCGAGCACCGAGAGGCGTGCGAGCAATGCAGGGATCTCCCGCTTGTCCGCGAGCGCGTCGATTCTCGCCAGCTCGCTTTGCAGCGGCCTCAGGCCCTGGTCGTCGACACGCACGTCGTTCATGAAACTGTTGTAGAGGTCGGCAATCCTGCGCGCGTCAGATCCGGCGGGGAGATCCTTGCTTCGGGAAAGATCGTCGATGATCGCGCGCAGTTGTTGCTCCGCCAAGTCACGCAGCATGGCCAACGCACCGTAGCTTGCGCGGTCTGCCGGAATTTGGACAGTATCGAGCCAGATGCCCGAGACATACCGAAAGAAGTCGTCCTGCGGCCGAACGGCACGGTCGATGTATTTCAGGTCGACGCCGGATGTCAGCGGGGCTGCGGACGGTTCTGGGTCGACGGCCAGAGCGAATTCAGATGACATTGCCAACATCAGGGCGCCGATCAGAGTACGATTCATTGATGATCTCCATTATGCGGATACAAGAAGGGTTCTCTCGCAGTGTTTCGATTTCGATTGAGGGTCGGTTGTTGGTTCCGCCAGTATTGGACTGGCATCACGCTATTAAGTTCTCCACGTGGCCCCCTTCCTTGGGGAGATTCGTCTTCCCTTTATCCCGCGGCACTGAGCTCGGAAATGCCGCCACACGTGATGATTCTGTCCAAACAGTTCAGGAAGGCCAAGTTTGGGAGCGGATTGTATGCCGTCTACATCAGTGGGTCAAAGACATGACATTATGCCTGTGATTCTGGGAAGCTGACTACCCTATTGCGCCAGCCAGGATCGCAACTGCTGAGGCTCTTTAGATGAATGAAAACACGCTTACCGAACGTGGGTGGCGGCCATCGTCATAAACAGAGGTTACACAATCGACCGGCAACTCGCCCCTATGAGGAACCCGGGTCCATACGCCGGTAGAGTCGTTAGCCGTTACGTGAGGTCCGCGAGACTCCCAGTAGTGCAGCTAATGTTATTACTGTGGGCTTGGACGTGTCCTTCCATGGCCCGGGCCCAGAGTAGTCCCATGGATACCGGTCACTCGACACTGAAGGTCCGAGTTTTCAAATCGGGCCTGTTTTCTGCCTTCGCTCACGATCACGAAATTGAAGCCCCGATTACGCAGGGAAGCGTAAACCTGTCCGCGAAACCAAGCGTCGAGCTGCGTGTGGACGCGCGCAAATTGCGCGTTCTGGACCCTAAGCTTTCCCCAAAGAATCGCGCCGATGTGCAGAAGACTATGGAGGGTCCACAAGTTCTGGACAGCAATCGTTTCACTGAAATCTCGTTCCATTCGACCGCTGTGGAAAGCAAGGGGAAGGAGCACTGGACGGTGCATGGCAACCTGACTTTGCATGGGCAATCGTCCTCGGTCTCTGTCGAAGTGAACCTCAGGAACGGTCACTACCTGGGTTCCGCCAGACTCAAGCAGCGCGACTTTGGGATAACTCCTGTTAGCATCGCGGGAGGGACGGTGAAGGTGAAAGATGAGATCGAGGTGGAGTTTGACATCGTTCTCGTGCCGTAAAATTGTGACGAGTTTTGTTCCTTGGCTCTCTCTTCCACGCTCTCTACGTCAATAATATCGAGAGCCTGCCATATAAGGGGTGGGTTCGCTCCTATTCCATCAGCCCACCACCCCAGGGCCTGAGGGCCCTTGCCCCTCCCGGGAGGGGAGTTATTTTCATCCTTCGGGGGTGCCGGAACGCGGCATGGGTGGCTCCTCTGCGGCCTTCTGAGCCTGGTGCAATACCCGCATGGCGGGCAGAACCTCATCTACGTCGTAATCACTGGGTTTGTCGTCCCGCAAGGCAGCGAGCATCTGAGAGTTTTGCGCTGTCATATCCCGGATTTCCATCTCGGGCGCCACAGGCTGATTGCTCTCGTCAAGGCAGCGTGCCTCGCGAAAGGTCAGTACATCTTCGTCGCCAATGAAGCGCAACTCCCAGTGAAACTGCTCTGTGTTGTAGGTGAGCGAGTGGCTCACGACCTGGTGGCCGGCGGTGCGAAAGACCAAGGCAACATCCATCGCCATCCCAAACTGAGGATGAGCTTTTCCGACCACCGCACTCACCTGCTGGACCTCCCGTGCGCCCAACACCCAGAGTGCGGCATCGACTTGATGACATCCGTGATGCCAGAGCAGGTTGTCGATCCAATGCCGCTGCCCCGCCCAACTCTGGTTGCGCCGGCGAGGAATCGCAAAAAAGCCCTGCACCTGGGTGATGTGCAATTCGCCAGCCTGGGCACGACGACGGGCTTCCCGAACGGCTGGAAACGATCGCATCGTGTGGCAAACCAGCACACGACGCCCCAATTCTCTGGCGCACCGGGCAACTTCCTCTGCTTCGGCAAGATTCAGCCCCACCGGGATTTCGACAATCACGTCCTTGCCCGCTCGCAGTGCGGCGAGCGCTTGTT
>Ga0111539_10011923_pt1 | contig 10895 bp, 10 predicted proteins | sample RhiMethybrSRZTD1_FD_79667 | JGI IMG/M metagenome (GOLD analysis project Ga0111539, IMG submission 79667) | Populus rhizosphere microbial communities from Tennessee, USA - Rhizosphere MetaG P. TD hybrid SRZTD1 (version 2) (version 2) | ecosystem: Host-associated > Plants > Roots > Rhizosphere >... | reverse complement strand
TTTACCAGTTATCGAATTTATTTCTCCAGATAAATTCAATTGGTTTAGGGAAATTGCAGAACAAATGGGATTTGTGTATGTAGCCTCAGGTCCGCTTGTTAGAAGTTCATATAGAGCCGGAGAGTTTTTCTTGGAAAAAATTTGTAATAGGGTGTAATGGTGTCTAGACGTTGTTGCAGTGGCAACTAGAAAGCTATACGCCGCTCAGGAGTAAAGTAATGCATGTAGTAAGTATTTCTACCAATACTATCTTGTATTTGTTTCTATAATTTAGAAATTATTTAAGAGATATTTACGAAATTCTGAATTTCTATAAAAATATTTTCCAAAGGGAAGATAATACTGATATTAATTCTAAAGTAAAAGTCTGATATTACTGAAAGAGAAATTATAATTGATTTATGCATTAAGACAATTTTAGGTTAATATTGATGCTTACGGACAATTATATGTCTTACTCCGCTATTTTCTACATTTTCAACTTCTATTTTGAAATTGTATGAATTAAGAAACTCTGGTAAATTTAAAAGAATTGATGTTTCTAAATTAGTCCATTATAAAAAATATTCAAACCAAAATAGCAGCAGTAGAAATAATGAGTTATTGTAAATAAATATCTTCATCATATTATTATTTCTGAAGAATATCAAAAAAAAAAATAACAAAAGGAATCCGTGGAATCTGAACCCTTCTATAAAGTGGGACCATGTACTTTTTACCTATAACAATTATGAGTAGTATGTTTAATTATCATAAATATAATTACCTCATTATGCAAAACTATTCTTCAAATAATACTGCTGTTATGATTGTTGATCCATTTAACGATTTTTTATCTGAAGGAGGTAAACGATGGTCTAGAACGAAAGAAACTGTCATAGGTGTTAACCTGATAGAAAACCTGAAAAAAATGTTATCTGCAGCAAGATCTTCAGGTATCAAAATTGTATATGTACCTCATCATAAATACGAAAAAGGAGATTTTGAAGATTGGAAATTCTTGGCACCTACACATAAGGGATCTTTAAAATATTCCCTCTTCGAAAAAGGAAGCTGGGGTGGAGAATTTCATCCTGAACTTACGCCTAAACAAGGAGATCTCATTGCTCAAAACCATTGGACTGCTAGTGGATTTGCAAATACAAACCTTGATTTTTTGTTAAAACTACATAATGTGGATCGTGTGATTATTACAGGTATGCGGGCGAATACTTGTATTGATACTACAGCCAGATATGCCGTGGAACTAGGATATCATACAACTTTGATCAAAGATGCTATAGCAGCATACAATTGGGAAGAAATTAAGGCAACTGTTGAGGTTAATTTCCCTAATTACGGTCATGCATTAATATCTACTAAAGAATTCATTGATATTTGTTCTAAGGTCTAAAAACACTGACGTTGTTTGAGATCAGTGCATACGTATTGTGAAGCAGGATGTACTTGTACTGTTCTTTATGCAAGCAACAAAAGCCCTTCTAGAGTTCGATCACTTTTATACATGTATAATGATGATAGTGTTTAAATCATAATGATCATGCAAGCTCTATATATTATTAAATTAGATGTCTATTTTATAAATATGAAAAGTTAAAAAAGGACAAATATTACAAAAAAGTATTTCAAAACATTAATTGACAAAATTAGTTAATCCCTTAATTAAGATTTTTAATAAATTTTAAATAGTTTGTTCTTCAACTAACGTTGTAATACCGTTGCCGTTATATGCTAAATCAATAGCAATTATAGATGATGAACAAGATATTTTAAATCTATTTCTCGAAGTATTAGAAGATGAGGGTTATCAGCCAACCGGTTTTACTAATCCAGTTTCTTTTCTGGAATATGTTAAGCAGCATAAAGATGAATTTGATTTCGTTATTCTAGACTATAGAATTTCTCCAATGGAGGGTGATGAATTCGCCAACAAAGTATATGAAATAAACCCCGAGATAAAAATGGTACTATTAACTGTATATAGCGATATTGTAACCCATACACGCAATCTAGAGGTTATCAAAAAACCAATAAACTTACACCATCTCTTGGATATAGTCAAGCGTTATATGAACCGCTCAGTTGTTAATTAATAAATGAATATATTTTGAAGATTATAAAGTCAAGCGTCTACATAAGAAGTAAAATTAAAATATATATTCTATAAAAATTTATTTATTAATAAAAATTATCAACCACAATTTACGATATATCTATACATAATATGTTTCTAATATTGTAGACTTCTTGAATTCGATCTATTCATTAAAATATTTGAAATTATCTTATTTTTATGAAATTCTTTTGTACAAATGGGAAAGCTAGTAGCAACTGATACCTTCCTACATATTACACAAATGACAAATAAAGAATTAAAGCATCTTCAAACTATTGCAGTGAAGTATGTACATAAGTTTATTCGCCTGCCTATGTAGATTAATTGCCTATATTATAGTTACTCATTATTAAAGTACAATTTTCTTCTTAGAGTAGTCGTTAAGAAATAGCTATTTTATAATAAAAAATGAACTGTAGTCATTATGGTTACTGTTGTAACAAAAAAATTTGCAGTAATATTTCTGATATTGAATGAATAAATTACAATATTCTTACAATAAAATCTTTGCATTATAAAATAAATCATTAGTCCTAATATAGGATACACCCAAGAATGAACTTATTCTTTTAAGTTAAATTTAAAAATCTAGGCAAAAAATATTTTTGAATAAACCTTTGTTATTGTTCAGGATTTATTAACTTCAATTCTATATCACTGTGTGGAGAAATTCTAATAATCTCTTCTGCTAACTTATAACTTTCATCATTTATACATTCTCTGTTAAAAAATTGAAATATTGTTTTTGTGTATGGTAAATATACTCTTTTTAAACTCAAATCACCATCTTCTTCTCCTCCATTTTTGGAGATATACTGTTCTCCTCGTTTGGTTATAGGATTCCAACTTAACAATATTCCTTGTTTCTCTATATTCTCATTTGTTCGTTTATTGTAAACAATGGTATGCAAAAAAAGATGAAAGAAAATATTATTAGTATTACAGAAATATCTTAAATTATAATATTTATTTGATTTTGTTGAGAATTCGTTTTGATTGTTATTCCACCATTCAAAACAAGTACTACTTTTTTCTATTTGCACAATATTTATTGTCTTTAGACACTTTAAAATCTGGTTATTGTAAAGTGTGTAAGCCTATAGTGAACTTTCTCTAGTATATAGAACTATATGGTTTTTTTATTACATGGTTTAAAATTTGTTGATATTTCCAATCTTTTAAACAATTTCTATTAATTATATATAGTGTTTTGGAGCTTCGAATTCTCATTATAACAGGGTTCGGTAACATAATATAATAAATTTTTTGAAAGTTTTAGAATTATTTCTGTTTAAGGATATCATATTTTGCTACCCATTGCTTCCTTTTGTTGCGTTTAAGATTAATTCGGCGATCTCATTTGGGTATGATACATACGATGCATGGGAAGCGTTAAGTGACAGAGTGGTGGCATTCATTCGTTCCGCAAAGAGATGTTGAACATCAGGAGGAATCATGTGATCGGCCTCAGAAATTTGATACCATGTTGGTAATTGCTTCCATGCTGGGGGACCAGATTTCTCGCCAAAGATCGATTGATTAAAGGGCTTTTGTACAATTGACATAATATTAGCCTCAGTGGGATCAACATCTTGAGCAAAAGATTCTCGGAATATTTCCGGGTTCAAGTAGATAAATCCTCCACTGTCGACAATGAAGAGATCTTTCGGGAACTTTGCTGGGTCGACGAAACTCGACAACGACTGACCCTCATCTGGAGCAAAGGCGGCAATGTAAACAAGGCCAGTAACGTTAGGATTATTGTAACCAGCGTTCGTTATTACTTCCCCACCATAAGAGTGTCCGACAAGGATCGTTGGTCCGCCAACTAGCTCAATAGCACGTTTTACTGTTTCAACGTCGTCTGACAGAGAATGAGTGGGAAGCTGTACAGCGATAACTCTATGTCCTCCATCCATTAGCATAGGAATTTCTTTGCTCCAACCAGATCCATCAGCCCATGCTCCATGGACTAGTATGATATTTGTAGCATTTGTGGACATATTTTGTTCTCCCTGAGGTTGGAATAATGTCTTGATCTCCAGACTGTCGAACCCAGCAGAATATGCGGAAGGCATCAGGCTTACAATAAGGATTATACTTAGACACAGTAAAGCAAAAAATTTTACCTTTTTACCCTCTATTATCATTAATAATATGAATGCGTGTAATACTTTTATAATAAGATCGGTATAATTTCACTTGTCGTAATTCCAACTTTTAAAATTAAACTATACGTATTTAGAATATTAAAATGGAATCATATTTGCTTAATCCCATGAGTTCAATAACTAAAATCAGAGCTTAGAGGGCTTCGAGCATAACATGTAGTTAGGATCGGTAAACTAGTATATAGATATTTGGTAACTTATTTGCATTTGAAGCTATTGATGCTGGTACGAATGTTCTCATAATTAGTAAGAGGCATTACTCATATAACACTTGCAATAGGCGGGATCAATGCAGCACTTGCTACAATATTAAATAATAAAAATATCGTAATATTTGTAAAATATCGAAAGGTTTCAGTGGGATTTGAATCCTTCTATAAAGTGGGACCAATTAATTATCATTTATCATTACTATGTCATTATTAAGGACATAGTAATTATTATGATAAGAACAAATTGTATTACAATAATTGTAAATTAGAAAAAAATATTTTATAATAATAATGTTTAACTAAATAAATTGCTATTTGACTATCGAAAACCTTTTATTTCTAATATTTGGTAATAAAATGGCCAGACGATATATTTAGCCTAACTCTATATATCGGTAGAATGATGATTTTCGTCAAGAATTGATAAGAGAAATCTACTTCTAGATTTATACTCATCTTCGTTTATTATTGTGAGATTTTACATTATAATGGGATAGCCTAATGACAATAATACTTCAACTACAATATTTCAATAATAAAGATAATCTTTTTACCGTACGAAATGTATATTTATTAATTATATGAATATAGGCTTTTTACGTAATATAGGATTCTCTACAAGATCATCTTCTATATGCAAAAGACCTATTTATAAGGAATCAGGAGGTACATTTTTTGAAGATTGTTGTTGATTTGAACCGCTGTCTGAGCTATGGGCAGTGCGTCTTTGCCGCGCCGAATGTGTTCCGTTTTCGTGGGGAACAATCCCTCGAATATGACTACAACCCCGCCGACGAACTACGCATACAGGTCGAGCGGGCAGCTGCCGCATGTCCGGTTAGGGCAATAAGTATTGGTAAAGATGAACATGACGATCTGGATCTCACTCACAGGAAGGGAGACTATAACGAGCAGTAAATCTGTTACTACAAGCTTCGTTTCCATAGATCGGGTGGTAATCGTTGGTGCTTCCCTGGCTGGTTTACGGGCTGCAGAAGCACTGCGCGATGATGGATTCACCGGACATCTTACGCTGATTGGCAATGAGCCGTGGGAGCCCTATGATCGACCACCTTTATCAAAGTCAGTCCTAGCTGGATGGTTGCCTATAGACCACACAACTTTACCACAACTGCGGGATATCCAGGCCGAGTGGATCCTAGGTGTGGCAGCTGTTGGGTTAGATCGGCAGAACCATCAGGTACATCTTGCTGATGGACGCTTGGTTGACTTTGATCGCTTGCTCATCGCCACTGGTACACGTGCTCGTCCCTGGGTGAACCAGGAGGAGGCAGCTCTTGATGGGGTGTTTACTCTACGGACCCGCGAGGACAGCAGTCGTCTCAGTACCCGCCTAGCTTCAGGTCCTAAACATGTGCTCGTCATAGGTGGTGGATTTACCGGCTCTGAGGTGGCGTCTGTATGTCGTGAATTGGGTCTGCCGGTAACGCTAGCTGAGCGCGGTCCCACTCCGCTTGTGGGTGCTCTCGGCCAGGCAGCTGGTACTGTTTTTGCCAAGTGGCAGCGTCAGTATGGCGTTGATTTGCGCTGCAACGTCACGGTCATGGCACTTGAGGGTGATACGCAGGGACGGTTACGACGTGCTCGACTCTCTGATGGTGATGTACTTGAAATTGATGTAGCAGTGGTTGCGTTGGGTGCTATTCGCAATGTAGAGTGGCTGCACGACGCGAAGTTGGCAGCTGATACTCGTGGGGTCGCTTGTGATGCATCCTGTCGCGCCTTTGATGAGGACGGTATGGTGACCGACGACATTTTCGTGGCAGGAGATGTGGCACGTTGGCCTAATCCTCTCTACAATGGTATGCTACTATCAGTTGAACATTGGGGCAATGCTGTAGAGCAGGCAAAGACTGCAGCCCACAACATGGTATGTGTCCCATCCGAGCGTCGCCCTCACAAGTATCTTCCTGCATTCTGGTCCAATCAGTTCGGTGTCAACATCAAATCTGTTGGCCTGCCTACCATCGCCGACGAGATTGTACTTACACAGGGAACGGCTGAAGAACGCCGCTTTGTTGCCGTCTATGGTCAGAAAGGCCGCATCGTGGCTGCTTTAGCAGTCAATGCTCCTCTCTTATTGCCGGCCTACCAGGCACTAATCGAAGCACGAGCACCGTTTCCTCCTGAGCTGTACGCAGCTGATGGACCACTCAAGCTGCGGCCTGTATCTGCTGGGTTCCTGCCTCACGGTCATACTACCCATAGTCCTGGAGCAGCATCAACAGGCCCTGGCCCATCCACACCTGAGGTTCAACCCATTGGGAAAGATGCTGATATGTTAGCAGATCCACGTATACCGCTAGGACCTAAGTCTTTATGAATAGGAGCAATAAGGCGAACTATTATGACTCAGAGATATCCACATAACAAACTGTTCGAGGAGATCCTCGACCCTGCCAATCGCCACAATCCATACCCGCTTTACGCCCAACTACGTGAGACTCCTATCTCACAACAGGAAGACGGTACCTATGTAGTCAGTACTTATAGAGAGATCGAAGCCCTATTGTACGATCCACGCATCAGCTCCGATCAACGCAAGAGTACACGCGGCCCGCCGCTCAAGTTTAGGGTTCGCCAACGAGAGCCCGAGGGCAGTCTGCCCTTCGTCTTTCTAGACCCACCCGATCACAACCGTCTCCGTAGGGTTGTAATGCACCAGTTCACCCCTGAAAGAGTAGAAGGGATGCGTGACTATGTCATTCCACTAGTGGACGAATTGCTCGATGCCCAGAGGAATCGCAGTCAGCTTGACATAGTTGATGACTTTGCCCATCCTCTACCGGTCAGGGTGATTTCCAAAATGCTCGGTCTACCCCTTGAGGACAGATCCCGCTTCGAAGTTTGGGTCTCTGCCCTGGTCCGTACACTCGAACCGCCTCAGAATGTGAGCGGCGAGGCTGAGGTAGAGCAACGTGCTTCACAGGCCGCTATGCAGATGAAGGAGTATCTACGTGGGCTTGTCACCATTCGTCGCGATCGGCCAGGTGATGATTTGATATCAGCCTTGGTGGTTTCTACCAGCCATGAAGACGCTGGACAGATGAACGAGCAAGAGATTCTTGCCTCCTTACAGCTGCTGACACTCGCCGGTTACGAGACTACGGTTAACTCGATCACTAATGGCGTGCTTACGCTGCTGCGCAATCTCGATGTTCTTGCAAGACTGCAACGCAACCCTGATATGGTCATCCGGACAGTAGAGGAAGTGCTGCGCTATGAGCCTCCAGTGCAGTATCTCACCCGCACAACCCTGACGGATATCAATATAGCTGATGTCACCATTCCAAAGGGCGCGACCGTGGTGCTCCTATTGGCCTCTGGCAACCGCGATCCGGCTCGTTTTCCTGATCCTGACCACTTTGACCCGGACCGTATAGACAATGAGCATTTTGGTTTCGGCAGAGGCATTCACTATTGTGTTGGCGCACCCCTAGCCCGCATGGAGACGCATATCGCGTTAAACGCGCTTGTCCGTCGGCTCGTCAACCCACGCCTAGTCGCCGACCCTCCACCCTATCGTGAGCTTGCGTCCCTGCGCGGCCCACAGCACCTGGCCGTTGCCTTCGACTCCCTTAGCGACTGATTCAGCTGGTTGGGACCTGTGTATAACTAAGACACATAGTTTTTCATACGTTAGCCGAAGGTTTGAGGATCCAATAGAGGAATGTCAAAATATGCAGTGATCAAGCTACATATTGGAAAGCCATCAATGATTCATGAGCGGCTTTTTATTGATGCTGACTGAAAGTAAGTCGTGAGCCGCTCAGATAAACCATGCTACCGCAATTGCACCTCCAATTTACTACTGGATTGAAATAACTATTGCACCATTAAGCTATTTGACTTCAAATGACAACGGTGGCAAACTAGAATTCATTGGCTGCATCAACTGAACACTATCACTAGATATTGGATTGTAATACTTTGAGAATGGAGATTATTATTGGCCAATAAAGCAGGCAATTGTGTCCATGAAACAGGTATGCGTGAATTATTAACATCATGTAGATTTTCAACACACATATATTTCTCTCAGAGAAGAAAGGTCTTCATCTTATTCCTTAACCTACAGACACCATGTGCTGAATGACAAGGTTCAGATGGTAAGACACGCATCAATTTGGAACCATATCAAAAGCTTAATTGCTGAAACTGTTTCAAAACTAGCATATAAGATATCCTCATTACATGGAAAAGGTACACACAGAGTTTGTGATTCTGGTCTTGGTGGAGTGATAAACCATTCCTCGAAGAATTTTTAAAAAATAGACATAACAAATTAGTATAAATCCTTCAGATGCAGTTAAGGATAGAATCACACGATCTGGTGCTTGGTATAGAGTAACCTAAGATGATTGCTACAGTATTTAAACCAAGAAATAAAGTTATTGGCAGTAAAGGACGATTAATATATGACTAGAATGCAGTTAGGAATGGCTTCACAAGAAACATTAACAAGTCATAAAGGAATTGTGACCTGATGGAAGTTTAACAGGGTATCTTTAGAAATTGTTGTAAAAGCTAGAGCCATGTTATACATCAACGGCCAAGTATATGCTGTTAGCTTTGATAGAAAAGAAGAACTTGCTAAATAAAAGTAACTGATATGATTATTGCTAAAAAAGAAGACATCACAGATGTATTGATTGATGCAGCACAGAAATATCGTATTGCGCTAGTTGCAACTGCTGGACATTTTACAGAATATGTGACAGATTTAAGGAGACTGGTGTCAGAAGTTGGACGCATTATCGTTTGTATTCTGACTGATTATGATATTGATGGAATAAACATGTGACGAAATGCTAATGAAAAAACGGGTTCTAATATTAAAAGAATTGGTATTACTCAAGATGTGGTAAAATGGCTACAGGAAAATGGTTATGCTGGTATATGATTAGAGGATGTAGAAGAAGGGTATATGCATCAAATCCCAATCTTTTAGAAGTGAAGATGATTCATATTTACAAGTAAAGCGTATAGAATTAGATTTGATAATCCAACAAGTCGGACCTAAAGTATTTTGGAAGTACATAGTTCATAGGCTAGAAACAGAATTTCCTGCTCCAAGAGATTATAGTGAATTGTGCCAGAACAAAAACCAGAGAATTACTATCCAGACGAAATAAATGACCGTCTTGAGTACTTTGCAATGCATAAAACAATCAAGTCTTAGCTCCAAAGTGGGAGGAAATTAGAGAATCACGATTAGGGAAGTAAAAGGATACTGCATGTTGATGACAAGAAAGATGAAATTGATGAAATCTTAAGATTATGGATATGTTTTAAAATAGCTTCAAAATTCAGCAATCGAATGCGCAAGTCTGAACTGTTCATCAGCTGTGTCTTTTATGGGCAACAAATTTACCATAAGTTCGTCTAATCCTGAAGCAAGAATCTCTGAAAGCCTGACAGTCACTGCGTCTTCGTTTCCTGATATGACCAAATTGTCTACTAGAATATCAGGCGCGGCGCTACCAAGTGTTGTAGGAAAGCCCGCCTTGGTAAACATATTGACATAGAAAGGCAACGATATGTTATTCTTTTCTATGTATTGATGTCCTGCTGCCAGTGCCAAGTGGCGATCTGTAGTAAGTGCTACTAGAACATGTGCTACTAATGGAGGAGGAGAAGCTGATCGTCCTGCCATAGCTGCCCCTTTTCGTAATGCTGGTAGTCCGGTATTTAGCAGATATGGAACAGGGCATAACCATGAAAGAGCTCCGTCGGCGATTTCACCCGCCAATTGGAAGGCCTTCTCTCCTAGTGCAGAAACCAATATTGGAACCCGTGCAGTATTGCGAGGTGTGGTGACTACAACATTAAAGAACTCTCCGTGGTGATTGACTTTTCCTTCCCATAATACAGCACGCAAAACTTCCACATATTCTCGTAAATGTACCAACGGTTTTTTATGCGACAACCCAAAGATGCCTTCTATAATAGAACTATGACTAGGACCTATCCCAAGCCGCAACCGACCTGGTGCAATATCGTTCAAAACTAAGACCTGCTGTGCCAAAGCCAACGGATGACGCGGATACGTCTGCACAATTGCTGTGCCCAATCGTACTGCAGAAGTTTTTGTTGCCGCAGCTGCAAATATTGTCAATGTATCTAGATGCCCTTGATTCATCCAGATTTGTCTGATTCCATCTCCCTCAGCTGCTACAATTTTCTCTATAGCTGCTATTGGACGTTCGTTATAGCCTTCGCCCACAACAAATCCCACACGCTCCTTGATTGACTTCATAAATATTATGGTGCTTGTAAGTACATAAATATTATGGTGCTTGTAAGTACATAAATATTATGGTGCTTGTAAGTACATAAATATTATGGTGCTTGTAAGTACATAAATATTATGGT
>Ga0111539_10011922_pt1 | contig 10896 bp, 11 predicted proteins | sample RhiMethybrSRZTD1_FD_79667 | JGI IMG/M metagenome (GOLD analysis project Ga0111539, IMG submission 79667) | Populus rhizosphere microbial communities from Tennessee, USA - Rhizosphere MetaG P. TD hybrid SRZTD1 (version 2) (version 2) | ecosystem: Host-associated > Plants > Roots > Rhizosphere >... | reverse complement strand
GCTCACCTATACCGGCATCGTCCTCGCGGATGCGTGGCAGTGGACCCCGATCGTCTTTCTCATCCTGTACGCCGGGCTGCGCACGATCCCGTCGGAGCTTTACGAGGCCGCCGACCTCGACGGCGCGACACCAAGCCGGTCGTTCGTGTTCGTCACGCTACCGCTGCTCGCGCCGTTCGCCGTGCTCGCGTTGCTTCTGCGCCTCGTCGACGGCATGAAGCTGTTCGACGTGCCGCTGATCTTCGGAGGTGAGAGCGAGGGAACGGAGACGGCGGCCTTGTATCTCTATGGCCAGGGCTTCACGTCCTTCCATCTCGGGTTCGCCTCCGCGGGGAGCTGGCTGTTCGTCCTTGCGATCGCCGTCGTTGCCTGCCCGCTTCTCGTCCTGGTCTTCCGGCCCCCGTGGCGTTGGACATGAAGATCGCACGCCTTGCGGGGGGCGCCTATGTAGTCGCATTCGCCGTGTTCGTTCTTCTCCCCGTCTACTGGGCGCTGCTGACGACCCTCCGGGACGGCGGCGGGCCACCTGGCTGGGAGAGCTTCCTCCCGCGGCGACTCACCCTCGACGGCTACGACTTCCTTGGCTCGGCCGAGAGCTGGACGGCGCTGCGGAACAGCGCGCTGGTAGCTACGGCGACGGCGGTGGCGTCGGTCGCGATCGGGATCCCTGCGGCGTACGCGATCGCCCGTCTGCGCCGCGGCGGCGCGTTCTTCTTGGCGGCGCTCGTGCTGCTCCGACTGCTGCCGCCGGTCGCAGTGATCCTGCCTGCATTCCTGCTCGCGAACCGATATCACCTGGCGGACACACTGGCCGGGCTGGTGGTCTTCTACATCCCCTTCACCCTGACGTTCACAGTGTTGCTCGGGTTCGCCTACTTCCGCCAAGTGCCACCGGAGATCGAAGAGGCGGCGCTGGTCGACGGCTGCACTCGCTGGGGCGTCCTGCGGCTAATCGTGGCGCCCCTGGCGGCGCCAACGATGCTCGCCGCCGGGATCCTCGCGTTCGCGTTCGCCTGGACGGAGTTCTTCGTCGCAGCGGCCTTCTTCCGGACGGAGGCCCTGACGCTGCCGGTTCACGTTGCCTACCACTCGACGTACGGCTGCTTCGCGTGCGTACCGCGCGTGGAACCGCTCCAGCTCTGCCTGATCGGGCTCACCCCGAGCGTCATCTGCGGGCTATTGCTCTACCGCTATGTCACGCGCCGCGTCCACGAAGGCAACTGATCGGTTGGGGGGGTCTACTGGCCGGAGTGCACCGGGGCTGGACGAACGCCACAACCCCCGGCTACCGGCGGCGGGACAGCGAGACCGCGCAGATGCGGCGCACCCGCGAGCGGCGGGCGCTCGTCTCATCCGCCCTGAACTGCGGTGGGTTTGACCCGAGGGTTGTCCGCAGTAGGCTCGCTGTGGGGTCAGCTCCTCAAGACGGGAGGAACAAATGCCAAGGATCGTCGCCACACACGAGGTCGAGGACCTACCGCGGTGGCTCGCCGGGAAGGCGGAACGTGCCGCCGAGATCGCGTCGGGTTCCGGCAGCAACGTGGTCGATCACGTCGCACAGGACGGCAGCAACAACGTCGCCATCACGGCGGATGTCAGCGACCTTGCTGCGCTGGAGTCGATGCTCTCGTCTCCCTCGCCCGAAACTGTGGCGTTGATGCAGTCGCACGGCGTCGTCCAGCCGATCGTCGTCTACGTCGAGGCGTAGGCACAGGCACGTGAACGAGGAGTGCCGGAGGCGGCGCGGAGCCGTGGACGCTGCCTCCGGCCGGGCTGTGTCTTGCTCCATGCTGACGGCGTGCTGCCCTGGGTTTTCCGTCCGCGTCCAGGATCTCACCGGCGACGGCCTGAGCGCTCGGCCCCGCTTTCGTCCCCAGGATCGACCTCGCGCCCGAGCCTTCTGGGTCGGTACTCGGAACGTGCAACCCTCGCAGCCGACGTTGCTAGATCCGAACCAGCACCAGAGCAACGGCCACGAAGCTCGCGAACGCAACCGCCGCCGGCCAGAGCGGAGACGCGAGCATGTGATGCCGCCGGCGTCGCTTCCTGCCGCCGCTGAGCACCGAGATCATGTGGCCTTCGTACATCGCCGCAAGTTCGTCCTCCGCCCCCGAACTCCTATACCCGAGAAGCCTGCGGCGGCACCGGAGACTGAACTGTCGAGCACGTAGCCGCGCGCTGTCTGCGCCGGAGCCGGCACAGCGGAGGTAGGCGAGCAATGCCGTCGGATCGGTGTCGTAACGTCAGGGATGTGGTGACGACGGCGCTCACCGTGATCGGGAAGATCGGTCGAACACTCCGCATGCGGGTCGCGTCCTGCGAGGGGTGCGATCGGCCGCTGGTCTTACGCCGGCGGGGGAACCGGTTCTGCTCGTCGGTCTGCCGCGCTGACGTGTGGCGGGCGGGGCAGGCCGACCAGCGACGGGCCGCCTGACGACAAGGGCCCGGCCAACGGGCGTCGACCGCGCGTCGTTCAGCCGATGGTGAGAGGCCCTTTCGGCTGCCGGAGAGTCGTTCGATCGAGAACGATCAGGCGACTCGAGGCCGTCCTAGGCGTGATCGACGAGCGTTGATCCCGAGAGGACGGAGGGGACGATTCCCGGCGGGGTCGAGCGGCCGATCCAGGCGTCGGCGTCGTAGCCGTGCTGCTCCCAGTAGCCCGCGATCACGTCCGTGCGCACGTCGATGCCGGTCACCCACTTGACGCTCTTGTATCCGTACATCTGCGGCATCACGACCCGGGCCGGTCCGCCATGCGGCCGGGAGAGCGGTCCGCCGTCCATGTCGAGGGCGAGCATCACGTCGGGGAGCAGCGCCTGCTCGGAGGTCAGGGAGTCGTCGTACGGCGCCTCGTCGGAGACGAAGCGAAGCGATCTCCAGCCCTGCTTTGGGCGTGCCGTCGCGATCACGTCGTCGAGACGGACGCCGGCCCAGCGAACGTCCGACACCGACCAGCCGGTGACGCAGTGGAAGTCCGAGACCTGCTCGGCGCGCGGGAGGGAGCGCAGGTCGGCGAGCGTGAGCGTCGTGGGCCGCTCGACGTGACCGGCGATGCGCAGCCGGTAGTCGGCCGGCGCGATGCTGGGCATGCTCGCTCCGATCGTGTAGATGCGCCACCCGCCCGACGGGACGAGCGACTCCACGCGGTCGGGGACGACCTTGCCGACGAGGCGGAAGGCGTCACGGGCGAAGAAGAGCCCGGCGATCCCGGCGCCGAGCGCTCCGAGAAAAGCCGCGCGTCCGAAAGTCCGATCGTCCACGCGCACGCTAATGGTGTAGCAGACGGATCCTCTCGTCCCCGGCCCGCGGGGTGATCGGCTCGACGTCCGCGATCCTCACCTTTCCCTCCCTCCCAGCAGCACCAGTTTCTCGCTGACGACAAACTCGACGGCGGCCACGATCGCGGCGTCCAGCTCCGCGATCCGCCACCCCCGTGACAGCTCCTCCAGACGGCTGCCGAGCATCGCGAACGTCCGCTCGCGTACCTCGGTGTTGACGTTGACCTTTGCCACGCCGGCGGCGACGGCGCGACGCACGTCACTCTCCGGCAGCCCCGACGCGCCGTGGAGCGAGAGCGGCACGTCGACTGCAGCCCGGATCGCGTCCAGCCGCGCCCAGTCGAGCGCGGGCTCGGCGGCGTAGGTGCCGTGCACGTTCCCGATCGACACCGCCAGGCACGAGGCCTCCGTCGCCGCGACGAACTCCGCGGCCTCCGCCGGATCGGTCAGCTTGCCGGCCGCCGTCGCGGCGGCCACGTCCTCCCCACCCTCGACGTGACCCAGCTCGACCTCGATCTCCGCTCCGTGGCTGCGGGCGAGATCGCGGGCGGCGGACACGAACGCGACGTTGTCCCCGTACGCAAGCCTCGAGCCGTCGGCAAGCACGGCGCCGACCGCGCCGCTCGCGAGCGCGTCCCGGATCAGCTCCAGTGAGCTCGCATGGTCGAGCTGGACGCAAATGGGCACGCGGGCCGATCGCGCGATCGCACCGAGCGCCGGGAGCAGCAGCCGCCCGTCGCGAGAGGCGACGCTCGCCTCGGACACCAGCAGCACCACCGGCACGCCGGCCGCTTCCGCCGCGTGGACGACCCCGCAGGCGGTCGTGACGTCGTAACACGTGAACGACCCGGCAGCCGCTCCGGCAGCGCGACGCTCGTCGAGGACATCCCGGAACCCGCTCAGCACACGGGCGATCCTCGCACGATCCCCGCGACCAGCCGCGCCAGGAGCTCGTCGTCGCCGACGTTGCCCGGCACGACCACGTAGTCGAGCGGCTGACCGTCCGGCCAGCGCGCGGACCAGCGCGAGACGCCGGGCTCGACGGGGCCGACGACCTCGGCTTCGCCCGCGCCCACCCCCTTGCGAAGCGTCACTGCCGACGTGATGCCGCCCTTCGCGACGATCACGTCGGGGTGAGGCACGACGCCCGTCACGACGCCGGCGAGCCCTGCGGCGACGCGGTCGCCGGCCTCGAGCGACAGAGCCGTAGGGGAGCGCTTCCGCGGAGTGGCGACGACCGCGAGTCCGATCCGATCGAGCAGCTCCGACGTCAGGCGAGAGAGCCGCCGGGCCTCCGCTTCGTGGTCACCGTCGACGAGCGCTCCCACGTCTGCCTCGAGCACCGCGTCGGGATAGGCGTCCCGCAACCGTGCCAGCTGCCTCGTCGTCTGCGGCACGTACGAGCCGCAGACGACGAGGGCGCGCTTCCCACCCGGAAGCGGTGCGGGCCCGCGCGCCGTCGTGCCGGCGAGGACGCCGGCGAATGCGGGCGCACAGCGGACGATCACCTCGCAGCCCTGTGCCTCGGCCGCGGCCAGCCCGGCGGCAATCAGCGCCAGGTCGTCCTCCGTCTCCGCATCCGGCGCAAATGCGGCCGGACGGCCGTGCGCGCCGAGCTTGCACAGCGTGTCCGACACGACCGCAGGCCCGCCTGTTCGCAGCGCGGCGAGCGAGAGCTCGGCGCCGTCGCTCGCCCGGAAACGGCCGTCACTTCGCTCATCGGCCCAGTCGAGCAGACGGGCGCTGGCGTACGCGAACACGCCGTCGTTCGCATACTCGGTCTCGTGCAGCGGCGTCGGCACGCTGTCGCGCACGAACAGATGCACGCCGTCGACCGTGATCCGCCCCGCGGCAGGCAGGGCCGGCGCGAGCAGGAGCACGGGCCAGCGCCCGGGCGCGACGACCGAACGCACGCCAAGGTATTCCTCGAGCAGGTGCCCCCGAAGCGTGCTGTCGCCGCGCAGCACGACCCGGGCGTCGGACGCCGCCTCGCGCGCGGTGCGCGCCGCATCGGAGACCAGCGGCTCCACGCGGTCGGGTGGCAGCGCCCGGCTGTTGGTGATCAGGTGGACGGCTCGCCTCCCCCTGAGCGCTGCTCGGACGCGCTCCGCGTCCCAGTCGAGCAGCACGCGGACGCCTGCCAGGGTCTGGACGCCGGTCGGATCGTCGTCGAGGACGACCCAGGACGGGAAGCCGCCTCCGGTCACCTCATCATCGTACTGTCATACAGGTTATGGTCAGCGTCGTGGCGACTCCCCCGGAGACCCCTCTCCTCCCGGCGCCGATCCAGCGCGACGAGGTACGCCGGCTGCTGCCGCCGCTCGACGAGCAGATCGACCTCGTCGAGGAGACGTATCGCGCGCTGGCACGCGGCGCCATCGAGATGCCGCCGAAGATCGGCGTGCATCCGCGCGCCGACGCCTTCCTGCACGCGATGCCCGCGTATCTCCGTGAAACCGACGCCGTCACGCTCAAGTGGGTCTCCGGCTTCCCGGACAATCCTGCACGCGGGCTCCCGTTCATCTCGGGCGTCATCATCGTCAACGACGCCGACACGGGGCTCCCGGTCGCGATCCTCGACGCGGCGGAGATCACCGCCGCGCGCACCGCCGCCGCGAGCGGGGTCTGCATCCGGGCCTGGGCGCCGGAGGGCTGGCGCCGCGCGGCGATCCTGGGTTGCGGCGAGCAGGGCCGCTACCACGCCCGGATGCTCCGCCACCTTCGCCCCGACGCGGAGCTCGTCGCCTTCGACCCGGTGCCGGAGCGGGTGCTCGAGCTCGGGAGCGGCGTGCTGGCCGCGGCCGCGCCGAGGGAGGCGGTCGACGGCGCCGAGGTCGTCGTCACCGCGGGCCCGATCGTCGAGAACCCCATCTCGCCGCTCACACCCGAGTGGCTCGCAACGGGTCCCCGGCTGCTCTTGCCGATCGACTTCGACTTCTACGTGTCGGCTGCCTCCGTCGACAGCGCGGATCTGTTCGTCAGCGACGATGTGCCGCAGTTCGAGGCGTATCGAGAGCACGGGCACTTCCGCGGCTGGAAGGTGCCGGCCTGCTCCGTGGGTGCGGCGCTCGAGCGCGGCCTCACCGGAGGGCGCGTGGTCGCCTGCAACCTCGGCATCGCCGCACTCGACGCGGCGTTCGCCCACGCCGTGCTCGAGCGGCAGCGCAACCGCGGGGAAAGGAGCTGAATCGTGAGAATCGTCCAGTACGCGTCCGGCGAAGCGACCGGCTGCGGCGTCGAGGTGGACGGCGCCGTCTTCGCGACCGGATACACGGAGACACTCGCGCTGATCCGCGACGGCGACCGTGGGATCGAACGGGCCGCGGCGGCCGCGGACGGCGCCGACCCGGTGGCGGTCGACAGGATCCTCGCGCCCCTCACCAACCCGGGGAAGATCTTCGGGTCCGGGGTGAACTACGCAAGCCACGGCGACGAGGAGCCCGGCTATGTCTTCCCCGACGAGGTGGTGTGGGACTTCATCAAGCTCGCGAGCGCGATCGTCGGGCCGGGTGACGACATCGTCCTGCCGCCGGCCGACGACGTGATCGTCCGCCGGGCCGGCAGCGCGGCTCAGTTCGCCGAGTACGGCTTCGCGGTCGACTACGAGGTCGAGTTCGGGGTCGTGCTCGGCGCGCGCGCGAAGAACGTCCGGCGAGAGGACGCGCTCGACCACGTGTTCGGCTACACCGTGTTCAACGACGTGGGCTCGCGTTCGGTGCAGTTCCACAACGGGCAGCGCGACCTGGGCAAGAACTTCGACACGTTCTGCCCGATGGGGCCGTGCATCGTGACGAAGGACGAGCTGCCGGAATGGGAGTCGATCCGGGTCCAGTCCCATGTCAACGGGGAGCTGCGACAGGACGCGCTCGTCGGCGAGCAGCTGGGGCCGCCCCCCGTTGCAATCGAGTGGCTCTCGTCGATCATCACGCTCGAGCCGGGCGACTGCCTGATGACGGGCACGCCCGCAGGCTGCGGCACGTTCATGGTCCCGCCGGCGTTTCTCGAGCCGGGGGACGTCGTCACCGTGTCGGCGAGCGGGATCGGCGAGCTCACCAACACGGTTGTGCAGGGCACCGCCAGGACGCGCTGAGCAAGGTCGTGAGGCGCCCGCGGGCAGTCCTCCTCGTCGGGCTGCTCGCGGGGACCCTCGCGATCCGACCGCAGCTGACGGCGGTCGGGCCGTTGCTGCCGGAGATCCAGGACGACTTCGGGATCGACCACGCGACTGCAGGCCTCCTGGTGACGGTGCCGGTCCTGTGCATGGGGCTCTTCGCCCTCCCGGTTGCCCGGCTGCTGCGACGAACCGATGTGCGCACGGCGACCGGCTGGTGCCTCGCCGCGATCGCAATCTCCACGATCCTGCGGCCGCTCTCGCCCGGATTCACGGCGATGGTCGCGCTCACCTTCGTATTCGGAGTCGGCTCCGGTGTGGTGGGCGCGTTGCTACCGGTGGTGGTGAAGGAGCGCTTCGCAGAGCGCCCTGCACTCGGCACGGGCGTGTTCGCGCTCGGCCTCAACGTCGGCGCGACGCTCGGAGCCGGACTGGCGGTTCCGCTCGCACTCGCCACGGACGGCTGGCGCTGGTCGCTCGGATTGCTCGCTCTGGCAGGGGCGCTGGCGGTGCCGGCGTGGGTACGGCTCTCTCGCGACTCCCTTGGACACGCCCTGCCGGTCGAGACCGTCGACCACCTGCCGTGGCGAAGCGGCTTCGCCTGGTCGGCGACCCTCGTGTTCGGCTTCCAGGCGCTCTGCTTCTTCGGCCTGAACGCGTGGCTCGCCGACGCGCTCGTCGAGGGCGGCTGGCGCGAGGGCAGCGCCGGCGCGCTCGTCGCACTGCTCAACGTGATCGCGATTCCGGGGGTGCTGCTCGTCTCTCTCCTCGGCGGACGCGTGATCGGGGTGCGCGCGTACCTCGCGCTCGCCGCAGCCGGGCTCGTGACGGGGACCGTCGGGCTCGCGTCGACGGTCGGCGATGGCACCGCGTGGGGCTGGGTCGCAGTCGTCGGCCTGTCGCTCGGCTCGCTCTTCGCGCTTGCGATGACGCTCTCCGTCGCCGCCACCGGCAGCCCTGGCGAAGCCTCCGCGCTCGCGAGCATGCAGCTGGGGGTCGGCTACACGATGGCCGCCGTCGCGCCCCTCGCACTCGGCTCGCTGCGCGACGCGACCGGCAGCTTCGCAGCCGGGCTCTGGGTGGTCGCCGCGATCGCGGTGCTGGTCGCCGTGTTCGTGGCGGCGACGATCGTCCAGCTCGGTCCTGGTGCGCAGAGAGAGGCCTGGGCCGACAGCCCTCCGTAGCCCCTCCGGTTCGGGGTCGTCTCTACCAGCCCGCCACGACAGGGTTCGTCAGCCGGCCGATCCCGTCTGCTTCGATCGTCACCTCGTCCCCGGGCTGGAGAAACTCGGGTGGATCGCGGAAGTACCCGATCCCCGACGGCGTGCCCGTCGAGACGACATCGCCGGGCTCGAGCGTGACGATGCGGGTGAGGAACTCGATCAGCACCGGGATCGGGAAGATCCAGTCGGCCGTGCTCGCGTCCTGCTTCTGCACGCCGTTCACGTACGTCGCGATCCGGACGTTCCCCGGATCGGGGATCTCGTCCTTGGTCACGATCGCCGGGCCGATGGGCGAGAAACCGTCCGGATTCTTGCCGAGGGTGATCTGTGAGTCCTGCGTCCGGCTGGTCCAGTCGATCTGGATCGCGCGCGCGCTGACGTCGTGGAGGAGCGTGTAGCCGTAGACGACGTCGAGCGCGTCCGCCGCCGCCACGTTCTTCGCGCGCCGCCCGATCACGCAGGCGAACTCGACCTCCCAGTCGACCTTTGCCTCGGGGAACGGGATCACGATCGGGTCACCCGGGCCGGCCACCGCGGTCGGCAGCTTGGCGAAGAAGTACGGATCCTGGAGGACCTTCGCCGGCCCGGCGGCCTCCTCCCCGTGAGCGCGGTAGTTGATGCCGCAGCAGAGGACCTTGCTCGGTCGAACCGGCACGAGGAGCCTGTCCGGCTCGAACGGGTCCCCGGTCGGCTCCGGGATCGCGCCGTCGCGGATGAGCGCTGCCATGTCGTCGAACGCGGTCGGCCTGACGCCGCCGTCGCCGGCGATGCCGACACCGGTCCGGCCGTGGTGCTCGTAGGTCACCAGACGCATGTCATCGTTCCTTTCCCTCCGAACGGGTCGTTCAATTGGCTTTCGAGTCCTCGCCCGCCTCGCCGGGAAGGAAGCCCGGCGAGGCATCGACATCGATGGCCCGGTCGAACTCCGTGCACTCGATGCGCACTCCGTGGCTGCCCGCCGCCGTGAGGAAGCTCGAGACGCGGCCGCGACCGTTCCCGAGCACAACGGGCTCGCCGGGGTCGCTGAGCGCGCGCACGGCCGTTGCGACGTCGTCGACGCCGAAGCACAGGTGATGCAGACCCTCGCCGTGCTCCTCGAGCCACCGGGTCAACGGCGAGTCGCCGTCGAGCGGCTCGACGAACTGGAGGAACATGTTGCCCGCGTCGAGGTAGGTGAGCCGCACGTGCGGCTGCTCGATCACCTCCGACGAGTGGACGCGCAGTCCCAGCCGACCCGCGTAGAACTCGAGTGCCTCGTCGGTCGAGCGCACGAGCACGGCGACGTGGTCGAGCCTGCGCAGGTGCGTCACGCGTCGCCGCCCTCCCCGGCCGCCGCCCTCACGTGGCTCCGCCACCACGCCGCGACACCCTCCAGGTGCGCGGCCATCGCGGTGCGCGCGCCTGCGGGGTCACGCGCCGTGATCCGCTCGAGGATTTCCTCGTGCTGGCCGAGCGTCAGCGGCGTGGAGCCCGAGCCGAGGTTCTCGCGTCGGATGTCGATCAGCGCCGTGCCGATCGAATCCATGAGCAGCAGGTAGAGAGCGTTCTGCGTGGCTGCGGCGATCACACGGTGGAACTCGAGATCATCGCGCGCGGCAGCCTCGACGTCGCCGACTTCGTGGTGCATCCGCTCGTGCACCGCGCGCAGACGCGCGAGATCCTCCTCGGTCGCCCGTTCAGCGGCCGCTCCCGCGATGTGCACCTCCAGCAACGCGCGCACTTCGTGGACCTTCTCGAAATCCACCGATGCGCCTCGGAGATAGAGGCTCATCGACTCGCTGACCGCGGCAGCATCCACGGCGGCCACGCGCAGGCCACTCCCCGACCGCACTTCGATGACACCCTTTGCGACCAGCGCGCGCACGGCCTCGCGCACGACCGTGCGCGAGACGCCGAACTGCTCGCCGAGCTCCCGCTCGGAAGGAAGCCGATCGCCGACCTGAAGTCTGTTAGAAAGGATCGTCGTCAGCATCATGTCGGCGACCTTGTCCGACAGCCGTGGTTCGCGCGCGACCTGCTCGAACAGGGCGGCACGGTCGTCCGGGGTCGAGACGTCGCTATCGGTCACCAATGCGATCCTACGTCATACAGCATGCCGGTTGTAATGGACGAGTGGTACGCCATCGTATAGGTTGCTGACGGCGTGGCTACCGTCTCGTTCCATCACGTCAAGAAGATCTATGCCGACGGGACGGTTGCCGTGGTCGACCTGTCGCTCGAGATACCCGACGGCGAGTTGATGGTGCTCGTCGGGCCATCCGGCTGCGGGAAGACGACGGCGCTC
>Ga0111539_10011921_pt1 | contig 10896 bp, 5 predicted proteins | sample RhiMethybrSRZTD1_FD_79667 | JGI IMG/M metagenome (GOLD analysis project Ga0111539, IMG submission 79667) | Populus rhizosphere microbial communities from Tennessee, USA - Rhizosphere MetaG P. TD hybrid SRZTD1 (version 2) (version 2) | ecosystem: Host-associated > Plants > Roots > Rhizosphere >... | reverse complement strand
TCCGCTCCATCGCTCGAAAACTTCCGCACCGTGGTCGGCGCGACCGACGCCGCCAAAGCGCAGCTCTTTCTAACGCAGGTCGGCAACTCGCTCGTCGTCTCGCTGGCGACGGCGTTCATCGCGGTCGCCGTGGCGACCCCCGCGGCGTACGCGCTCGCGCGCTTCGAATTCGTCGGGCAAAAGGCATCGCTGCGCACGCTGCTTGCCACGCAGCTCTTTCCCACCGTCGCCAGCGCGGTGCCGCTCTATCTGCTGCTCGACGCCCTGAACTTGCTCGACTCGCGGTCGGGGCTCGTGCTGGTGTACGCAGCGAGCGCTGTCCCCTTCGCGCTGTTTCAACTGCGCGCCTCGTTTCAGGCGGTGCCCCCCGAGCTCGAAGAGGCGGCCATGGTCGACGGCGCCACGCGATTCGGCGCCTTCCGACTCGTGGCGGTGCCCGCCATCAGGCCGGCGCTCGCCGTGACCGCGCTGTTCGCCGTGATGAGCTCGTGGAACGAGTTCATCCTCGCGTCGACGCTTTTGTCACGTGAGACGTCGTTTACATTGCCCGTCGTGCTCCAACGGTACGTCGGCGAATATGACGCGGCTTGGGGGCCGTTTGCGGCGGGATCGATCCTGGTAAGCCTGCCGGTCATGGGCATTTTTTACGTGTTGCAACGACACCTCGTCGCGGGCTTGACGAGCGGCGCCGTGAAGGGTTGACCGATGCAGAGAGCGATTCGTTCTTGGGCGGTGGAAAGGAAACCGAGCATGTTCCGTCATGCCGCCTTGGCGGCCTCGATGTTCGCCCTCTTCACGAGCGCCGCCGGCCGGCTCCGAGCACAAGAGCAGCCGAGCGGCGCGCCGCGCCGCCCCGAGCAAACGACGCCGACCGGAACTTCCGGGCCCCCCGCGACGCGAGGCGACGTGATTACGCCGCCGAGCAGCGCCGCCGTCGCGCCCACCGCGCCGGGCGGACGTTTCGAATTCGGTTCATACGGTCGCGTCAACGTGGCAAGCGACCTGCGCGGGCGCACCGGCCGCAACGCCGACATCGTGGCCCACGGGTCGCGCGTCGACGACGAGAGCTACGCCGAGCTCGAGCTGCGCCGCGAAGACCTGTTCGAAGGGGGGATCCGCACGCGCATCGTCACGACGCTCGCCCTTCTTCCCCCTTTCTTTCATTTCTCGGGCGTGGCCGACAACAGCATCGCAGTGCGCCAGCTCTATGCGCAGGCCGCGCAGGGGGATTGGACATTGTGGGGCGGCGCGCGCATGTACCGCGGCGACGACATCTACCTCCTCAATTGGTGGCCGCTCGACAACCAGAACACCCTGGGCGGCGGCGTGGCCAAGGCGTTCGGCGAAACGTCGCTCGCGCTGCACGCCGGAATGCAGCGCCTCGATCTGCCGAACCAGTTCCAACAGGTGCCGAGCCCCCTGCCCTATTCGATCGGAGCCACCAACGTCACCATCCTCGATCGACCGCGCACCATCGAGACCGTCAAGCTGACGCACCTGATACGCGGGCTCAGCAGCCCCGGCGCGACCGACGGCATGAAGTTCGTGCTCTACGGCGAAGCGCATCAAATGGCCGCCGGCGTGAAGCGCGACGTCGCGCTAGGCAGCCAGATCCCGCTGCCGCAGGACGACGGCTGGCTCGCGGGAGCGCAAGCGGTGTACTTCACCGGCCAGCGCAATACGTACGCATCGCTCTTCCTGCGCTACGCCCGCGGGCTCGCCGTTTACGACCCGCTCGCCACGCCGACCTCGCTCGCCCTCGACAGGAAGACGAGCGGCGCGCAAGAGACGCTGCTCGCCTTCGCGGGCAACTTCGATCAGCACGCGTTCGGCATCCAATGGGGGAGCTACCTGCGTTTTTTGCGCAGCGCGACCGCAGCAGCTACGTCCCTCGAGAGCTACGACGAAGGGATCCTCCTCGTGAGGCCGCAGTGGTACGCGACCGACTACGTCGGCATCGCCGTCGAAGGCAGCTACCAGGCGCGACGCTACGGCATCCTCGACCCCGCCACGGACGGCCCCCTCTCCGTGTCGATGGTCCGCGGCGCGATCCTCCCGTACTTCTCGCCGGCCGGGCGCGGCGCCTTCGCGCGTCCGCACATCGGTCTCGTCTACGCCGCATCCGCACGGAGCGACTCGCTAAGCACTTTGTATCCGCGCGACGACCCCTTCTCGTGGCGATCGACCGAGCACTACTTCGGCCTCGCCGTAGAGTGGTGGTTCAACATGTCGTCGTACCCGTGACAACGGCGGGACGACAGTTGTAACGATTTTAGTTTTACAGGGAGGAGCGGAGGCGGGGAGTCGAATTCCGGTGGCCACCGATGGGGAGTGGCGCGGATCCTACGTACGGTTAGGATGGCGTCGCACCTCGCGCGCCTCGATCGATGATGGACACACCTTTGTTCCTCCCCGACGGCTTCGAGCCAAAGCTCGTTTGGGGGCTCTTCACGCGGCTTTTGGGGGTGATGTTCCTCGTTTCCTTTGCGTCGCTGTCGAGGCAGGTCGTGCCCGCGGCGGGTGCGCGAGGGGTGACGCCGGTTGCCAAGTGGTTTCCGCGCATGCGCGCCGATTTCGCGGCGCCGCAACGTTACCTGTATTTTCCCACGCTCCTTTGGTTCAACGCGAGCGACGTGATGCTGCGCGGGCTGTGCTTTGCCGGCATGGGGGCTGCGCTCAGCGTCGTCTACGGCGGTCCGTATTCGTTCGTGGGGCTCCTCGTCTGCTACCTCGCCTACTTGTCGCTCGATCTCCCCATGGGGCTCATCTTCCCGTGGGACTGCGCGCTCTTCGAGGCGAGCTTCTTCAGCCTGTTTCTCGGGCCGACGCTCCCGCTCCCTTCGCTCGAAGCCGTGCATCCCCCCGAGCCGGCCATCGCGTGGATGTACCGGTTGCTCTTGTTCCGCGTGATGTTCGGGTTTGGCAAGTTCAAGTTCCTGGGCGCGAGCAAGAACGACAACGGTTATTTGAAGGGGTTTCTCATCAACCAGCCGCTCCCCTCGTACATCGGCTGGTACATGCAGAAGCTCCCCATGTGGATGCTCAAGGGGGCGCTTCTCACGATGTTCATCGTCGAGATACCGGTCCCGTTTCTTCTCTTTTTTCCGGGACGGGTGAGCCTGATCGGCGGGGCCGCCATCTTCCTCTTGATGATCGCCATCCAGGCGTGCGGCAGCTTCGGCTACTTCAGCATGGTGATGATGGTCGTGTGCGTGACCGTGCTCGACTCGATCACGCCGCGGAGCCTCGCGCTTTCGACGATGTTCGCGACCCCGTCCGCCGCGATCGCAAGCAGCGTCGTGCTGCTGCACACGTTCGGCGCGCTCATCAATTTCCCCTTCAACTCGTGGGTCTCCCAGCGGTGGTTCCTCTGGCCGCACTGGCTGCGCGCCAAACCGCGCTGGCTCACCTTCCCGCTCGTCTTCTATCGCTGGCTCTATCCATTCCGCTGCTTTCACAGCTACGGCGTGTTCTTTCCCGGCACGGGGCCCGGCGTGAAATGCGTGCCGGTGATGGAGCTGTCGTGGGACGGCGAGACCTGGTTCGAATGCCCGTTCAAGTACGCGACGAGTCTCCCGTCGTCACCTCCCAAGTTCGTTTCGCCTCACCACCATCGCGTCGATCAGGCGCTTATCTACGACGTCTTCGGCGGCAATGGTTCGACGCCGCTGTGGACCATCACCGGCTCGTTCAGCCCCTACTACTACCAACCGTACTCCGGCACGCGCGCCGGAATGAACAGCATCCTCGAGGGCTATCCTTATCTCGGCTACATCTTCGACGAGAAAGCGATTCCCCAAGATCGAGGGCTGCCGCTCATGGGGCGCATCACCATCGCGATGCTCGAGCCGACCTCGGTCGCCGAAAAGAACCGCACGGGCAACTACTGGAAGCGCACGTACATCGGGCCGCACAACGCGCCGTTCCGGCAGATCGAGGGCTTTTGGGAGCGTGTGATCCCGGTGCCTGAGCTCTGGCATTGGGACGACGTCATCTGGAAGAAGCGGTCCAAGCTCGGACGCTTGATGCGCCGCGCGCTCGCCGGCGAGTCACCGCGCGCCGCCGTCATCGCCGATGCGCCCGAGCTCACGGCCGCCGACGTCGAAGCCTTTTGGAACGAGTTTCTCCCCCTCGCCAAGCAAGGCGATCCCACGCAAAACCGCTGGACCAAGCTCCCCGAGGTGGTCGGCGAGCTCCGTGCGAAATACGACGCGCACCAGCGTTACGTCTTCGAGCGCATCACGGGGCGACTCACGACGATGATCGTCGCCAAGCTCGAGCCATCGTTCTTCGAAGAAAAAGGGCGAACGCCGCTCAAGGTGAAGACGTACTACCACCTCTCGCTGCTCGCTCAGCAGGCGATCCTCGAAGGCGAAGCGGCGTTCGACGCGCTCTACACCCACCCGGAGCGCGCCGCCGACTACGTGGACAAGCTCTCCATGGCGGAAGGCTGCTACCTGATGGCGATCTTCCAGTACGAAGCGCTGATCTTCCAGGCGCAAAAGCGCCGCCTCACGACGCGATTTCTCTTCCCCGAAAAGCCGGGCGGCATGACGAAATACGATCGCGACGCGATGATTCTGCTCGAGCAGCTCTCGGGAGCCATGACGCTCATGGTCTTCCTGGAAGAGCAATTTCAGGGGCCAGAGTTCGACGCGGGATTCCCCGAGCAATACCCCAGGTTCGTGCATCAACCCGACGGCGAGGTGGCCGTGCGGCACTATCGCGCGCCCGACTGCGCAGACGCGCCTTCCGAACGCGACGCAGCAAGCGCTTGAAGTGGGGGGGCGTTAACCGCGGCCGCCTGCGCGACCGCCGGCTCCACTGGATCCGCCGAAGCCGCCCGTCCCGCCGGACCCGGACGCGCCCGCGCCGCCGCCGCGTCCACCGACGCTCGTGTCAGGAGCTGCGTCGACCGAGGCATCCGGGCCGGAGTCCGACCCCGCGTCGGTGCTCGTTCCCCCCGAGCCCCCGGTGCCGGATCCCGCCGCTCCAGAGCTGCCGCCCTGACTCGAGCCCGCCGTCCCCGAACCCGCGCCCCCGCCGCTACCCCCTTTTCCGGTGCCGCCCCCCGAGCCTCCGGTTGTTCCCGATCCGCCCGTACCCGTCGAGGCACCGGTCCCCCCTCCGCCCCCCGAGCCGCCGGTGGTACCAGTTCCACCTTTTCCGGTGGTGCCATCGGGTTTGCTCGCCCCCGAGCCACCGGTACCGGGATCCGAACCGTCGGGGGGCATGTCCTCACCGACGACGCCCGAGCATCCGGCGAGAAGAACGGCGATCGCGAACGTCAAGCGAAGACGGGCCATGGGGTACTCCTTGTGATTTTGGGCGCGGCTTCGCTCTCGGCGGCGCGTCCCACTAAGACCAGCTCCTCGTCCGAAGGCGCGGCACTCTACCACAGCTCCCAGCCAAGTATGCAACCGGAGCGCGACCAAGTGAGCAGCCCGTGACGACAATTCAGAGGGGCGCCCCCCCTGGTCAGTTCGTCGGATTAGCGAGGCCGTGGGCCGCCTTTCCCATTCGCCGCTCGATGACGCGCCGAATCGGAGGAAAGAGCGGGAGCCTGAGCGCCTCTTCAGGAGAGAAGAATCCAGCATCGACGACCTCACGGTTGTCGATTTCGACACGCGGGCGCTCGCTTACGTCGAGGTCGAAGATCTCGATGTGCTCATGCTTCCCCTCCCATTCGTGCTGCTCATCGATGACGGGCTGGAGGTCCGTCGCAGCGACGTGAATGCCGGTCTCTTCACGGAGCTCTCGGAGCGCCGCGTCGCGGCCTGTCTCCCGCGAATGCACGTAGCCCCCGGGCAGTGAACGGTAGGGGACGTAGCTGTTCTGCACGAGCAAGATTTTACCGTCGTGCCAAATGGCGACGAGGGCGCCATGCACTTGGGGGTGCGTTACGCCCCAATAAATGCGCATCAGGCGGTAGGCGTTCCGATAAGCCAGGCGGAAGAAAAGATCGAGCAAGGTGTCACCCCTCCGAGGGCGCGCACTCTACTCCAAGGCGTACGTATCCTTGCAACGAACTGGCGACAGGGCGCCGTCCTTGCGGCGCGATCGCTACTTTTTTCGAGCGAGGGCGTTGCGAGCGATTCGGCGAAGATCCTCGGACTGATCTTTTTCGGCAACCGTGGCAAGCACCGCGGCCAGATCGGGGCGCGTGCTGAGCCACCTGCCGGCCGTCTGAACGGCAATGTTGCGCACGCGCTGTGCGGTCTCCGCTATCGCTTCTTGAGACACGGCCTTGACCAGCAGGTCGTTCGGCACCCGCTCCGAGATCGCGTCGAGCACGCTCCATCGCACGTCCTCGACCGTGTCGCCGAGGGCCTGCACGAGCATCGCATCGACCTCGCCGCCGGGAATGCTTCGCACGGCTTGCGCCGCGCAGGCGCGAACCATCGCCGAGGGTTGCCGGAAGAACGGCTCGATCGTGGATACGCTCGCGGCGGCGCCCGCGTTACCGAGCGACTTGAGGAGCGTGCACTTGTCGTTCTCCGTGGTCGCCGAGCGGAGCTCTTCCATCAAGTGATCGAGGATATCTTTGGACGCGTTGGGATCGCTTTTCTCCAAATACGAGGCCTGAGATCCGAGCCCAAACCTGGCTTGGTTGCCCACGTTGGGGTCCTTTTCCAAAGAGAGCAGCAGCTTCACCGATTCTTGCGTCGGGGTCTTCACGCCGCTGATGGCCCTCACGATCCCGAGTCGCTGGTCGCGCGGGGTCTTCGGCGAATCCAAGAGCTCGCCGAGCGCACGTTGGGCGTCCGGTGTCCCCGCGTCACGCAGCGCCGCCACGATCTTGTCGGAGATCGGTCCACCCGCCTCCACGTGTGCCTTGGCGTTGACGATTTCGGCGGGATTGGTGCGGAGCATGGTCGTCAGCGCGACGAAGGCGCGACCATCGGCGTTCGATTCCTCCTTGCTGAGGGTCCCTTTCGCTTCGCGCTCCCGGAACGTCGAGAGGCTCGCCAGAACGTCGGGCATCTTCAATCCCGCCATGCGCGCCTGGTCGATCTCGCGTTGCGCCTCCCTGGATTTTGCTTTGGGGTCGATGACGGCCAAAGCGGCGGCCTTGGCCGCCAAATCGTCGAGGTTCGCGCGCCGCTCGGTGCCCGTCTTCCGGAGCTCGATGCGCGTATGCGAATCGAACGACGGCATGGGCGCGACGCCGTCGATCTTGAGATCGTCTTCCTCGAGAAAGCTCACGAGCTCGCGCGACGAGTCGAGCTGGAATTTCGCCGTGCCGCGAACGATGCGGTACGCCGAGGCGCGCCCCGGCGTGGACGCGTAGTCGCGCTTTTGCCGCTCGAGGTCCGAGCCGTTCAAGCGGTAGACAGCCGTGTACTGCGCGATCGAGTCGCGCTCGTCGGACGTCCATTCCGTCGCCCCGGGGCTCGGATTGGAAGCCTGGAGCGAAGCGGCGAAGAACCACCACAGCTGATGAACGAGCGAAGGAACGTCGGTCGAGCCGCGGATCCCATTGAGCTTGCCGTCGGGCTCGTACACCGCCACGAAAGGCGCGCGCATGCCTTGTTTAAATGCTTCCTCCGGCGACTGGGTTCCGGCGGCGGGCGCAGTTTGGCCCACCACGAACTTGCTCACGTCGCCGTCGAAGTGGACGTAGAGCGCGTGCTTGTCTTGAAATGACAACGGCACGATGTGGAGCGGCCCGCGCACCGCGAGATCGATCAAGGTCCCCGGCCCCCCCATCGGCGCCACCCGACTCTCGTACGTGATGCGGTATTCCCGATCGCTCCCGAGGGGCCATACGACGGCGGCTTCGACGGGGAGCGCGCTGTCTCCCTTGGCCCCCGACACGGAAGGAAGGGCTGCGGGTGTTCGGCCCTTCGACCGAACACCCACCACCGCGACCGCCGCCGCGAGCCCCAATCCGACGACGATTGCGGCCCAACGCCCAGCACTGCGCCCCGGACGCGGGGCGCCTAGTTGATGATTGTGCATGTCTCGCCCAGGTTCTTCGGGTACGCGGTCCCAGGCACAGGATTGGCGATGGTATCGGACGCCGTCAGAGGCGCGACAGCCGTATGCGCGTACCGGTCGGCAAATCTGCCGTAATCGGTTTCGCTCTCCAAAGGCGCGCCTCCGGATCCTCCGAGGAGGAGGACGTAGTGCTGCTGGAAACCGTGCCAATCGGCCAGCTTGTAGGTGAACGTCTTCTTGTAAAACAGCAAGTTGATCCTGGCGGCGAGATCGATCCTACCGCTCAGCTCACTGAGGGAGAGGTCGGCGCCGTAACGATAGCCGCCCTCCCAGTGGTAGTTCTTGTTGCTCGCGATTCCAGGAAGCGCGTCCCCGGCGAAATAGCTGGTGCCGAGGTTGCGCGTTTCCTGGGTCGACGTCCGGCTCAAGGTGGCAAGAGCCTTCGCGGTGACGTTGGCCGTCAAGATTTCTACGGTGCCCTGAATGCCGATGGCAACGCCGGGGAGGCCGACACCCGCGAAGAGCGCCACCTGGATCGTGGCACCCGGCTCGAGCAGCGGTCCGGCGTAGACCGAAATGTCCCCGTTGCTCGGTTGCTCCGTCTCCTGCGGAGTCCCGAGAACTGCTGGGCGCTGACCGTCGAACGTGGCGCCGAGATGGAGGGCCCCTTTGACGTGCCAATCTCCGTACACGTCGATCGCGATCGTGATCATGAACGGACCGACCGGCTGGCTCCATTCGAAACCACCGACGTCGAACGGCTGGTTGTAGTCGAGCAGCGTGAAATTCACGCCGCCGGCGATGGCCTGTTCGGCGGCGTGGAACGGCCCTTCGATGTTGTTGGCGAAGTCGCTTACCTTCTGCGCATACGAGTTGATCCAGGCGTTCGGAATGCGGGTGTCGGTGGAGAAGTTGGGATCCCCGGCGGCCACGCAGCTCATGGCTCCGATTTCAGGGATGGTCGTGCCCCAAATCGCCCGCGTCTTCCGGCACATCTCTTCGGAGTTGCCGTGCTCGAGGTAGTACTTACGCACGTCGCGCGCGAACCACATGGCCTTGCGCAGCGGTTCGACCGCAAGTTTGCGAGCATCGAGCGCCGCCGTACAAGCATCGCTGAGGCCCTGTGGCGTCTTCAGGCCGTCCGCCACCGTGTCGAGCTGCGGGGTCGGGATCGTCGGCGTGAGCTGCTCCCGGTCGCGCTCGCGATCGATGAGAGCGACGGTTTTTCCGAAGATCTTGACGTCGGAGGCGAGTTGAAGCTGGCAGTTCTCGGCCTTGGCAGAAAGTACGGCCCGGAGCGGGGTGACCTCGTGGCCGAAGACCCTGGCTTTCGCTTCGGCGACCGCTTCTCCTCTGACGCTGAAGGTACCCTCACCGTTCACCCGCATCGGCGTGAGATCGGCGTTGTAGTTCGCGTCCCAGTTGAAATAGAGACCCCATTGGTCGTTGCCCTTGGTCTGGTCTTGTGGGCTCGACTGCTTGGTCTGCTTCGTGCCGGGAATCGCATCGCCGAAGCAGACGCTGGTCGTGTCCGGGAGATAAGGGTTAACGACGAGCTGTTCAGCCGGCGGAACGACGGCTTCTGGGTCAGGCGTCGATGTCGGGGGGAAACTGGTATCCGCTTCGCCCGTCGTGACCGTGCCAGTCGCTCGGGGATCGGGACACATGTTGAATGAGTTCGGTTCGCAGGCGTCTTCCTGGGGGAGGCCCGGTTGGCTCTCATACGGCTTCGCGCAGACGCGCGTCATCTGCGTACATGCGGAGTTCGTGCACCTGTCGCCGCAGGTAAAGCCCAGATCACAGTCCGCATCGGTGTTGCAAGGACCCGTGATCGTCTTCGGGTCGAGCCCGCGATTGAACTGATCCGGTCCGCCGAACGCAGGACAAGAGCTGCCAGCCGGCGGATCCGCGATGAGCTCGGCTTCCGAGGGGGTTGGAATCGGATTGTCGTTCGCGTCACAGAAACGGGGGACGACGTGGCAGCCGGGGCCAGGCGTCTCATCCGGATTCGGGTAGTACCCAATCGAATGGTAGTAGGGCCGATCGTTGATGTCGTTATCATGCGGCGGAAGCGTGAAACCGGGCTGGCAGTCTGCCGTGCCGGGATCATAGGGCGGACTGGTCGGGGGGTCGGTCGTCGGCGGGATCGAGACGACCGGCGGTACCGGGACTCCTCCGCGGCAACCCGGGATGTCCAGCTCAGGATTCGAGCACAAACCGGTGCTCGGATTGCAAACACCCGCGGCGTGGCACTGGTCGATGGCGAAGCAACGTACCGATGCGCCGGGTTGGCAGATGCCGTCCTCGTCGCAGTAGCTGGCCTCCGAGCAGCTGTTGGCGGCACCGCAAACGTTGCCGCGAAGGGGCCGATGAAACACGTGGCTCACTTCGTTGCAGCCATCTTCGGTGCAGACGTTGTTGTCCTCGGTGTCTGGCGCTGTGCCGGGGCCGCAATGTCCGTTGCCGTCGCACTTCTCTTCGCCGTTGCAGAACAGGTTGTCGGGGCACGGCGTTCCGTCGCCGACAGGATCGTGAACCGGGCCGCGGACAGGGTCGCAACGCTCCACGGTGCAGGCGTTGTTGTCGTCAGGCACGATGGGAGGCTGGCCGGGAATGCAGGCGCCGTTCTGGCAGAGGTCCACATCGGTACACGGATTGCCGTCGCTGCACTGCGTGCCGTTGGGCACGTAGCCGTCGGCGGGACAGGTCGCGGACGTCCCCGAGCACGTCTCGGCAACGTCGCAGCCGCCCGGCGCCGCCGCGCGGCACACGACACCGGCGTTGCCCGCCGGGTGGTTGCATGTCAACGCGGTGCCGTTGCACGTGTCGGTCGTGCAGACGTTGCCGTCGTCGCCGCATGCCGTTCCGGCCGCCTTGGGCGAGCACGTGCCCACCTTGTTGGGCAGGTTGCATGCCCCGCACCCGTCGTTGCACGCCGTGTTGCAGCACACGCCG
>Ga0111539_10011920_pt1 | contig 10897 bp, 6 predicted proteins | sample RhiMethybrSRZTD1_FD_79667 | JGI IMG/M metagenome (GOLD analysis project Ga0111539, IMG submission 79667) | Populus rhizosphere microbial communities from Tennessee, USA - Rhizosphere MetaG P. TD hybrid SRZTD1 (version 2) (version 2) | ecosystem: Host-associated > Plants > Roots > Rhizosphere >... | reverse complement strand
CGCGCACGGCCACCAGGCCGGCATCGCCGGGCGGGATATCGCGGACGAAGCGGAACGCAGCCGCGTCGACCGGTGCGCCGACAATCGGCAGCGGCGGGGCAGGGGTCGAGGCGTTCTCGTCCGCGGTTCGCGTTCGCGCCTCGCCCCACGCGGCGTCGGCGATCGTCTCGATGTGCAGCGTCGATCGCGCCGCCTCGAGATCGTAGGACGGCGCCGCCAGCGACGCGTTGCCGTATCGCGCGACCACCGGCGGCTCGGCCGCCTCGAAGTAGATCCACGGCAGCTCGGCGAACTCGGCGGCGACGCCGCGCAGATCGAGCGGCGGGTTGTTGCCATCGTCGACGACGAGATCGAGCTGCGCCTCCACCGGCGCCTCGATCGGCAGGCGCAGGGCGGCGGCTGCGATATCGCCCAGTTCGACGCGCTTGAGCGTGCCGCGCCCGATCGCGGCCGGCGCCGCTTCGACGCCTGTCAGCCGCGCTTCGACGACTTCGGCGTCACGCAGGATCCGCGCGCCGGCGACGTCGAGCGTGAGCGCGGCCAGCGGCAGCCGGCCGCCGGGCAGCCGCAGATGGAACCGGCTGCGGCCCGGCTCGCTCGGCCGCCGCTCGAAGGCCACCGGCGTGGTCAGCGGCGGCGCCGGCGATGCGGTCGTCACTTCGCGCGCGCTCACCACCGGCATCCGCGCGATCCGGGCGCTGCGCGTGTCGTCCCAGGTGAGGCGGAGATAACGATACGACCCGGGAATGAAGTTGACGGTCGTCTGGCGCAAGTCCGAATCGGGCAGGTCGAAGAGGGTGCCCTCGCCGACGAGAAGGGTCCAGCGCGCCCGGTCGCCGCTGCCCTCGAGCCGAATGCGCTTGAGATATGGCGGCGGCAGCGCCTCGAGGCGCAGTCGGTCCACGAGCAGGGTGCCTCCCAGGTCGGCCTCGAAGCCGCTGGTTTTCTCTTTCTCCGTCTCGGCCGCGGCAATCGGGAGAACCGCGGCCGGACGCCACGCGGGTTCGATCGCCGGATTCGGCACGAGGAGATACGGCACTTCTTTTCCCGACGCGTCGAACAGTCGCAGATCGCTCACCCCTCCTGTCGCCGTTCGCGCGACGTCGCGATCCGCGGCGGTCCGCATCGTCGAGGCGACCCGAAACGGATTGCCGCCGACGATCAGCGGCACGTCGATGGTGAGGCGATGCGGTCCGCCGGCGCTGCGGATGGGCCGTTCGAATTGGAACGACGGAGGCGTCTGGCCCTGAGCGGCGGCCGCTGCTGCGAGCACCAACGGAGCAATCGCGAGACGGAGGCGTGAGGTCGTCACTGTTGCTCCCTTGGCGCCAGCAGCACGAACTTCTGCAGCGCCAGCGCGACCAGCGCGAGTGAGACGGCGAGGCCGACGAGCGACCCGACGCGATAGAGCCCGCCGAGCGACCCGAGATCGTAGAGAAACGCTTTCGACGCGGTCACCGCAATCAGGGCCACAGCGGCGATGCGGCTATAGCGGTGTCGAAGATAGATGCCGGCAGTGAGCATGCCGAGCCCGAACACCAGCCAGCAGAGCGTGTAGGTGAGGTCCTGTGCGAGCGTCGCTCCGAAACGGAACGTGATTTCCGGGCCGGTGGCGTAGTAATCGGCAACTTCGATGTTCAGCATGATGAACAGCAGGATCACGGCGAGCGCCGGCACGACCGACGAAACACGCGGCGCGTTCGCCGCCAGCCGATCGTCGGTCCCGGACAGCCACCACGATGCAGCCAGCATGGCGGCGGCACAGGTCAGGTAGGCGTAGAGATACCAGTTGAAGATGCGCAGGCTGCCGCGCGGCTCGTAGACGAACACGGCCGGATTGAGCGCGAGGCGCACGAAGACGATGGCGAGCAGCGCCGCCGTCGCATACAAGAGGCCTCGATGCGGCACACGCCGGTACAACCACGCCAGCGCCGCGCCTTCGAGCGCCCATCCGATCGTGATCCATTGGTTGCTGAGCTGCAGAGGAATGGCGACCGTCACGAAGGCCAGCGCCGACGCCGCGACCAGGGCGACGCGTCCCAGGTCGCGTTCGCCGGCTGGCTGCGCCTCGAGCAATTGCCGAAGCAGCAGCGCCATGACGGCACCCTCGACGACTGGAACGGCGCCGAGATATGCCTCGAGTCCGCCGTCGAGAAACGCCGCGCGCGCGGCAAAAAAGAAGAAGGCACTCCCGAAGATGGCGGTGTAGTACGGGTGGCGGCTGTCACGCGCGCGATGGCCGAGCACGAACGGATACGCGACGAAGATGGCGTACAGCGTCGAGGCCAGGGCCAGCGTTCCTTTCCACGCCGCCGCTGGCGGATGATCGCTTTGCCAGGTGGCAACTGCGAGCCAGGCTGGCGCGACCGCCGCTTCCGCAATCCATGGCCACCGCCGCAGCCACGCGATCGTCAGGATCAGCGCAACAATGACCGCATGGGCGGCAGTTGCCGCCGCGAGCAGCGGCGCGCCCGCGGCGTGCGTCGCGTTGGTGACGGCGGCGTCGGCGATGAAGAGCGTGGCGACTGCACCCACTGAGGGCGCCTGCGCGGGGAACCGCTGTACGCGCGTCAGCACCGCAAGCGAGCCGGCGGCGTAGATCACGACGGCGATGGCGGCAGCCAGCGCGCTCGCGCCCCAGACTGCCGCCGACGCCTGCGAGAGCGACAACACCACGACGGCCGCGGCGACGAGACCGGCGGCGTGGAGCTCGAGCTGCCCCGCATGGAGCGCAGCAGTCGTCGTCGCCAGCGTCATCACCAGCAGCGCACCCAGGAGCGGCCACGGCGGCGCGGAGAATTCCGGCGTCCGCGCGGCGACAGCGAGGAACAACTGGCCCACGAGCGCGAGGTAGATGCCGTGACGGAATCCAATCCTGCCCGCGGCCGTCTCGATTCGCGGCGTCGCATTCGCGCGAGCCCAGGCGTGTCCCGCGAGCATCACCAGCGTCAGACCGCTCAGGACGAGCAGTGACGGCAGCGCGCCCACGGCTTCGGCAGCGCGGTCCCACCACACGGCCAGGACGAGCCACGAGAGAACCGCGCCGATTGCCGAGAGGATTGGCATCGCGCCGGCGGCGCTTTCGATGAAAAGTCCGGCGTTGACGATGGCGAGCAGCAGCGCCAACCCCCAGATCGCGGTTGACGCCGTGTGTCCGCCGGCGAAGAACAACAGCAGCAGCAGGCTGGCGTTCAGCAGAACGCCGGAGCCCCAGCGCGGGAGCATGGTGCGTCCCAGGCGCCGCCACACCAGCGGCACGCCCAGATGGAACAGCGCGAACACGGCGTAGAGAACGATGGCGCGTCCGAGGCGCTCGGTGACCAGGTGCGCCGTGGACCATGCCGCCTGCGCCGCCACGGCAAAGAACGCGCCGATGAAGTAGAGACCGGCTTCGTTGACGGTGAGCGCGCGCCACGCGATCACCGCGAGGACGGCAAAGAGCGCCGTGAACGGGAAGAGCGGCGCGGCCGCCGCTGTTTCGCGGCCGACGATCACGGGAAACACGACGAGCAGGAACGGCGCCGCATACGCCGAAGCGGTGCCCAGCGGTCCGAACGGGCGCCTGGCGCGCGCGGCGGCGATCGGTGCCAGCGTGAAGAACACGGCGAAGACCACCGTGAAGACGATCGCCAGACGCCAGGCGCTGGAGGCATACGCGACCGTCACCCAGATCGAAAACACGGCGACCGCCGACGCGGCGCCAAGGGCATGCAGGCGATCGTCTCGCTGTACGATCGCGACGGCGGTCAAGCCGGCCACCATCAGCAACAGAAACCCGAATAACAGGGCGGCGTGCGCGCCGTACTGCGGCATCGCAGCGAGGTAGACCGCGAAGGCGAGCGGCATCGCCGCCGCGCCGACGCTCGATGCGTCCAGCGTGCTGGCCAGGCTGTTGTGGTGCGCGGCGCGCCCGAGCGTCAAGGCGACGAACGAAGTGGCCGCGAAGGCGGCGAAAATGCCCATACCGAGCGACAGCTGGCTCGCCGACAGAAAGCTGATTACCCAGCCCCACTGATAAACCGTCGTCAACACCAGCGTCACCAGTGTCAGCACCGGCCACTTCTTCCGAACCGCGACCCACGCCAGCCCGATGTTCAGGAGGAGCAGATAGGCGAACAGCGGGATCGGCCGGTTCTCGCCGGTCGACAAGAGCGCCGGCGTGGCGAATCCTCCAACGAGGCCGAGCATCGCGATGAACAGCGACTCGTGGCGAATCGACAGCAGCACCGCGAGCACGGTGACCAGCGCCAGCAGGCCGAAGGTGACGGAGGACGGGATGAGGTTCCAGAGCGCGTGCGCCGCAAAGAACGTGGAGAAGAGAATCGCCACGGCGGCCGCGTCGAGCGCGTTCGCGGTCACACGGTAGCGATGCGCCGCGCGCAGCTCGCAGACGACGACCAGCGCCGTTCCAACCACCACGCCGATAGCGACGCGGACGATGGGTGCCAGCCAGCCGCGGTCGAGCGAGTACCTGAGGAAGAAGATCGCGGCAAGCACCAGCGCGATCGCGGCGACCGCCGAGAACAGCTTGACGCCGACGATCTGTTCCCAGTCGACCTTCTCGAGGAGTGCCGCAGGAGCGGCGGCGAGGTCACGCCAGACGTCGCGGCCCGGAGCGGAGGGCTCAACCGCTGATGGCGGAACCATTGGCCGCGGTGGTGGAAGCGGCGGGGTCGTTGGCGGTGGCGCTGCCGCCGGCCGTCGCGGCTCGGACGGTGGAGGCGTCGCGGCTGCAGGCGGGGCGGCTGGTACGGGAGCCGGTGCCGGCCGGGTTGCTTCAAGTGGGGGAGTCGATGGGGCCGGAGCGGCGGGGCGTTCGGGCGCCGGCGCCGCACGAGGTGGCCCGGCCGCGCCCTGGCGCGTCAGTTCGGCAATCCGTTCATCGAGCCGGTCGATCGTGCGTCGCTGATTCTCGAGCGCGTCCTGCAGGGTGTCGAGCCGGTGCCGCAGCGCGCTCTGTCGCACCAGGCTGATGATCGGCAGGACGAACGGAAGCGAGGCGACGATCAGCGCGAGCAGTATCAGCGCCGTCTCCAAGAGTCAGCTGCGATGTTCGCACGAATCAGAAGCCCGACCAACAGGTGATGGGACGAATTAGGTCGTAAAAGGCGATTTGTCTTGACATATTGGGAACTATAGGGAATGATACGTCTCCATAAGGCGACCTCAGATGCCAGCGACCACCCCGAATCTTTATTCCGCCGAGCAGGTCGCTGAGCTGCTGAACCTGCACGTCAAGACCGTCCGCCGCTACCTTCGCGACGGCCGTCTGAAGGCCAAGCGCATCGGCAAGGAGTACCGCGTCACGCGCGCGGCGCTCGAGGAGTTCGCCGGTCAGCTCCAGCCGGCGGAGAAGCCGGTCGCGCGCACCCGCCACGTCATCGCCTCGACCATCATCGATGTCGACGCGATCAGCCCGCGCGAGAGCGATCGCGTGACGACGATGATCATGGCGTCGCTGAACGGGCGGCAGGGCGAGCCCGATTTGCCGCGCGTCGACACGATCTATTACCCCGAGCCGGCGAGAATGCGCATCACCATCACCGCCGGACCGATGCTGACGTGCGAGCTGATTCGGATGGTCGACGTGCTGCTGAGGGATGGCCGTGACGAGCATCTATAAGTCCGACGCCGGCCGGCAGGCAGTGGAGCAGCGGTATCGCGAGACGCTCGCGCGCTGGCCGCTCCCGAATCGGCAGCTGGTCGTCCCGACGCGCCACGGCGACACCTTCATCGTCGACTCCGGCGACGCCGGCGCGCCGCCGATGGTGCTGCTGCACGGCTCGGGCGCGAACGCCAGCATGTGGATGCACGATGTGGCGTCATGGGCGCGCGAGTTTCGCGTCTACGCCGTCGACCTCGTCGGCGAGCCCGGTCTCAGCGCGCCGTCGCGGCCGCCGCTCGGGTCGGGCGCCTACGTCGAGTGGCTGGACGACGTGTGGAACGCGCTCAGGCTGACCTCGGCCGCGATTGTCGGCATCTCGCTCGGCGGCTGGCTCGCGCTCGAGTACGCGTCGAAGCGTCCGCAGCGCGTCGCGTCGCTCTCGGTCATCTCGCCCTCCGGCGTCGGCTCGCAGAACCGCGCGTTCCTGCTGAAGGCGGGCCTGCTCCTGATGCTCGGCGAATGGGGACGCCGGCGCGCGCTGCGGCTGGTGACCGGCGGCCGCGAGCTGCCACGCGAGGCGGCGGAGGCGCTGATGCTGCGCTTCCGGCACTTCCGCCCCCGCATGGAGCCGGTGCCGATTCGCACCGACGCGGATCTCGCGGCGTTGACGATGCCGGTGCAGCTGATTGCCGGCGGGCGCGACGTGATGCTGCGATCCGCCGAGACGCGCGATCGGATGCAGCAGCACGTGCGCAACCTCGAGGTCGTCTTCCTCGAAGCCGAGGGCCACATCGTCGCAGGGCAGAACGCGGCGATCGCCGCATTCCTGCGCCGCACGCTCGACGCGCCTGTGTGGGGGCTGGGGGCTGGGGACTCGGGGCTGGCTGCCCTCGTCTCGAATCTCCCGGCTGGCTCGAACTAGCCGTGCTTCATCTAGCCCAAGCCTCCAGCCCCTAGCCCCAATGCCTTTCGGAAATTCAGCATGCGCAACACGGATCGGGGCGTTCCGCGTAGAAAACCCTCGGAGCAGGCCGCGCGCGCGGCAGACGGGAAAGCGTCGCGGAGGCGCCGAAATCCCGGTGGGGTGACGTAGTGGGGCCCCACGGGAATCACCGACAAGCCGCCGGAGCGATGCTTTCCCGGCCTGCGGAGCGGGTTTTCGGAGCGGAATGCCCCGATCCGTCTGCTGGAATTTCCGAAAGGCATTGCCCCCAGCCCTGACAGCGGCGCCGCCGGGGGCGAGCCAGCGCCGAACGCCGAACGACGCGCGTCACTCGACTCGCAGGGCCACCACCGGATCGACCCTGGCCGCCCGCCTCGCCGGCAGCCAGACGCCCGCCAGCGCAACCCCGCTGAGCAGCAGCGGCACGCCGACGAACACCAGCGGATCGCGCGCTGTGACGCCGAACAGGAACGACGCGATCACGCGCGTCAGGCCGTACGCCGATACCAGGCCGATGGCCACGCCGGCCAGCGCGACGCTCATCCCCTGCCTGACGACCATGTTGCGCACCGCGCCGGCGCCGGCGCCGAGCGCCATGCGGATGCCGATTTCCTGCGTCCGCTGTTGAATCGAGTAGGCCATCAGGCCGTAGATGCCGATCGCGGCCAGGAGCAGCGCGGCGACGGCGAACGTCGTCAGCAGGATCATGTTGAAGTCGGAGCGCGCCGTGGAGCGCACCATCACTTCTTCCATCGAGCGCGGCGCCGCCACCGGCAGGCCGCCGCTGGCGGCGCGCAGCTCGCGCTGGATGTTCGCGCTCATCGCATAGGGTTCGCCGCGCGTCCTGACAATCCACGCGATCGGCGTGATGTCGAGCAGGTTGGCGCTGTGCGCGTCGGGCATCTGCGCCCATGGCACGTACATGATCGGCTGCGGCTCGCGGTTGAGGCCGCCGTCGCGGACGTCGCCGGCAATGCCGACGATCTGGCGTCCGGCGAGCTCCATGCGCGGCCCGAGGCCCTTGCCGATGGTGATGCGATCGGCGAGCGGATCGCCGTTCGGCCAGAAGCGCTTCGCCATCGCGTTGTTGATGATCGCCACGCCGGGCGCGCCGCCGGTGTCCTGGTCGGTGAACGCGCGGCCGCGCAGAATCGGGATCCTGAAGGCGCGGAAATAGGTCGGCGAGATCGGCGCGAAGCCGCCGCCGCCGTGGGCCGGGCCGTCGAGCGGCCGCCCTTCGATGATGATCGGCAGGCCGAAGCCGCCCTCGAGCGGCACGCAGCAAGCGGCGCCCGCCACCTCGACGCCCGGCAGCGCGCTGAGCCGATCGGCGCCGTCGCGCATCAGCTGCGCCACCGCGGCGGTGGTGGTGAACCGATCGCCGCGCAGCGACATCCGCATCGTCAACACCTGGTGCGCGTCGAAGCCGGGGTTGACGGCGCGCAGGGCGAGGAACGTGCGGATGAACAGCGCCGCGCCGACCAGCAGCACCAGCGCCAGCCCCATCTCGGTGACTACCAGCAGCGCGCGCGCCTTGTTCTGGCGGAAGCCGCTGCCCGATCGGCCGCTGCTCTCCTTGATCGTGGTGTTCAGATCGATGCGCGATGATTGCAGGGCAGGCACCAGCCCGAAGACCAGGCCGGTCACGATCGAGACGACGAGCGTGAAGGTGAGGACGCGCCAGTCGACGCCGACGCCCGCGCCGTTGACGCCGATGCGCGGGATGTTGCCCGGGTTCATCGCCAGCAGCGCGCGGATGCCGGCCATGCCGAGGAAGAGCCCGAGCACGCCGCCCGCCAGCGCGAGCAGCACGCTCTCGGTCAGCAGCTGTCGCGTGATGCGGCCGCGCCCCGCGCCCATCGCGGCGCGAATCGCAATCTCGCGACGGCGAACGGTCGCGCGGACGAGCAGCAGGTTTGCGACGTTGGCGCAGGCGATCAGCAGGACGAAGGTGACCGCGCCCAGCAGCACCCACAGCGATCCCCTCACGTTCCGGACAATGATCTCCTGCATCGGATCGGCGCCGAAGCCGCCCTGCCGCCCCAGTGCGTTGGGAAAGCGCTCGCGGAACTCGTTGGCCGCCTGGCCGAGCTCCGCCTTGGCGGCGGCCAGCGTGACGCCGGGCTTGAGGCGGCCGGCGGCGACGAAGAAATGGCCCTGCATCACGCTGTTCGGATCGATCTGAAACGGGAGCCACAGATCGGGCGGCCCGATCGGCGTCTGAACGGCCTCGGAGTCGAACGGGCCGAGGATGCCGACCACTTCGTGAGGCTCGCCGTTCAATGACAGCTTGCGGCCGACGATCGCGGCATCGGCGCCGAACCGGCGCCGCCAGAAGCCGTCGCTCAACACCACGACGCGGCCGCCAGACGGCAGATCTTCGTCCGCGGTGAAGGTGCGGCCGGCCGTGAGTGGCGCGCCGAAAAGGCGGAAGAAATCGGCGCTGACGTGGGCCGTCGCGACCTGCTCGGGTTCGCCTTCCGTCAGGTTGACGACGCTGAACCGGTAAGCCGAGACGTCCTGGAACGCGGCCGTCTGACGGCGCCAGGTGTTGAACTTGGTTGGCGACGCGCCGAATCCCGATCCCTGCGGCGAGGTGGTCGTGAACACGACGAGCCGGTCCGGGTCGGGGTAGGGAAGCGGCCGCAAGAGCACAGTGTTCACCACCGAGAAGATGGCGGTATTCGCGCCGATGGCGAGGGTCAGCGCCGCGACCGCCGCGAGCGTGAAGGCGGGATTCTGGCGCGCCGTGCGCAGGGCGTAGCGAAGGTCCTGCAGGACAGTGTCCACGATGGGTCGACCTCCGTGGCTGAGTGACGGACTTCGTCGAAGAGCTTAGACCCCGTTCCTGCGGATTCGGCCGTGCTGTTAACAAGCAGCCTCGGCGCCGCGACCATAAGGGGAAGAACCTCCATGCGCGCGATGGCTGTCTTGGCCGTGCTCGTCCCCAGCGTGATCGGCTGTCGCACGCAGACGCCCTCGGCTCCCGGGTACATCGTCACGGCGGCGCCAATCGGCGTCGCCGGCGTGTCCCGAGCCTTATGCGTCGGGGTGAACCCGTCCGATACGCAGGGCGTGTGGTGGTGGGAGCCAGGATCGTCGGGTTGCGCAAGCCGGTCAACCGGCCCCGGCGTTTTCCACGCGGACCACTCGGCTGTCGCGGCCGCCAATGGCACACAGGCGATTGAGGTCCGCCTTCGTGTGAGGTTGAAGCGGGCGCCAAGCTCGACGAGCCCTGACTTTGTCGACATCCGCCTGGAGATCGAGAACGGCCACATTCGGGATGCGGCCTCGGGCGCGACGGTGGCCACGACGCGGCGCCCCGACCTGGAGCTACCGGAGCTGCCGCCGCGTTGAGCTGTTGCGTGTGGCGGGCCGTACGCAGGGCGGGGCTTCAGCCCCGCCCGAACGTTTTCCCGAACTATGCCGTCTAACGTCATAGTATAACGTCCCTATGACGAAACGCCGCATTCCCGACGAGTGTCTGCCGCTGACGCCGGCGATGTTCGAGGTGTTGATCGCGCTGGCCGACGGCGAGAAGCACGGCTATGCCGTCCTCAAGGAAGTCGAGCGCCGCACCGACGGCAGCGTCACCCTCAGCCCGGGCACGCTCTACGCGATCATCCGCCGCTTCGTCAGCGATGGCATCGTCGCCGAATCGGACGAGCGGCCCGATGCCGCGCTCGACGACGAGCGGCGGCGCTACTACCGGCTCACCGAGTTCGGCCGCAGCGTCGCCATCGCCGAAGCGCGCCGCATGGAGACCGCGCTCGGCATGGCGCGGGCGAAGAGCCTGATTCCAAAGGCCCGATTGACATGATCGAGACGAAGCTGTTCCGCCGCCTGCTGCGGCTGCTGCCGTTCGACTTCCGCGCCGACTACGGGCGCGAGATGGAGCAGGTCTTCCGCGAGCAGCAGCGCGACGCCGGGGGCCGGCTCGCGCGCACCGGCGTGTGGCTGCACGCGATTGCCGATCTGGTCGCCATCGGCCCGCGCGAGCACCTTGCGCAGCTGCGCCAGGATCTCGGCTATGCGCTACGCGGCATGCGCCGCAACCCGGGGTTCGTCGCCGTCGCCGTCATCACGCTGGCGCTCGGCATCGGCACCAACACCGCGATGTTCAGCGTCGTCCACGCCGTGCTGCTGCGGCCACTGCCCTACGCCGATCCGGATCGCCTGGTCGCTCTGTACAACCGGATGGACGGCAATCCGGAGCTTGCGTTGTCGGATCCCGAGTTTCTCGATTACTCGGAGCGTTCGCGGACGCTCACGCTCGCGGCCACCGCCGTGAATTTCGTCAACCTGACCGGCGACGCGATCGAGTCGGAGCGTATCCTCGGCGGGTTCGT
>Ga0111539_10011919_pt1 | contig 10897 bp, 12 predicted proteins | sample RhiMethybrSRZTD1_FD_79667 | JGI IMG/M metagenome (GOLD analysis project Ga0111539, IMG submission 79667) | Populus rhizosphere microbial communities from Tennessee, USA - Rhizosphere MetaG P. TD hybrid SRZTD1 (version 2) (version 2) | ecosystem: Host-associated > Plants > Roots > Rhizosphere >... | reverse complement strand
TCGAGCGGGGGATGGTGAGGAGGGTCTGACCCGCCTCACCGAAGCCCATTACGATTTGATCGTCTGCGATCTCAAGATGCCGCGCATTGACGGCATGCAGTTCTACCGCGCGATGGCGGCCGCGACACCCGCGCTCGCGCGGCGTGTGATCTTCGTCACCGGCGACGTCGCCGGCACCGATGCGGAGCGTTTCTTGGACGAAACCGGCTGCCGCTGGCTGTCCAAGCCTTTCAGGTTGGGTGACTTGCTGCGCGCCGCGCGCGACACCTTGTCTTGATCCCCGGAGTTGTTTTTCACGAGCACCAGGCCGGCTCTCTTCTGCGCCGCCTGCGACACCCGCGTATCCGACTCCGGGAGGGAAGCCTTCGCCATCTTCTTGTCGCCCGTCGCGCGTTGCGCGAAGGCGGACGGCGCTTCCATCATGGCAAACGCGTCACGCAAGGCTGCCGATGCGGCAACAGGCGTGACTTCCGCTCCGAGCGCCTCGCGCAGGCGCCGGATGGCGCGTGCGTGCAACTGCGAGACGCGTGATTCGTTGACGCCGAGCTCGGCGCCGATGTCCTTCATCGTGACTTCGTTGTAGTAGTAGAGCGCGATCACGCGCTGCTCGCGCGGCGGCAGCGTGGCGATCGCATTGCGGACGCGGTTCTTCACCTCGTCGCGCTCGTACTGCATGTCGGGGCGCTCCGGCTCCGCCGGCACCAGCACCGCCGGCAGCTGCGCCTCGTCCACGTTCTCGGCGCTCGAGAACGGCGACGTCGACTCGATCGTGTTGATGCGGACGATCGTCTTGCCGAGGCGCTTCTCGTCGGAGCCGATCGCGGCCGCGAGATCCGCGAGCGACGGCTCGTGGCCGAGCGACGCGCGTAACTTCTCGCGCGCGGCCTCGAGCTCACGACGCACGCGGCGAACGCCGCGCGGCCACGCATCCTTGCGCAGCGCGTCGATCATGGCGCCGCGAATGCGCCGCTCGGCGAACGTCTCGAACTTGATCCCGCGCGAGTCGTCAAAGCGGTGCGCGGCGTCAATCAGGCCGATCACACCATCCTGGATGAGATCGCTCAGGTCGATCGAATGCGGCATCGTCGCCGCCATTCGTCGCGCTAGAGCTTCAACAAACGGCAGCCCTGCTTCAACCCGATGCGAATGGGAAGTTTTCATGTTGCTTGCCCTAAGGCAACTGGGATGCCAGAGCTGAGTCAGGCTCTGCAGCCTTGTAAAACGACCACAATTGGTCGAGCTAAGTTGCTGAAAACGCAGTACTTTATACGAAACTGCACAAGCGAACATGAAGAAATTTGCGTCGTATTTCAATTCAAACTACGCCAAATTATTGGCGGTCTGCACTAGCGCTACGTCAACTATTTGGCTGCCAGTTTTGTTTTTGCACTCGTACTTACGGATCTGTACGCAGAGGCCTCTGTTCCGACACTCCTCGTAGCAGTCAGAGAGGGCGTGGTCCGACCACGCCCGAAGGAGCGAAGGAAAAAAACGAGGATTGTTAGGGAAGGACTATTTTCCGTCGCCGACTGTCTCTCGGAGTTCACGAGAGACCGCCATCGCCTGGAGCGCGGCGTTGACCACCTGCGAGGCGCGCGCCTTCTGGGACGCGTCCTGAGCCTTGGTCTCGAGCAACTCGGCGTGCGCGAGTATCACGCCGAGTTGGTTATTGAGCTTGTGCAGAAGCTCCTTCGAGCTCGTCATAGTTGCCACGTTGGTAACTGCCAACCGGTGAACAGCCAACTGCCAACTACGCTGCTGTGTGGTTCGTGGGGTGCTTAGTACCATCGGGCTCGCGCCACAGCGTATCCACGAAGATGCGGATGCTGCCGCCGGCGGTGCGCAGGTATTCGACCTTATTCGCCGCGATCCAGTTGTAAATCGTGCGTCGGCTGACGCCAACCATCTCGCATGCCTTCATGATGCTCACTGTTTGCCGTTCCACTGGGGTTGCCCTCCAGAGGTTGTATCGGTGCAAGCCTTTCTGAGATTAGGCATGCAGCCCCAAGCATCCCGTCTTCTGTGCTTTCTGTGTCTTCTGTGGCCTTGACAGGGTGATGAAGCGCGTCAATACTTTGACATCCCATGCCCCACCTCCTCCTCGTAGACGACGAGGAATCCCTGCGAAGTGTTGTAGCTGAAAGACTTAGGGACACCGGCTACGAGGTGACCGAGGCTGCGGACGGGGAGGCGGCCGTGAAGGCCCTCGACCGCTTTGCCTTCGACGTCATCGTCTCTGACCTGCGCCTGCCCGGCGTCGACGGGCGTGAAGTGATCGAAACCGCCCTCACCCGCTACCCCAGCATTGTCGCGATCGTCGTCACCGGCTATGGAACGGTGAAGGACGCCGTCGACATGACGAAAATGGGCGTCGCCGATTTCATCGCGAAGCCGTTTCAGTTCGACGAGTTGATGCACGTCCTCAACTCCGCACTCGAGCAGCGGCGATTGCAGAGCGAGAACGCGTACTTACATCAGCAGCTCGACGAGCGATTCGGCCTCGGCGCGATGATCGGCAAGAGCGCGCCGATGCGCTCGCTCTTTCAGTTGATCGAAACGGTGGCGCCGAGCGCGGCGACGATCCTGATCACGGGCGAGACCGGCACCGGCAAGGAAATGGTCGCGCGCGCCATTCATCAGACCAGCCCGCGCCATCGCGGCCGCTTCGTCGCGATCAACGTCAGCGCAATTCCTGAAACGCTGCTCGATGCGGAGCTCTTCGGCCACGTCCGCGGCGCGTTCACCGGCGCCGTCGCGATGCGCCAGGGCCGTCTCGAGCAGGCCGACGGCGGCACGCTGTTTCTCGACGAAGTCGGGACGATGCCGATGGCGTTGCAGATGAAGATGCTGCGAGTCCTGCAGGAGCGCGAGTTCGAGCGGCTTGGCGATACCCGCACCATCAAGGTCGACGTCCGCATCGTCGCCGCGACGAACGCCGATCTATCGAAGATGGTGAAGGAGGGATCGTTCCGAGAGGATCTCTACTATCGCCTGAACGTGATCCCCGTGCATCTGGCTCCGCTGCGCGAGCGCGTCGAGGACATTCCGCTCCTCGTGCAGACGTTCATCAAGAAGTTTGCGGGCGAGCGGGACATCACCGTCGCGCAGGACGCGATGCGTCGGCTGATGGCCTATGCGTGGCCCGGCAACGTCCGCCAGCTCGAGAACGCCATCGAGCGCGCGATCGCGATGAGCGGCAGCCGCACGCAAGTCGATGTTGGCGATCTCCCAGCGGATTTGCAGGGAACGGGCGAGTCGACCGCGAAGCCCATACTCGATCTTCCCGCGGAAGGCCTCGATCTCCATGCCCTCGTCACTCAGATCGAGAAGGACATGATCGGCCGCGCCCTCGTGCGGACAGAACAAAACAAAGGGGCTGCCGCTCGTTTGTTGGGTTTGAAGAGAACGACGCTTGTCGAGAAGCTGAAGAGATTCTGATCAGCGCCGAATTGTCTGATCCGTAAACACCGTCACATCTTTCGCCTGCTTCATCAGAACATCCAACGGTGTGGAGTTGCTGGTTTTGTTGATGGCGCCCTGAAGAACGGGAAGTTTCCGCGGACCAATCGCAACCACCCAGATCTTCTTCGTCTGCAGCACATATCTCATCGTCAACGACAACCGCCGCCGCGGCGGCTTCGGCGCATCCTCGATCGCCACCGCGCGCAGATCGTTCTGCGTCAACGCGATATGTCCCGGGAACAGTGAACACACGTGACCGTCCTCGCCGACACCAAGAATCGCGAGATCCAGTACGCCCTCATCCAGCTCCGTTGCGAGCGCATCGTCGTACCAAATCGCCGCCTGGCCGAGATTCGATGCGTCCGCGGGCATGCGAATCGCCCGCGGCGCTCTCGCGCCCAGCGGCGACAGCAGCATCCGCTCCGCGAGACCGTAATTCGAGTCGGGATCGTCCGGCGGCACGGCTCGCTCATCCGCCCAGAACAACGTGATCTTCCGCCAATCGACGGTGGCGCTGCGAAGCGCGCCGAGAAAAATCAGTGCGGTCGTTCCGCCCGACAGCGCGCACGACCGGCCCTCTTTACTCCAGTCTTCAAATGACTGGGTAAGCAGGGGTTTGAGCTCACTGACGGGCGCCCCGACCAGCTCCATTAACAGGTAGGATAGTTCTTTCATGCCTCCGCGCTACGCCTATTGGACGATCCTCGTCGACGATCAAGCGACCGCCTTCCGCTCCGGCTCGCAGGAAGACCTGATGCCTACCTTCAAACGCCTGAAGGAGAAGCATCCGTCGGCGACGATGATGTGGTTCCAGAATGGGAAGCTCTGGCCCTCCCGCATCGACGCGCAAGAAGCCATGCGCGCGCGCGGCGAGATGGGGCGACGGGGCGACGAGCGTCAGGGCGGCTTTCGCTCGCGCAATAGCGAAGTCAAGACCGATCGACCTGCATGGAAACCCAAAGGTGACCGCAACGCGGGGGCGAACTTCAGTTCGCCCGCCGGCGGGCGAAGCGAGAAGCCCGAGTGGCGACCCAAGTCCCAGGCCCCAAGTCCCAAGTCCGCTGAAAAACTCGACTGGAAACCGAAAGGCGAATTCACACCCGCGCCGAAGCGCTCCGAACGCCCCGACTGGAAGCCCAAGACTTCCTTCGATCGCGAGCGCAAACCCGAGTGGAGTCCCAAGCCCGCAAGTCCGCAAGCCCGCAGGCCCTCACGTTCTGAGAAGCCTGATTGGAAACCGAAGGGCTCCTTCGATCGCGATCGCAAGCCCGCTTGGAAGCCAAAAGGATCTTTCGATCGCGATCGCAAACCCGATTGGAAACCGAAGGGGTCGTACGGATCGAAGCCGGCAGGCCGTCGCGAGTGGACGCCGAGAGATGAGAAACCACGCTCGAGGAGCGTAGGGGCGAACTTTAGTTCGCCCGGCAGCGAGCGCAAACCGCGGGGCGAGAAACTCGACTGGAAGCCGCGAACCGACTCCGGAACGCGGAACCCGGAACCCGAAACCCCTGCGAAGCGCAAGTGGGTCCCCAAAGAGGAATACAAGAAATCGATGGGGATCGAAGCGAAACGCGACGGCAAGTGGCGCCCCGGCGGCGAGCACCGCGATCCACGTCAGAAGTACAAGGACGCGAAGAAAGCGAAGTGGACCAAGTTCAAGAAGACGATTAAGACAAAGTGGGAATCAAAGAAGAAGAAACCCTGACATGGTTTCTCATATCGTTTTGTTTCGTCCGAAATCCTCTTTGACAAACGTCGAACGCCAGACGCTGATCACGTCTCTCCAGCAGGCGGTCGACGGCATCGCGTCCATCAAGCGGGCCGTCGTCGGGCGACGCATCCTTCTCGGCCGCCCTGGCTATGAAACACAAATGGCCGAGCACTATGAGTACTCGGCCATCCTCGAGTTCGATTCCGAAGCGGACTTACGCGCCTATCTCGATCATCCGGCCCACAACGAACTTGGGAAGCTGTTGTTCAAGTCCGCTGAAGCCGTGCTTGCGTACGACTATGTGTGCATCCAGCCCGCCAATCTGGAAGAACTCTTGAAGTAGATCTGAGCCTTCTGCGCCTTCTGTGGGCCTGGTGTTATTTGTCTGCGGCGCCGAACGCGCGCTTGATCGTTCGCATCAGGCTCGGCTGGTTGCGGATGTCGTCGAGCTGCTCGAGCAGCAGCATCGCCTCTGAAATCCTGTTCACCGCCCGCACGCCCATGCGCTTCGCGCCGGCGGGCACATCCTTCAAGTCGCCGTGCCAGATCAGGATGACCTTGGCTGTCGATTCCACGGCGATGTCGAGGCAATTCTCCGGGCGATCGTCGACGAACGCGTCGAGGTGAAGCGCGTCGGCGATCTTGCCGCGCGATCGCTGCACCACGAACACGCTCGGATACTGAAAGCCGTGCGCGGCGAGCCACTGTTGCGACTGTATCTGCACCAGGTCGCCGGCGGTCGCCGGTCGCGTCGTCAGGAAGATGACTTCCCATCGTCGCTCGTGCGCGGCCTTCGCGATGCGCGCGATGATGCCCGGCTCGAGCTCGGGCAGCGTCGCCCAGAAGTTCTCGACGCGCTTGACGTGAGCCCACAGCTGCGTCTGCTGCCGGGCGGTGAGATGCAGCTCCTCCATCGCGAGATTCGTCGTCGCGTCTTCATCCGGCTTTGCGGATTCTTCCGTTGCCTGATTCTTGGGGGTCGCCCGTTCGCCACCTCCAGTCGCCGCTTTCGACTGTGTGTGGCCGGTTCCCGGCTCCCGGGTCCCGGCTCCCGTGGGTTTCTTGTCTTTGTAAGCGGCCTTGCGCAACACCTCCTCGCCGAACAGCTTCACGGCCTCGCGGTGCAAGGCGGAATACATGTCGGCGACGGTGCCATCGAGATCGAATCCCACGCGTAACGGCATTGAGTCCCGGCCGATGTTATCAGTTGCCCTTCAAACGCCTGCGGCCTGCGTGCAATTCCGTGCAGCCATGGACGGTCTTATTGTGGGTCACGGTCATGTATTGACATGACAATATAAGACATTATACCCTGTAGCCGTTCGGAGGAAGTGGTCATGAGAACCGGCTCTCTGTGGATCATCAGGCTGGCGTTGACCGTGCAGTGTCTCGGCGTCCTGTCGGTGCCGGCACTGGTCGCCGCGGCAGAATCTCCGCGCGGGTTGTGGATGGCCGAGTGGCTTCGTCCGCACTCGATCGAGCGGACCATCGGCGTGCTGGAACTCCGCAACAGCAAGCTGACCTTCGTCGAACAGATTGGCCAGGCTGACTGGCAGCTCGACCTCTCGAGCGTGAAACGCATTGCCACCGTCAATGGCGGCCGCTCGCTGCTGATCGTCTCGGTGACGGGCGATGAGTACCTCATGTCGATCATGGATTCCGACCTCACGCCTGGTTCTCCGAAACCTGTCGTTACGACGCTCGACCGCGCCCTGCAACTGCACGGCGCGAACAGTCGCTAAAGGAGTACCCCCCATGACGTGTTGGCGCTGCGGATCTCTCAGCATCTCCCGTACGCGATCGAGCATTCTTGATCGCGTGATCCGGTTCTTTACGGGCTGGAAGCGCGTCACCTGCAAGAAGTGCCTGTGGACGGCGCGAATAAAGTGGGAGGAAGAGGACGAATTCGTTCCGCAGAAGTCGGTCCTGAAGGCGGTCGAAGCGGCTAAGCGGTAGGGGAGACCCCGCGCGCCGACGCGTGATTGGCGAGGAACCAGTTGTAGGTGTGTTCGATGCCTTCGCCGAGCGACATGCGGTGGCGCCAGCCGAGCGCGTGCAGCCGCGTGACATCCAGCAGCTTCCGAGGCGAGCCATCCGGTTTCGATCGATCGTAGACGATCGTCGCCGACGGGTGGACGATGCGCTTCACCATCTCCGCGAGCTCACCGATCGAGAGATCCTGTCCCGTCCCGACGTTGATGTGCATCGCCTCGCTGTAGTTCTTCATCAGGAACACGCACGCATCCGCCAGGTCGTCGACGTGCAGGAACTCTCGCCGCGGCTTGCCCGTTCCCCATATCGTGACGTCGTTCCGGCCCTCTTCGCGGGCGTCGTGGAACTTGCGAATCATCGCCGGCAGCACGTGTGAGCTGGTCAGATCGAAGTTGTCGTTGGTCCCGTAGAGATTCGTCGGCATCGCCGCCACAAAGTCGCAGCCGTACTGCTTCCGATACGACTGGCACAACTTGATGCCCGCGATCTTGGCGATTGCATAGGCCTCGTTGGTCGGCTCGAGCGGTCCGGTCAGCAGCGCTTCCTCCTTCATCGGCTGCGACGCTTCGCGCGGGTAGATGCAGGAGCTTCCGAGATACAGCAACTTCTTCGCGCCAAAGAGGTGTGCCGAATGCACCACCGTGGCGTGAATCATCATGTTGTCGTAGATGAATTCCGCCGGCCGCGTCGAGTTGGCCATGATGCCGCCGACGGTGCCGGCGACGAGATAAACGAATTCGGGCCGATTGGCCTTGAACCAATAGTTGACCGCGGCCTGATCGCGCAGATCGAGCTGATCGCGCGTCGCGGTCTGGATGTTTTCGTAGCCAAGTTGTTCGAGGCGTCGAACGACAGCGGATCCGACGAGGCCACGATGGCCGGCAACGAACACACGTGACTGAGCTGCCATCCTGCTACGTTAATCCGGCTTGGCCAAGGTCTGCCTGGTCTCCGCGTATCGAAGATAAGGCACGAGCGGTGTGACGGCCAGTGAGCCCTTCTCGCGTGCCGATGTCAACGGAACATTCGCAGCTCTCAAGAGGCTTGTGGAGCCGCTCCACGGGTCAACGATCACGCGCGCGCCGAGCGGCAGGGCGGCGACCTGGTCGATCCGCTCCGGGGCCAGCGACGGAGCCTTCTGAATGAGTTCGTTGAGCCGGCCGGCATCGCCAACATGCTCCACCACGTGCGGCTGAATCAGGTTCTTCAACCGCCGGTTTTCGGTCACTGCTCGCAGGAACAAACCCGCTTCAGCCAGCTTGTCCTTATAGGGGGAGTTCTTCAGGTACTCGACCACCTGCGCATCGGCTGCGGCCTCCTCGCGCGCCTCGTGTCGGTATTGAACGGTCGCCAGTAGCTCGTCGTCGGGGACCATCAGCTTGTCGGCGAACGCGAACTTGCTGTCGATCACCCGGTGGCCCAGGGCGATGTGCGCAAGCTCGTGAGCCAGCATCATCGCGAGACTCGCTTCGTCGGGCAGGACATCGATCAGGCCGCGGCTGAGCACAATCGTATGGCCGGCCGTCATCGAGTCAAGCGGCGATGTCAGCAGAACGCGCGCTCGAACAGCAGGCTCCATCGTGAGGTTATTGGTGACCTGCAGATTGGTGAGCACCGTTTCGAGAATCTTGTCGACTTCACTTGGCGGCGCCAGCAAACCCGCCTTGGTCAACCGCTCCAGGACGTTCTCTTCGGCCTGTTGTTCCCACATGCGCTGGCTCATCGCGGGCGACAATTGCTGCGGCCGATCGCTACTGTCGTTGATCGACGGTTCGTCGATTTCAATCGTCGTGAATTCCTGTGGCGCGTGGATGCTCTTGAGATCGTAGCCCCACAGCCTGATCTGGCCCTTGAACTTCGGTGGTTCTCTCGGATCGTCGCTTGCCTGTTCGGCATAGATGTACGCCGGCAACCAGAGTCCGGGCGAAACATTCACTCTCCAGCTGTCAACGTTGAACCAATAACGCTTGATGGCGAAATTTGATCCCGGGAGACCACGCGAGATGCCGTTGAACCGGACAATGTTGAAGTCGCGATCCTCGACCCAGATTCTGCCGGTAAAACCATCCTGTGGGTCGCCACGCGGGCTGACGTCCAACACCAGGCATCGAACCTCGCCAAGGAACTCACGCCGGAGAAATTTGAAGTTGTACTTTTTAGGGGTTAACAGCCGCCAGTCTGGCACCGCCATGGCGACGAAGCCATCAGGCTTCAGTTGCGTCGCAAACGGCCGGCCCAACCATTCCGACATCTGTTGTCGCGAGCCTTTCTCGGGCATCAGGCGCTTGAACCGTGGACCTGCTGCGTCGGTCCACTCGAACTGGCCGAGGAAGTACTCATCCCGCACCGGAACTGTCCCAAGCTGCTGATGCGGCTCAACGTGCTGAACGTAGATCTCGACGATCGGCCTGAATGCGCGCATCCGCGCCGTGACGGCGGACTCGGTTCGCTCCACGCTGGCCGCGACTTCCTCAACGGTCAACGTGCCACCCGATGGCGCGGGCTGTTGGTCGGTCGCGATGGCTGTCGCGTTCAGCAGGCCGATGAGGACGATGGCGTAAATCGATCGCATGTTCAAAACCCTACGCAAGACGGAAGACGATGTGGACGTGGGCGCGGGAGTCGACGGCTCGACCCTGGCTGATCGCTGGTTTGAATTGAATCTGTTCAGCGGCTTGCACCGCGGCTTCATCCAGGCCATAGCCGAGGCCTTTTATGACGCGCACGATGCGCAGGGAGCCTGATGCCGAGAAATCGACTTCGAGGATGACGTCGCCCTCGATTCTCAACTCCCGAGCCTGAGCGGTATAGACAGGGGTCGGCTTTGAGATCACTTGAACGGCCGTCACCGCCGGCGCCGCCGGCGTTTCGGCGACACGCCGCACTTTCTCGGTGGCGGGCGCGTTTGCAAACCCTGCCTGTTTCACTTGCGCGGGCGCGGCCGCTCTCGGTTGTTCGCGGCTCGCTGTGTCACCGAACCCGCTCTCACTAACCACCCGGTTCTGCTGCAATGACGTCGATGCGGCCGCGGATCTCCCGAATCCGCTTTCGGCGACGACGGCGGTCGTGTTTGTCGCGGCGCCGACCTGTCGCGTTCCCGCGGCAGGTGCGTTGTCGAACGCTCCGATCGCCGCCTGGGCGGGCCGCGATTCTGCAATGTGTTTAGTCGGTACGTCGAAACCTGTCGCTTCCACTCGGCGCGCTGGTTCCGGAGCGCGAGCGGCGACGGTCGCTTCGGGGAACATGCCCACCGTCGGTGACGGCGGCGCAAGTGCCGGCGGCGGCGTCTTCGGCGCTTCGGCGATGGCGGGCACGGGCCTGACAACCGGTGATTCGATCGCTGCGGATTCAATCGGCCTGACGGGCACAAGCGGCGGCAATTCGACCGCCGGCGCAAGCGCAAGCACTTCTTCCGCTGCGCGAAGCTTCGGCAATTCCAGTTTCGCAATCTCGAGTGTAGGAGACGGCAGATACACGACGCTGACCAGCCGTGGTGTCGAGAAAAACGCTTTCGGCGTCACAGGCTTTTGCAGGCTGACCAACGCCACGAATGCCAAGGCCACACCGCAGTGAAACGCGACGCTGGCAAGGAAACCTGCGCTGACGCCTGCCGCGGGACGGAATGGTGCCGGCGCGGCGAATGGAGCGCGATGCTCGCGCACCGCGGACACCACAAGGTTCCGGTCTACCAGGGAGATCATGCTGTCCGGGTATCGGTTAGAGGGGTCGGCG
>Ga0111539_10011918_pt1 | contig 10899 bp, 11 predicted proteins | sample RhiMethybrSRZTD1_FD_79667 | JGI IMG/M metagenome (GOLD analysis project Ga0111539, IMG submission 79667) | Populus rhizosphere microbial communities from Tennessee, USA - Rhizosphere MetaG P. TD hybrid SRZTD1 (version 2) (version 2) | ecosystem: Host-associated > Plants > Roots > Rhizosphere >... | reverse complement strand
TTCCGGCGGCATTCCGGCTTTCGACATTCCGGGGCTGCCGGGCGGGTCGGTCGGCATGATCAATATCACCGACATGCTGAGCAAGACGTTCGGCCAGCGCACCAAGACACGGCGCATGTCGGTCAAGGCGAGCCATGACGTGCTGCTGCAGGAGGAGAGCGACAAGCTGCTCGACAATGATCAGATCGTGCATGAGGCGATCGAGATGGTGGAGAACAGCGGCATCGTGTTCATCGACGAGATCGACAAGATCAGCGCCCGGTCGGAACGGCATGGCGCCGATGTCAGCCGCGAGGGGGTGCAGCGCGATCTCTTGCCGCTGATCGAGGGGACGACGGTCAGCACCAAGCATGGGCCAGTCCGCACCGACCACATATTGTTCATTGCCTCGGGCGCGTTTCACATCGCCAAGCCGTCCGACCTGTTGCCGGAGCTGCAGGGTCGGCTGCCGATCCGGGTCGAGCTGAAGGCGCTGACCATGGACGATTTCCGGCGGATCCTGAGCGAGCCCGAGGCCAATCTGGTGCGGCAATATACGGCGCTCCTGGCGACCGAGGGGGTGACGCTCGACTTCACCGACGATGGGATCGACGCGATTGCCCGGATCGCCGCCGAGCTCAATCAAAGCATCGAGAATATCGGAGCAAGGCGGCTCCAGACCGTGATGGAGCGGGTGCTGGACGAGGTGAGCTTCACCGCAACCGATCGCTCGGGCCAGCGGGTGGTGATCGACCGGGGGTTCGTCGAGGCGCATCTCGGCGAGCTGGCCAAGAATACGGATCTGTCGAAATTCATTCTTTAGCGAATAGCGAATAGCGAATAGAAAGCTGTAACCAACTATTCGCTATTCGCTATTCGCTTCCTACGCATCCGCACATACCAGGCGCCGCCGCCGCCGTGCCTTGGATGGGCGGGCTGGAAGGCGACCACCATGGCGCTGAGCTCCGGCTCGGCGAGCCATTGCGGCAGCAGCCGGCGGAGGCGGCCCTCGCGCTCGGGAGCGTCCCAATGAGTCGCCCCGTGCAAGGTGTGGCGAGCATAGTCGCCGCTGCCCTTGCCGGTGATCACCAGCACCAGGCGCAGGCCCCTGGCCCGCGAGGCATTCAGAAAGCCGCGCAACCGCATATAGGCGATCTCGATGCTGTCGCCGTGGAGATCGAGCCGATCCTCGATCTCAGCCCTGCCGCGCAGCAGCCGCTGCCGCGTGCGCCTGTCGAGGCTGTTGCCAGGCAAGGCTTCGAGACGGGCCGGCGTCGATTGGCGGGGTGGCGGCAAAGGTGACGCCGGCGGCGAAGCCGTTTCGCCGGGGCGCGACGGGACGGGCGGTACGGACGGGTTGCCCCGCAAGGGCGTCACCCCGGCGCGGACGGCATCCCACAATTCGCGATCCTTGCGGCGCATCGCATCATGGTGCCAGGCGCAAGCGCCCGGCCAATTGTTTCGGCAACAGAACGATCATGCGGCCGGGACTTTTCATGTAGCCGGCAAGAATTGCCGCCTCGTCGCCGGCCCCGAAGAAAACATCGCCGCGGACAGCTCCCAGGATGGCCGAGCCGGTATCCTGAGCGACCATAAGCATGCGAAAGGGGCGATCGTTCTGGCCCGGCTTGATGACGGAGCTGTCGAGCCAGACGGGGGTGCCGAGCGCCCACCAGGCACGATCGACGGCGAGCGAGCGGAGCGGCGTCAGCTGGACATGCTGGGCGCCGGGAGGCCCGAGCGCCGGATCGGCGAGCGCGACCTCGCGAAAGAAGATGAAGGACTGATTCTCCCGGAGCACCCCAGGGGCCTCCACGGGGTGGCGGGCGAGCCAGTCGCGCAGCGATTGCATGGACAGATTGTCGCGGGTCAGCGCACCACGCTGATAGAGCACCGCGCCGATGGCGGTGTAAGGCCGACCGCTCTTGGCCGCAAAGGCAAGGCGGACCGTGCTGCCGTCATCCATGACGATCCGGCCCGAACCCTGGATGTGGATGAAGAAGGCATCGACCAGCGAGTCGACCCAGAGCAGTTCCAGGCCGCGGCCGGCCAGCGCCCCCGTCTCGATCTCGGCACGGGTGAAATACGGATAGGCATGCCCGGCGACATAGCGCCCGTAGCGGGTGCCGAGCCTTGACTCGGCGGCGGCATCGAGCGGAACGAGATCATCGGGCTTGCGGTAGATCGGGATCCGATAAGGACCGTGGCGATGACGGCTGCCACGGGCGGTCGCCTCGTAGTAGCCGGTGAACAGGCCCTGCGGGCGCGTCGGGTCTTCGACGCGGAATGGCAGGTAGTGAGACTCGAGGAGGCGGCGCATGGCGGCGTCATCGATTCCGGCAGGCATGGCGATGACGGCGCTGCAGGCGCTTGCCCAGTCGGCACGAAGCCCGGCGAAGCGCGGCGCGCGCGAAAAGCCACGTCCGTCGGCCATCATCTCTTGGCAGGAACGACGCAGCGCGCCGGCGGCGCCTGCTGCATCATGCGTGCTCCAGCCGGCAATCGCGGCAAAGGTCAGCGGCGTCAGGCGAATGTCGGGCGCGGCGGAAGCTGGCGGCGTTGTCATGGCGGTGATCAGCGAAACTAGCAGGCAGCGCCGCAGAGCGCCGACAAGCGTCAAGCGACTCCCTCGGTGGAGATCAACCGCCAATTGGGGTCACGCGATGAGATGTCGCGCTCGAAGGTCCAGACATCGGTGATCTGGCGGACCTTTGTGGCGTCGCCGTCGATGACCTCGCCGGCACGGCTGCGGGTGGCCGCGATGAGATCGGCGATGAAGCGGACGGTGACGTTCGCCCTCTTGCCGGAAAGCTCGGCGCCGACGATCTGCGCGTTGTCGATGCCGACGAACTTGCTCTCCAAGGTTTCGCCATTCCTCTGGCGCGTGTCGATGGCGGCGGAGAAGCCATCATAAACCTCGCGCGACAGCAATGGCTTAAGAGCCTTCTTGTCGCCCTCCGCAAAGGCAGAGACAACCATCTCATAGGCGATCCGGGCACCTTCGAGGAAGGAACGCGGCGAGAAGCCCGGATCGGCACCGGCGATCCTCTCCAATCCGCCGGCGATCGGCGACCCCGGCTCGGCAAAGCCTTGCCAGATCGGGGCACCCTCCTCGGCCGACCCGTCGCCGTCGCTGCGCGCCGGCTCGCGGCCGGGCATTTGGATGACATTGTCCTCGCGGCGGAGCTCGGTCTCGCGCTGGTCGCGCTGAACCGGGTCGTAGCGGCGCTCATTGCCGGTCCGAGTGCCGAGAACGCTGCGCAATTTGAACAGCAAGACGACCGCAATGCCGAGAATCAGGAGGTTCAAGGGATCGAAAGGTTGGCTCATTTCGCTGTGGTCCTGCCTGCAATTGCGCTACGTGACATCCGTGTCCGGTTCTCCCAGGACGTGCAGGGGGAAGCAGCCGAACCCTCATGGCGCAGACATCTTCCCTTTATATAGGAGCCAGGCTTAGACTCCAAACTGATGATTGGGCCCTCGCGCTTGCGATCACCCCTTGAGCCGTGTTAGCCCACCCTCCGGGCCGGCGGGGCCGGTCGGGACTCGAGGAAAGGCGGATCGAGATGGCCCAAGACAACAAAACCAAGGCTACTCCGGAGGCAAACGGGTCCAATACGGTGGCAACCGGCGCGCCCGCCCCCTCCTCGGCGGCGGCCCCGCAGGCACAACCGGCAACCCAGGCCCAACCTTCGATGAAGGTCCTCGGCCAATATCTGAAGGATCTTTCCTTCGAAAATCCTAATGCTCCGGCCTCGATGACGTTGCAGGCCCAGCCCGACATCAATATTTCGGTCAATGTCAATGCCAAGCCGCTCGGCCAAGGCGGAATGGACTATGAGGTCGAACTCCATCTCGACGCGAAAGCCTCGCACCAGGGCAAGGTGATCTTCGCCACCGACCTGCTCTATGCCGGGGTGTTCAGGCTGGAGAACATCCCGAAGGATGCGCTTCATCCGATCGTTTTGATCGAATGCCCGCGCATGTTGTTCCCGTTTGCCCGCCAGATCCTGGCCGATGCCACCCGCAGCGGCGGTTTTCCACCGCTGATGCTCGATCCGATCGATTTCGCCGGGATGTATCAGAAGCGCTTGGCGGAAGGCAAAGTTCTCGTCTGAAATCCTAGCCCGAGACAGCCCGCTGCGCCGGGTCGGCAACGAGCCAGCGATCCCATAGCGCGGCGCGGCCAAGCGTCGCGACAAAAGCCGCATGAGCGGCGCGTTCGTCGGCCGTCAGACGGTCGGGCAATGGATTGGACCGGGGCCTCACGGGCAGGCGCTGCACCGTGTTGACGGCAATGATCGACGACGGGCGCTCGGCAAAGACCAGCGTGGTCTGACGCCCACCGACCAGCTCGAGATAGACCTCGGCCAGGAGCTCGGCGTCGAGCAGCGCGCCATGGCGGGTCCGCTGCGAATTGTCTATTCCATAACGCCGGCACAGGGCATCGAGGCTGTTCGGCCCCATCGGGTGGCGCTGGCGGGCCAGGGCCAGGGTGTCGAGGACCCGCTCGGGAAGCAGCAGGCCCCGCTGGCAGCGCTCCAGCTCGGCATTCAGAAAGCGGAAATCGAAGGCGGCATTGTGCATCACCAGCGGCGCGTCGCCGATGAACTCCTCGAAGGCCGCCACCGTGTCGGCAAAGAAGGGCTGGGTGCGCAGGAAGTCGTCGGACAGGCCGTGCACCCCATAGGCATCGGGCGGCATTGGCCGCTGCGGGTTCAAATAGGCGTGAAAGATCCGTCCGGTCGGAATGTGACGGATCAGCTCGAGCGCGCCGATCTCGACCAGGCGGTGGCCCTCGGCCGGCTCGAGGCCGGTGGTCTCGGTGTCAAGGACGATCTCGCGCATCAGCTCCGGTCGAATCGCGGCCTGCTTCCTCGCGCAATCGAGACACGATCCTTCGCACCTGGTCAAATGCATCGTCGAGACCGCGCCCGGTTTCCACAATGAAATCGGCACGCGCCCGCTTGTCGGCATCAGGCGTCTGGCGCGCCAGCAGCCGGGCAAGCTTCTCCTCGGACATGCCGGGCCGGGCCAAGGCGCGTTGGCGCTGAATCTCGGGCGAGGTGGTCACGACGACGATGCGATCCATCGCGCTGTCGCGGCCGGTCTCGAACAGCAGCGGAATATCGAGGATGACGAAAGGCTCAAGCGCCTGTCGCGCGTCGTCGACAAAGCGCGATTCCGCCTCGCGCACAAGGGGATGGACGATGGCCTCCAGGCTCGGCAGGCGGGTCGGATCGGCGAGCAGCTGCGCGGAGAGCCGGGCACGATCGATCGCGCCATCGACGAGGGCCTCGGGAAAGGCTTCGGCGACGGGACCGACCGCAGCGCCGCCGGCGGCATAAAGACGATGCACCTCGACATCGGCATCGAATACCGGGACACCCAGCCGGGCGAACATCCTGGCGGTCTCCGATTTGCCCATGGCAAGCGATCCGGTGAGGCCGACGAGCAGCATGGCACGATCACCTCGTGAGGTCGCGGACGAGCAGCGCCCTGAGCTCCGGCGTCACCTCCGGGCGGCGGCCGAACCAGCGCTCGAAGCCGGGTACTGCTTGATGGAGCAGCATGCCGAGACCATCGACACAGCGAAGACCCCGCGCGCGCGCCTGCAGCAGGAGTTCGGTCTCGAGCGGCACATAGACGACGTCGGCGACGATGGCGTCGGACGGCAAGGGAGAGAGATCGATGAACAACGGCCCGCCGCCCTCCATGCCAAGGCTCGTTGCATTGACGAGCAGACCGGTCGTTTCGAGCAGAGCCGGGATCGCGTCCCAGCCTATCGGGTGAATGCCTTCGCCGAATTCGGCGGCAAGCGTCGTCGCGCGCGCGGCGGTTCGGTTGGCAAGGTGAATGTGCTCGACGCCGGCCGACCGCAAGGCTGCAATGACGGGACGGGCGGCGCCCCCTGCCCCAAGGATCATTGCGGTCTGCCGCTCAAGCGCGAAATCCGGTGCGGCGCTGCGCAGGTTCTGCAGGAAGCCATAGCCGTCGGTGCTGGTGGCGACGAGCTCGCCCTGCTCCATCCACAAGGTGTTGACGCTGCCGAGCCTGGCGGTCTCGGAATCGACAATTCTTACAAGCCGCGCCACCTGCTCCTTGTGGGGTACGGTAACATTGCAGCCGACCAGCCCCTGGTCGGCGAAATTGCCGATGAAAGCGGCGAGCTCCGCCGGCGCGACCTCGATGCGGTCATAGCTGCCAGGAATGCCGTAGAGCTTCAGCCAATAATTGTGGATCAAAGGCGAGCGCGAATGGGCTACCGGATAGCCGATCACCGCGACGCGCCGATGGCTGGAGGCCGCACTCATGAGGGAATGAGCCGTTCGGTGCGCAGGAAGGACAGAAGCGGAAGCAACGGCAGGCCGAGAATGGTGAAATAGTCACCCTCGATCCGCTCGAACAATTGCGCGCCAAGCTCCTCCAGGCGGTAGGCACCGACGGAGCCCGTGACATCCGGGCCGGCAGCGGCGAGATAGCGATCGAGAAACGCGTCGCTGAATTGGCGCATGGTGAGGTTGGCGGAATCGGTGATGGTGGCGAGCACCCCTTCCCCATGCAGCACCGCGGCTGCGGTGATCAGCGTGTGGGTCCTGCCGCGCAACGATGCGAGATGGCGCCGCGCTTCGGCAAGATCGCCGGGCTTGGCATAGATCGCATTGTCCAGAACCAGGATCTGGTCGGCACCGATGACATGATCATCGGGACGATTCGCCGACACCGTCCGTGCCTTGGCTATGGCCAGGGCCTCGGCAACTTCGGCGACGGGACGTTCAGCTGCGAGACCTTGGCGGGCTTGTGCCTCGTCAAGAGTCGGTGCCACGACCGCGACGGCAATGCCGGCATTGGCAAGGAGGCGCCGCCGGATCCCACTGGTCGATGCGAGAATGAGGCTCACGTCGCCGGCTCTCCATCGACGAGAAATTGCGGACCGGCGCCGCGACGCTCGGACAGAAGATTGATCACGGCGGCGGCGGTCTCCTCGATCGATCGGCGGGTGACGTCGATCACCGGCCAAGCGTAGCGGGTGCAGAGCCTTCGCATCTCCACGAGCTCGGCATGGATTGCATCGCGATCAACATAGAGGGTTTCGCGATTCTCGTTCAGCGTCAGCAAGCGACTGCGGCGGATCTGAGCGATGCGCTCGGCACTGGCGAGCAGCCCGACCACCATCGGGCCGTCGAGCCTGAGGAGTTCGGGCGGCGGTTCGAGTCCCGGGACGAGCGGAATGTTGGCGGTGCGAATGCCGCGGTTGGCGAGATAGATGCTGGTCGGCGTCTTGGAGGATCGGCTGATGCCGATCAGCACGACCTCGGCCTTGTCGAGATCCTGGGGATGCTGGCCGTCATCATGCAGCATCGTATAGTTGAGCGCCTCGATGCGCTGGAAATATTGAGCATCGAGTACATGCTGGCCGCCGATATGAGGCCGCGATTCGGCCTTGAGGTAGGCGGCGAGGCTCGAGATCACCGGATCGAGTATCGACAGGCAGGGAATGCCGAGCGTGTTGAAGCGGCTTTCGAGGCGTCCGCGCAAGGTGCGGTCGGCGATGGTGAAGAGCACGATGCCGGGCTGGCGCTCGACCTCCTCGATCACGCGATCGAGCTGCTTGGGCGTGCGCACCAGGGCATAGATGTGCTCGACAGCCTGGTAGTCGGCGTAATAGGCGGCCGCGGCGCGGGCGACGGTGTTGAGGGTCTCGCCGGTCGCATCAGAGATGAGATGCATATGGAAGACCTGACGCTGATGCTTTCTGGACGACACTGGCACAAGCCCTTCAAGACCCTGTGGAGAGCGCGGGCGAAACCGGCGCGAGGGCTCTCCTGCCCTGCCGGCCATGGGGGTCTTATCCAATTCAACGGGCAAAGTGAATAAGGTGGGGCGGGAAGCGGGGAAAGAACGCGATTGTTGGCGGGCGGTTGAAGAGCTGAGGTGAAGGCGTTGACAGCGTGGCAGTCGGCAAGAAAAAAGACGCGATAGATCATATGCTTGGCGGGTTGCCAGTGGTTAGCGCGACGGGAAGGGGTGGGGAAGGGGGCGGAATGGACAAGGGTTGTACAAGCTGTCGAGAGTTTCATCATGCGTGATGCCCACAGGCAAACAGCAACAACAAAAAGAATATCTTTATGAATGAGGACGGGAAGGGATCGCGTCGCCGGATGGGGCGCAAAGCGTTGATGGACGTGCTCGAGGGTCGCGTACCATCCCGCCGGCCGATCTGGCTGATGCGGCAGGCGGGTCGATATTTGCCCGAGTACATGCAAATGCGGCACAGGGCCGGATCGTTCCTCGCGCTGTGCTATACGCCGGAGCTGGCCGCCGAGGTGACGCTGCAGCCGCTGCGACGGTTCGATCTCGATGCGGCGATCGTGTTTGCCGACATCCTGCTGGTGCCGCATGCGCTCGGCGTCAAGGTGACGTTCCAGGCCGGCGAAGGTCCGGTGGTCGAAAGAGTGGCCGATGCGGATCGGGTGGCAAGGGTGGCGGAACGGCCGCTTGGAAGCGAGGTCGAGGCGGTCTACGAGACGGTGCGGCAGGTGCGTGGCAGGCTCGCAACGAACGTCGCCCTGATCGGGTTTTGCGGGGCGCCGTGGACGGTTGCGACCTATCTCGTCGAAGGCGGGAGTTCGGCCGAGCGCATGGCGGCGCGAGTGGCGGCGTTCCGCGGCGAGGGTTGGCTCGAGCGGCTCATCGACGTGCTGGTGGGCGCCTCGATCGAGTATCTTGCGGGTCAGGTTGCGGCGGGTGCCGATTGCGTCCAGATCTTCGATAGCTGGGCGGGCGATCTGCCGGATGGGCTCCGGCAGCGATTCTGTTTTGCGCCGATCAGACGCATCGTCGAAGGGCTGAAGGCGAGATGCGGCGCGGTACCGGTGATCGGCTTTGCTCGGGGGCTTGGAGCGGCGCATGGAGGATTTGTCGCAGCGACCGGCGTTCAGGCTTGCGGGCTCGAATCGGGCGTGCCGCTCGATTGGGCGGCGCGGGTGCTGGCGCCGATGGTGGCGGTGCAGGGCAATCTCGATCCGTTCAGCCTGCTGGCCGGCGGACGCGGTCTCGAGCAGGATGTGGCGCGGATCGCGACCGCCCTGCCCTTCGAGCGGCATGTGTTCAATCTCGGGCATGGTGTCAGGCCGCAGACCGATCCGCAGGCGGTGGCGGCGTTGGTGGAAACGGTCCGCCGGGTCGATGGTCGTCGATGATGTATCTGTGGCTGAAAGCCTTTCACCTGCTGGCGGTGATCTCGTGGATGGCTGGGCTGCTTTACCTGCCCAGGCTTATGGTATACCACGCCATGGCAGGTCCTGGGAGCGAAGCGGCGGCGACCTTCAAGGTCATGGAACGGCGGTTGCTGCGGGCGATCATGACGCCGGCCATGGTGGTATCGGTCGTGCTCGGGCTGTGGCTCATGCATGAGGGTGGGTTCATGGCGGCCGGCGTGCCGCTGTGGCTCGGGTTGAAATTCGTTCTGGTCGGGGGGCTGATCATCGTCCACCTGCTCCTGTCCTGGCATGTGCGGCAGTTCGCGCGGGATGAAAATCGCCAGGGCGCACGGTATTTCAGGGTCATCAACGAGGTTCCGACGGTGTTGATGATCGGCATTGTGGTCGCAGCCGTGGTGAAGCCTTGATGAACGGCGAAAAAACGGGCCGGGGAGAAGCTATTTTCTTCCTCGCCGATTCCTGTTAGAAGTGGTGCCGTCGATTCCGCAACGCGCGGAATCCACCCTTCCTCATTCCCGGCCCATCCAAGGGCGGGTCGCTACCATCAAGACAGGCCGTGCCGTTGCGCTCCACGCGCCGGGCCGGCATTTCCAAAGCACCCTCCATGACAAGCATTGCAGAACTCAAGGAAATCAAACTCCACGACCTCAAGGAGAAGTCGCCGACCGAGTTGCTCGGCATCGCCGAGGAGCTCGAGATCGAGAATGCCAGCGCGCTTAGGCGGCAGGAACTCATCTATGCCATTCTGAAGAGCTTGGCGATGCGCGACGTCAGCATCATCGGCGAAGGCGTCGTGGAGGTGCTGCAGGACGGCTTCGGCTTCCTGCGCTCGCCGGACGCGAATTATCTGCCGGGACCGGACGACATCTATGTCAGCCCGAGCCAGATCCGGCGGTTCAACCTGCGAACCGGCGATACGGTCGACGGCGATATCCGCAGCCCGAAGGAAGGCGAGCGGTATTTCGCGCTGCTCAAGGTCAACACGATCAATTTCGAGGATCCCGACAAGACGCGGCACAAGATTCATTTCGACAATCTGACGCCGCTCTATCCAGACGAGCGGCTGGAGATGGAGGTCGCCGATCCGACGAAGAAGGACATGTCGGCGCGGGTGATCGATCTGGTGGCACCGCTCGGCAAGGGGCAGCGCGGCCTGATCGTGGCGCCCCCCCGCACCGGCAAGACGGTGCTCTTGCAGAACATCGCGCATGCCATCACGTCCAATCATCCCGAGTGCTACCTCATCGTGCTGTTGATCGATGAGCGGCCGGAGGAGGTCACCGACATGCAGCGTTCGGTGAAGGGTGAGGTGATCAGCTCGACCTTCGACGAGCCGGCGGTGCGCCACGTGCAGGTCGCCGAGATGGTGATCGAGAAGGCGAAGCGCCTGGTCGAGCATGGGCGTGACGTGGTGATCCTGCTCGATTCGATCACGCGGCTCGGGCGCGCCTACAACACGGTGGTGCCGTCGTCGGGCAAGGTGCTGACCGGCGGTGTCGATGCCAATGCGCTGCAGCGGCCGAAGCGCTTCTTCGGCGCGGCGCGCAATATCGAGGAAGGCGGGTCGCTGACGATCATCGCGACGGCCCTGATCGATACCGGCAGCCGGATGGACGAGGTGATCTTCGAGGAGTTCAAGGGCACCGGCAATTCGGAAATCGTGCTCGACCGCAAGGTGGCGGACAAGCGGGTGTTC